>JGI26273J51734_10001288_pt1 | contig 13292 bp, 10 predicted proteins | sample SaaInlV_125m_DNA_FD_51734 | JGI IMG/M metagenome (IMG submission 51734) | reverse complement strand
TCACTTTTTCAATCACCGCCACTCTCATTAGTTGAACTAGCAAGTGATGTTTACACTATTGATAACGGAAAAGCAGACCAAAACTTAGTTGCTAAAGAGTTTAAAACCAGCCCCCTTTACGCTAATAATATTGTCAGTGCTGATTTAAAAACCACAGCCTTATTAATCCCTCTAGCAACTGAGGATCCACGTGAAATAATGAATGACGATTCATTAAAGCAATTAATAGGAGAGATTCGCACCACAATGGGTCAATATCAAAATAACGCAAAACTATACTTGGGCGGGGTCCCGATGATTAGAAATGATGTGATTGATTTCATAAAGAGTGATTTAATTATATTTAGTCTTGCAGTAATCCTAGCTATGTCATTAATGCTTTCACTCTTTTTTCATAAAGTTAGATGGGTATTAATTCCAATTGCGATAAGTATCATTGGTGCCTTATTTATGACTGGATTGATTAGCGCTATAGGCTGGAAGGTGACAGTGATTTCTGCTAATTTCTTTTCACTCCTTTTGGTCATGACTCTTTCAGTTATCATTCATCTAGTTGTTCGATATAGAGAAATCTTAAATCAACAGACAGGAATGAGTAATGATGAAATCACTCGAAGAACTCTAAATGAAATGTTGAGGCCATGCCTCTATACTGTAGTCACAACGATAGCTGCATTTGCTTCACTCACCGCAAGCAATGTTCAGCCTGTAATAGATTTTGGCTTAATGATGAGTATTGGCGTAACGGTTGCTTTTGTATTATCATTTGTCAGCTTTGCATTAGTCATGACCCTCTTTCCAACTTCTCAAACATCCCACAAAACTGAAAAATTTTATGTACTTCAAAAGTTAGCCATTGCTACAGACAAAGGTGGCAAAAATATAATTTTAGGAATCGCACTAGTCAGTGCTATTGCAATTTTTGGCCTAAGTAAACTCTCTGTAGAAAATAGCTTCATCAATTACTTTAAAAAAGATACTGAAATCTATCAGGGGCTAAATTTCATTGACAAAGAGTTGGGAGGTACGATTCCACTTGAAATTGTTTTTAATGATTTGGCAAGTGCTTACTGGGCAGATTCAAGCTTAAGAGAGGACTTCCATAATGTTCATCAATATCTTGACAGCATCCCCAGTATCGGAAAAGTTTTATCCATTGACACCTTTATGCAAGTCCTCAAAGAATCAAATGATGGAAAAGCGCCTAATGGGTTTTTACTTATGCTTGGCAAAAACAATATGCCTGAGTTTGCAAAATCACAAGTTTTAAAGCCTCATATTTCAGACGAAACTGATCAAATCAGGATCGTTGCTAGAATCAAGGAAACAACCACCGACTTAGATAGGAATCAATTAATCATTGATGTCAAAAAAGAATTAGTTGAAAGCTTTTACTTCAGTGAGGATGAGTTTTATTTCACTGGAACGTTTTCACTCTATAACAATCTTCTTCAAAGTTTATTTTCTTCACAAGTTAAAACTATTTTTACTGTTTTTACAATCATTTTTATGCTTTTCTTAATTGTATTTAGGTCAATTTCTATTGCTCTAATAGCAGTAATTCCAAACATAATACCGTCTTTAATAATTCTTGGATTAATGGGCTTAGCAAGAATACCCCTGGATATAATGACAATCACAATCGCAGCCATTGCTATTGGGATCGGTATTGACAATGCAATACACTATATTAGTAGATTTAAATCAGAACTTTTGGTTGATGCTGATTTTGAAGCTTCGATGTATAGAGCACATAACTCTATTGGTGTTTCTATGTTTTATACGGCAGCAACGGTTGCTATAGGATTTCTGGTTTTAATATTATCAAACTTTATCCCAAGCATATATTTTGGAATATTTATGGCAATTGCAATGCTCAGTGCAGTATTTGTTAATCTTACTTTATTACCCAAATTGCTAATATTTTTTAAACCAGAAATGAATTAAAAAAATCCTTAAAATAAAAAACCCCACCTCGAATAAGAGTGTGGGGTTAGTCTACTATTAAAAGGAGAAATAAGTTAAATATAGTAGTGTTTAACTTGCGGGAAATTATATATAAAAAATATTTTAATATTTTTTAATTTTGTGTCTTTTTGTGACAATAAACTATGGCTAAAAAATATCAATTCGATGTTCTCATAATAGGCTCTGGAGCTGCTGGATTAATGAGTGCTGTTCAGCTCTCAAGTAGCACCTCAATAGCGGTGATTGCTAAAGATAAAATATTGGAAGGCTCTTCGTATTATGCCCAAGGTGGAATTTCAGCTGTACTAGATCCAGAAGATAATTTTGATTCACATATTGAAGACACTGTTAACACCGGCTTTAACCTCGGGAACGAAAAGAGTATCANGTATATGGTAGAGCAAGCCCCCCAGGCTATTAAAGATCTTGAAAGCACTGGTGTTCAATTTTCTCACATCAATAATAGCTATGATCTCACAACTGAGGGTGGTCACAGCTCAAAAAGAGTGGCCCATGTTGCCGATAAAACGGGTCAGTCAATCCAAGTCAACCTTCTTGCTAAGGTAAGGCAAAAAAATAACATAGAGCTTTTTGAAGAATATGTTGCTGTCGACCTTGTTGTTAAAGATAAAAATTGTTATGGCGCATATGTGTTTGATAAAAACTCGAAGGAGGTAGTGACCTTTAGTTCAAACAAAACTATTCTTGCAACTGGTGGCGCCTCAAAATCTTATTTGTACACTTCAAACCCAGATACTTCAACTGGAGATGGTATAGCGATGGCTTACAGAGCAGGATGCGAGATTTCCAACATGGAATTTACCCAATTTCATCCTACATGTCTTTTTCATCCGCATGCCAAATCTTTTTTAATATCAGAGACTCTTAGAGGTGAGGGTGCAAAACTTCTTTTGCCTGATGGTCAGGAGTTTATGCATAAATACGACGATCGACTTGAGCTAGCACCTCGTGATATCGTTGCAAGAGCAATCGATAATGAGATGAAGGTTAATGGCTATGATTGTGTCTATCTAGACTTCTCATTTAAAGATAAAGAGTGGATTAAATCTAGATTCCCAACAATCACTCAGCGCTGCAAAGAGCTTGGTATTGATATATCTAAAGAAGCTCTCCCAGTTGTTCCTGCTGCACATTACACTTGTGGTGGCGTTAATACAAACATAGATGCACAAAGCAGCATAAACAATCTTTATGCCGTTGGTGAAGTCGCACATACTGGAGTGCATGGTGCAAATAGAATGGCAAGTAACTCCTTGCTTGAGTGCGTAGTGTTTGCTAAATCCTGTGCCAATCATATTAACGGTAGTGAATTTGAAAATTCACAAACTAAAATTGAAAAATGGGACGACTCAAGAGTTGCACCCTCTAAAGAAAAAGTAGTTATTGCTCATTTATGGCATGAAATAAGACTCATCATGTGGAACTTTGTTGGCATCGTTAGAAGTAATAATCGACTGAACTCCGCATATCTAAAAATTCAGCAAATTAATAAAGAAGTTGATGAGTATTATCGTATTTATACTGTAACCGAGGATTTAATTGAACTAAGAAACTTAGCTCAAACTTCTAAAATTATTGTAGAATCTGCACTGTCTAGAAAAGAGAGTAGAGGATTGCACTATAACCAAGATTATCCAAATAAAATGAGCAAAATTCAAAACACAGTAATGACTAAGTCATGATATTAGAAATTCTCAAATACCCTGATAAGCGCTTAAGAACTGTTGCAAAGCCAGTTGAGAATGTTAACAGTGAGATAAAAAAGCAAGTTAAAGATATGTTTGAAACTATGTATGATGCGCCAGGAATTGGTCTTGCAGCAACTCAAGTTAACTTTCATCAGCGCCTTATAGTTGTTGATGTATCAGAAGAGTGTAATGAGCCAATCTGCCTTATTAACCCTGAGATTATTGAAAAAAATGGTGAAATTGAATGGGAAGAGGGTTGCCTTTCAGTACCAAATTATTATGAGAGTGTTAAAAGAGCTAATGAAATTAAAGTCAGTGCCCTGAATGAACTAGGTCAATCATTTGAGATTGAAGCAAGTGAGATGCTTGCTGTTTGTATTCAGCATGAAATGGATCATTTAAATGGAATATTGTTTGTGGACCATTTATCAAAACTAAAGCAGAAGAGACTTAAAAAGAAAGCGGAAAAGCAAACAAAAAAGCTTTAAGTTAATATCTTTATGAATATCGGTTCACATAAACTAACTTCGAAAGTACTGCTTGCACCCATGGCAGGCACAAGTGACAAACCCTTTAGAATGATATGCAGGGATCAAGGTGCTGGCCTTACAACATCTGAAATGGTGGTAATTCAAAATCATCTATTAAATTCAAATAAATCAAAACACCGCTTGGATTTTAGCTCGGAACAACTGCCTATCAGCATTCAAATTGCAGGATCAGAGGCACAAGAACTAGCAAATTCTGCAATTAAAGCATTAGAATTTGGAGCAGATATTATTGATATCAATATGGGATGTCCAGCAAAAAAAGTATGCAATAAAGCAGCTGGATCGGCTCTCATGCAAAATGAAGAATTGGTAGAAGATATTTTAAAAGCTGTAGTAAATGCTGTTGAAGTTCCTGTCACTCTCAAAATGAGAACAGGCTGGGATGAGGAAAATAAAAATGCACCAACAATTGCAAAAATTGCAGAAGATAATGGCATAAAGATGCTTGCAATACATGGCAGAACGAGATCACAGAAATACAATGGTGATGCTGAATTTGATACAGTCAAAAAAATTGCAAGCCAAGTATCAATTCCAGTTGTAGCAAATGGAGATATTGATTCGCCAAAAAGAGCTAAAGATATATTAGACTTCACTGGTGCAGATGCAGTGATGCTTGGAAGAGCCACGCAAGGAAACCCCTGGTTGATTAGTCAAGTTAATCAATTTCTGACATCTGGTGAAACAGGAGAAGAGCCAACATTAGAGAAAAAAATTCCATTGATTTTGGGTCATATTTCACAAATTCATGATTTTTATGGTCATAAAATGGGAACACAACTATCCAGAAAGCATATTTTTTGGTATTCTATGCACCTTGACCAAGAAAAAGGCCTAGCCTTTTGGCCAAGCATTAACAGAGTGTCAGATCACTCTGAACAATATTCGAAATTTCATGAATTTTTGTATTCAATATGAAACAAAGGGGTTTACAGGATTGCATTAAAGAAAATCTTGAGAAGTATTTCTCAGACTTGAACGGTGAATCATCTAACGGTGTTTTTAAGATGGTTACGCAACAAGCTGAGTCAGCAACTATTAAGTATGTTCTTGATAAAGTCAATCAAAATCAAAGTGAGGCAGCCAGAATACTTGGTATAAACCGTGCTACCTTAAAGAAAAAAGCAAGCCTTTATAACCTCTAAGAGTTTATAATTTAATTCTTAAAAATATCTACACCTCTTAATCCTAAAATGCCTATAAAAAGAGCCTTAATCAGCGTTTCAGATAAATCTGGAATAGCTGAATTTGCAAAAGGCCTCTCGTTATTAAATATAGAAATTTTATCTACAGGCGGAACAGCAAAACTCCTTAGGGATAACAACATTCCTGTAACTGAAGTATCTGACTATACTGGCTATCCTGAAATGATGGCTGGTCGCGTCAAAACTCTTAATCCAAAGATTCATGGTGGAATTTTAGCTAGAAGAGGAAAAGATGAAGAGGTGATGTCACAGAATCAAATTAAACCAATCGATCTTGTGGTTGTTAATTTATACCCATTTCAAAAAACCATCCAAAATCCAAACTGCACTGAGGAAGATGCTATTGAGAACATTGATATTGGTGGCCCTGCTATGCTTCGATCAAGCGCTAAAAATCATATTTCAGTCACTGTGATTGTTGATAGTTCTGATTATCAATTGGTACTCGATGAAATAACTAATAGGGGTGATACAACTCATGAAATGAGAAAGTCATTAGCTCTCAAAACCTTTGAACATACAGCACAATATGATGGCGCTATTGCAAATTATCTTGGCAGAATGAATGATGGCTTTTCAAATACATTAAATCTTCAATTGATCAAATCACAAACTATGCGCTATGGTGAAAATCCTCATCAAAATGCTGCCTTTTATAAAGAATCAAATCTCAATGAGGCATCGGTATCATCTAGTCAACAAATCCAAGGTAAGCCTCTTTCATTTAATAATCTTGCCGATGCGGATGCTGCTTTAGAGTGTGTCAGGGATTTTGAAGAACCTAGCTGTGTCATTATTAAACACGCAAATCCTTGCGGTGTTGCAACGAGAGAAAATATCTTCCAAGCTTATCAAAGCGCCTACCTTACAGACCCTACCTCTGCATTTGGAGGGATTATTGCTTTTAACCGTGAGTTAGATAAAGAAACTGCTGGGTGCATTATCAACCAACAGTTTGTAGAGGTCATCATTGCCCCAAAGATTGCTGATAGTGCAAGATCTATTTTATTAAAAAAGGAAAATATTAGAGTTCTTGAGTGTGGTGAACTAGAAAAAACACAACCAGCTTTTGACTATAAAAAAATATCTGGTGGCCTGCTCATTCAAGATAAAGACCTAACCTTATTAAATCCATCTGATATGAATTGCGTAACCTCTTTAAGTCCGACTGAATCTCAGATGAAGGATTTATTATTTGCATGGAAAGTTGCAAAGTACGTTAAGTCAAATGCAATCGTCTACGCAAAAGATCAAATGACCATAGGTGTTGGGGCAGGTCAGATGTCTAGAGTTTATTCAGCGAAGATTGCCAGCATTAAAGCATCCGATGAAAACTTAGAGGTAAAAGGTTCTGTCATGGCATCAGATGCATTCTTCCCATTCCGTGATGGTATAGATGCAGCCGCTCAAGTGGGTATAAATGCAATTATTCATCCAGGAGGATCAATGCGCGATGAGGAAGTAATCTCAGCAGCGAATGAGCATGGGATTGCTATGGTATTTACAGGAATGCGACATTTTAAACACTAGAAAGTTAGCTTTAGTGTAGAAACTTTTTAATATCTGAGTGATAGGCAGCTCAAACCACCGTCAAGTTTTTTGTATTCAGAAACGTCAACCTCTATAACGTTATACCCAGTGCTAATTATTTTCCCTTTCGCAAGTGGGTATCCAGTTGGAATAAGAACATTATCGTTTACCCAAATACAATTTGCAGCATAACTCTCTTCTTCAGGTATATCAATGTGATCAAACCTTGAAAAAATAGGGTCATTTTTGAATTCACCACATATAACCAATTGGTTGTTTTCGAGATAAGAAAGACCAGTCTTAAGATGGAGCACTTCTTTGAGATTTACAGTAGATCCTGTATAGCCATATTTATTAAGAATCCCAATAATTTGCTCAGCGCCTTGAATATTTGTTCGATCTGATAATCCAATATAATAATGATTATCAACCATCATGATATCACCCGCCTCTATAGTTCCAGGAGCCTCAACACGCTCAGCATTATCAAATTGATCCCTTAAAACGGTTTCAATTTGTTCAACCTCGCCTCTTCTGGACTCGGCGCCTGGACGGGTAAAAATGGCACATTTTGGGGTTATGAGAGCTACATCTTCTACAAAAGTCGAGTCAGGATAATCCTCACAAGATTCCAATACATGAACCTCAAGGCCACATGACTGAAGAGCCTTGATATAGGCCTTATGCTGAGTGATAGCCTTTTGATAATCTGGAGAGCCTAGGTGTTTGGAATCAGTGAGGCCATCAATTAAACTTTTTCCAGGAGTTCTAACAATTGCCTTAGAAAACATAAGCTAAACCTTTAAAAATTACTTTAGGATTCCTTTAACTAACTCTACCCAGTAGCTGCTTCCGAGTGGAAGAATTTCGTCATTGAAATCATACTGAGTATTATGAAGCATACAGCCACCTTCAGGACCATCTTCTGGAACAAGTCCGTTACCAATCCAAATATATGCACCTTCAGATGCATTAAGCAAGAATGAGAAATCTTCAGAGCCCATACTAGGCTTCTCATTCCTTAAAACATTTGCACTACCTACAACCACTTCAGCAGCACTAGCACAGAGCTTAGCATGCTTTGGAGTATTCACAGTTGCAGGGTAATTTGGAACTGAGCTGAATGATGCTGTTGCCCCCATAGACTGACTAATTCCTTCAGCAATAGTCTTAATTTTTTTCTTCACATCATCCCCAACCTCAGACTTAAAGTATCTCAGTGAGCCTGTTAAATTCATTTCATTCGGAATGACGTTAGATACAAATCCTGCATCAACCATAGTAACACTCACCACTGCAGAATCTAGTGGTGCAACATTTCTTGAAACAACACTTTGAATCGCTGTAATGATTTGAGCTCCTATAACAATTGGATCAACACATTGGTCTGGCATAGCGGCATGACCACCCTTGCCTTTAATTGTAATTTTGAGTGTTTCATTTGCAGCCATTACTGCAGTATCATGAACGGCAAACTGACCTTCCGCCATACCTGGCCAATTATGCATCCCATAAACTGCCTCACAAGGAAATTTTTCAAATATACCTTCTTCAACCATAACACGGCCACCACCCCCACCTTCCTCTGCAGGCTGAAAAATAAAATGAACAGTACCAGAAAAATCATTATTCTGTTTTAAATAAACAGCAGCCCCGAGAAGCATTGTCGAATGGCCATCATGCCCACAAGCGTGCATCTTTCCGTCATGAATAGATTTATGACTAAACTCATTCCTCTCTTGAATAGGAAGAGCGTCCATATCAGCACGCAGTCCAATAGCTTTGCCTTTTTTTGTTCCATGAACAGTAGCAACTATTCCTGTGACTGCAAGACCGCGATGCATTTCAATATTATTAGACTCTAAAACAGAAGCTATAAAGTCACTAGTCATCTCCTCTTTAAAACTAAGTTCTGGGTGTTTATGAATATAGTGACGCCAAGTCACCATTTGTTCATGAAGTTCAGATTTTGTTTTAATTAGAGACATAGTTAGGACCTCAAACTTTCGTTAGCAGGATCAAATGGTGACTCTTCTATAACAACTGACTTATATTTCTCACCCAGTATTTCAATTTCAAGTTCAGTTCCAATTGAAGTTAGATCTTTCTTGACAAGGCCTAACGCTAGCGACTTACCACAGCGCCAACCAAAACCTCCTGAGGTTGCTCTTCCCACAACTTCACCATTCTTATAAATAGCCTCAGAGCCTCGAGCATCTGCATCAACAACACCCTGCACTTCCATAGTTACAAAACCGTTTGAAGCACCTCGGTCTTGCCAATCTTTCAAGGCTTTTTTACCAATAAAATCATTTTCTTTATCCAGCCTAACAAAACGATCTAATCCAGATTCATAGGCAGAATATTCAATTGACATTTCTCTAGGAATGAGACGATACGATTTTTCAAGACGCATACTATCCATTGCACGAATACCAAAAGGTTTGATATCAAATTCAGCACCAGCTTCCATTACTTGATCGAAGATATAATTTTGCATCTCAATTGGGTGATGCAGCTCCCAACCTAATTCGCCAACAAAGTTAACACGAAGTGCTTCAGCAGATGCATATCCAACATTGATTTTTCTCCCAGTTAGCCACTTGAAGTTTTCATTTGATAGATCTGTATCCGTAAGCTTTTGAAGAACATCTCGAGACCTTGGTCCAGCCAATACAAGAACACCTGTTTGTGTTGTAACTCTTTGAATGCTGACAGTTCCATCTTTAGGAGCAAGTTTGAATAAATAATCATGGTCATGTGTTTCAAACGCACCAGCGGAAACTAAATAATAGCTTTGAGGTCCAGTTTTATAAACTGTAAATTCTGATCTGACTCCGCCATTCAAAGATAGCATATGAACCAGACTAATCCTGCCGATAGTTTGAGGCATCTTATTAGCAAAGATATATTCCAACCATTCCTCTGCACCAGGCCCCTTAACAATACACTTCGCAAAGGCTGACATATCAAGAAGACCTACGTTCTCATTGACATGCTTACACTCATTTCCAACATGTTCAAAGTAGTTGGAGCGGCGAAATGAATTCTTTTCAACAATGCGTCCATCATCTAGTGCTTTAGAGTGGTTTTTGTTAAGAATAACCTTGGAAGGATCTGCCTGATTTAAATCTTCAGCAGTGAGTGAATAATCTAAACTTGGCATAAACCAGTTTGGACGCTCCCAACCATAAACAGATCCAAAAACCGCACCCAAGTCTTTCATTCGATCATAGCATGGTGCAGTTTTGAGAGGTCTTGCCGCACTCCTCTCTTCATCAGGATAGTGCGTAGTGAAAACATTTGCGTATGCCTCTTCATTCTTTTCTTTCAAATATCCACGAGTGGCATAGGGCCCAAATCGACGCGGATCCACACCCATCATATCAACGGTTGGCTCACCATCAACCATCCACTCTGCAAGCTGCCAACCAGCACCACCAGCAGCAGTTATTCCAAAACTATGTCCCTCATTCAGCCAGAAATTTTTAAGTCCTGGAGCAGGACCAACAATTGGGTTGCCATCTGGCGTATACGCAATAGCGCCATTATAAATTTCTTTAATTCCAACCTCGCCAAAAGCTGGAACACGATTTATACAAGCATCAATATGTGGCATTAAGCGGTCAAGTTCACCATTAAACAGCTCATACTTTGAGTCGTCACTTGGGCCATCAACATAACATGCAGGCGCTCCTTTTTCATAGATACCTAAGATCATTCCCCCAGCCTCTTCACGAAGGTAATAAGCCGCATCAGATTCACGAAGTACAGCCATTTCAGGTAGGCCTTTTTTCTTTCTTTCTAAAATGTCAGGATGTGGCTCTGTTACGAGGAACTGATGCTCAACAGGTATTACAGGTACATCGAGACCCACCATTTCACCTGTTTTTCTTGCGAAGCTTCCGGTACATGAGACAATATGTTCACAAGCAATATCACCTTGATCAGTCTTGACTACCCATGTATGATCTTTTTGCTGTTCTAAATCAGTTACGATCGTGTTTTCATAGATTTCAGCGCCACGATTTCTAGCGCCTTTGCACAATGCTTGAGTTAAGTCTGCTGGCTGAATATAGCCATCATCTGGATGCTGAATTGCGCCAAGCAGGCCTTCAGTATTGCATAAAGGCCAAACCTCTTTAACTTCGTCTGGAGTTAAAAATTTAACATCAACACCTACGGTACTTCCAACACCAGAATAGTATTTATATTCATCCATTCGATCCTGGCAATTTGCTAAGCGGATGTTTGATACGACACTAAAGCCAACATTCATACCCGTTTCTTTTTCAAGATCATGATAAAAATCGACTGAATACTGATGCAGCTTCCCCACTGAGTAGCTCATATTAAATAGAGGCAATAATCCAGCAGCATGCCAAGTTGAACCAGAAGTTAAGTCTTTACGTTCTACTAATACAACATCAGTCCAACCTTTTTTAGCCAAATGATAAAGTGTCCCAGCGCCCACAACACCGCCACCAATTACAACTACTTGTGCTTTATTTTTCATACCTTCCTCAATACAAATTCTAACTTCGAAAAACGTGAATTATATACCTAAATTATAGCAATTACATCAATAAGTTAATGGTAGAATTTTTTGAAATTTATTGGGATAATTATATGTTGTTTTTTTGGAGAATAAAATGAAGCTAACTGTTATTAAATGGCGTGATATACCTACACAGGTGATGATAAAAAAAAGCAGGAGGGAGGTTGAAAAACTTCAGCTAGATAATCGCTTTATGGAGGCTGTTGACTCTGCTGCAACGGTAGGTGACTCTACAGATGCAGATGCATACCTTACAGATTGGCACAATGAAGTCACTGAAATTGCAGACGGAGATTTAAAAGAGCCAGTCGAGACAAAGGCGGCTGAACTTGAGCAGAGTTTACAGATGAAGTGCTTTTAAGTTATGTAAATAACGCAGGTTATAAGCCTTAAATTAGCTTGTATATCTGCCATGTAAAAATTTCAAGGTTTCTCTAACTTTAACCTCTTTTAGGAGGTATCTGATAATGGTATCTGGGGAATCCAGCAATTCAGCATAGTCGAGTTCGGCGGGTTTTTTTGAAACTTTATTATTAAATACCACAGAGATCGTTGCCCAGTGTCTACTTAACTTATAGAAGCCGAGCTTCTCCTCTAGCTGGGCCAACTTATCACTCAAATACACATCGTCATTTAGTAGCAGTCTCTTTGAGTCAATATTGACAACACCATTAACATGACTTGCGGCCTTATGCTCCAATGCGAACTCTATCAGAACCATACTTTCACGATGGGCAATAGCAACAACCTCTTTCTTTTTAGATATGTCATGGTGTATCAAAGTACCTTCTGAATCATTAAAGGTGTTTTTAGCAATAATTGGTGTTTGAGTTTTTAATGACGCTTTGATTGCTCTTGGATGAATCACTCTAGATCCCTCATCAGCCATTGCAAGCATCTGATTAACACTAATAGATTCTAAGTAGCTAGAACCCTCAACCTGTCTTGGATCGCAATTAGCTATACCATCCACATCAGAAAAAATTTCAACTTTTTCAGCTCCCAATGCAGATGCGAGTGCTACAGCTGAAGTATCACTCCCCCCTCTTCCAAGAGTGCGAATATCCCCTTATCATTGACACCTTGAAAACCTGCCACTACCGCGATGAAACCATTATCAAGAGCTTCAACAATTCGAGCAGGATTAATATCTAAAATTTCAGCATTGCCTGCATTGTCATCTGTAAGAATTCCAGATTGCCTTCCATTAAATGACTCAGCAGGCATTCCATTGTGACTCAAAAGGTGAGAAAAATAAGCAGAACTTAACGTTTCTCCAACGCTCATCACTAGGTCCAACTCCCTTGGATTAATATTGTGACCAACATCCCTAAGAAGCGCAACAAGGGTATCCGTGGCATATGGCTCACCTTTTCGTCCCATAGCAGAAACAACAACCACAATTCTCTCTCCAGACTCGTGGTAGTTCTTAATATGCTTTAAAGCATAAGAGCGACAATCCTCATCTCTAAGACTTGTGCCTCCAAATTTCATTACTATAGGTGCCAAATTCTTCGCCATTAAGTTGTAAAAAAGGCGCCATTATAGCCTTTGCAAGCTTACATAGCAAATTTGAATAGAAGCAGAGAAGTTTAAGATTTAAGAAAAAAATCTAAATATTGAATGTTTGTTTTAATCCGTCAAGAATAAAGTCAACAGAAACCATTATTAGTAAGATTCCCATTAACCTTTCAATAGCAATTAATGCCCTGTTACCTAGTTTTCTTCCCAATGCCTCTGATGAGATTAATATAATCCCAGTTATTAAACA
>JGI26273J51734_10001282_pt1 | contig 13315 bp, 15 predicted proteins | sample SaaInlV_125m_DNA_FD_51734 | JGI IMG/M metagenome (IMG submission 51734) | reverse complement strand
AATGTGGAGTTCGGAGCACGCCGCAATGGTTGGCGTTGGTGTGTACGCAATGGATGACGACGGTCAATATTTGATTGCTGGGCCAGCAACTGAAGGATACTCGGATGAGGCGCCAGTTTCATTGAGCATCCGATACTTGACCGGTGTTCCTGCCAGTACGGCAGCAGATGAGGCTGAAACGGCTACAGAAATTGAAGACATCGTGAACGTCGAAGACCACGATTTGGATCAAATTACAGAAGATCTCGAAGACGCTGGTGTCGATACCAGTGAGATCGAATTACCAAGCAATGACGATGAAGACACAGGCAGCGAAACCCCGCCACAAACTGCGGAAGAACTTGCCGAAGATGCAGGCCTTCTCCCGGCACTTTCGCCACTTACAGTGCTCGCTGTGATTTCACTCGCAGGCATCTTTGTTGGTCGTCGCTCTGAGGCTTGAATCGAGAACTCAAGTACGATGAGGGTCAGGGGCAGCCATGTCTTTGCGACCTGCGCCGACGAAGTTCGGTGCTGGCGTACGCCTCACGGCAACGGTCCTGATTGCCGTTCATGTCTTGCTTTCAGCTTGGCTAGTGGTCCAGTTCGAAGGCAGGTACACAGAAGGCGTTCCTTCACCAAGCAACATCAAGGCAATTGTGGCTGTTGACGACGAACAGACGCTGATTGATGTGAAGATTGAGAATTCGACATCATTTGCGATTTACATGCTCGTAAGGGATTACGAGCCACCAGCAGAAAATGTTACGGAATCGAATTCGCCGCCATCAGACACTGATGGACAAGATGATGCGGAAAGCAAGGAGGATAAAAATCGGCTTGAGGCAGCTCGCCTCTTCACAAAAGCCTGCCTCGCCTTCCTCGTCATGAGTGAGTTGGCGATGGTGCTTGGCATGCGCTTTAGGGCCACTTTCCGAGCAGTGATATGGGTCGCTGCTCTTGCCTGCTTTTTGTTGATTTTACCGGGCGCCTATCTGAGCGATCTAGCGGGGAATGAGAATGATGGCGAAGAAGAAGGCAATGGCGGCCAAAATGGGGACCTTGCAAACGAGACTTTTGTGGCACAAACTGAGGATGGTGCCATGGTTCATGGAGACAGTTCAATCGACATCTCCCTTGCCCCTCTCGGTGTCCATTTTGATATGATGTTCAACGGGTATGACCTTGGTTTGGTCGATAAGGCAAACCAGTCAGATGTTCGCAATCAAGAGCCAGAACCTGGAAGCGAAGATGCGAATTCATGGGTCCAATTTGAATCCAGACTAACGGCAAAAGCCGGGAAGAACATTCAATCCCTGTTCATATTGCCCGTGTTGTGGTTTTTCTTCCCAGCACTTGCAGGCGAGAAAGAGGAATTGTCAGAGGGCCCCTACGATGAAGAAGGTTGAGTTCACTTACTCGCTCTTGCTTTTCGGCACACTTCGACAAAATTCTCAAACATTTCCTTTCCGAATTCAGAATCATTGACTTCAGGATGGAACTGAAGGCCAAACCGATCGCCGTTCTCGTTTTCCATGCCTTGCACTTTGCAAGAATCACTGCTGGCAGTGATGAAGAATCCATCAGGGACTTCGTGGACCTCATCGTTGTGAGACTCCCACACGGTTTGGGATTCATTTGTTCGATCAAAAATCGTGCCACCACCATCGTGAAGTTGAATTTGCATGGCCCCGAATTCAGGCTCAGGAGATTCCCGAGCATCGCCACCGTAAAATCGAGCCATGAATTGATGGCCGGCACAGATGCCTAAGATTGGTACATCTAACTCGAGATAGGCTCCACAGTTCCCTAATTCACCGGTAAGTCCAACGCGTGCAGCTCCGCCGGATAGGATTATTCCATCCACTTCACGCAACTCGGAAACGGGCGTTGTGTTTTCGATGATTTTGGTGTCGACTTTCAGATAGCGCAGCATACGCCACTCACGGTGCGTCCACTGTCCTCCGTTGTCAACTACGTCGATGATAAGGGGTCGTTCGTCCATTGCACATCGCCTATGATTTCCTCTCTGTTGGTCGAACAACCATGAACATGCCGCACCAATTGTACCGTGAATGGGTTCATGTCCTGACGCTCGTTCGGGCAACCATGGCCCGAGTTCTGATTGTCGGCGGGGGGCTCGCTGGTCTTTCAGCGGCACTCGAAGCCACCTCAGCAGGCCACCATGTCGTGGCACTGGAGCGGGCCCAGCGAATCGGTGGGAGGGCAACGAGCCAACCACTGGATGGTTTTGCGATTGGTTATGGCCCTCACCTGCTGATGAAAAATGGCCCACTCCACTCCCTCGCAACAAGACTGAGCAGGGTGCGTCTTGCGACACGCCCTGTCCGCCCACATCGAGTTGAAATTCTTGGCCAAGGGGCGATCCGCCCAACCGGTGATGTGCGGACTGCCGCTCTCAACAAGCGCGCTATGAAAGCAGGTGATTTGAGCAATCCAATTGTGCAAGGCGCACATTTTGTCTCCAATTGGGGGGCCCCCAAAATCCATCAAAATCGCCTCACGGCGCTTAACAAGAGTCAATTGTTGGTGAGCAATGAAGGCTGGGCTGGATTGATTGGCAGAATGGCTGCAGCACTTGATGAGGTTGGCGTGTTCATCGAATGCGGATTGGACGTGATTCGTATTGAACGCGGCAAAGCCCACCTTTCAGACGGGCGAACCATCGAAACCGATGCCATCATTCTCGCCTGTGGCTCAAAGACAGCCCACCGGCTTGTTGCGGACATGGATCCAAGTGCCGCAGGAGCATTTGATTCCCTTCAGCGAACAACAGCTTCAGTTGTTGAGGTAGGGCTCGATTCGAAACCTTTCAGCGACCACCAGATTGTTGTTGATGTCCAACGCTCAATGGCCATTGTTGACTATTTCTCAATACAGCCGAGACTTGGCTTGGAAGGCTCCCACTTAGCTGCTATTGCAGTTGGTGGCCTTGCTCAAGATGCTGGCCCGACAACCTTCGAATCATCCGAGGAACGTCTGGCTGCATTGGAGTCTTTCCTCGATCAGCGCGCGCTTGGATGGCGCGAACACATCATACAAGATGGGCGACAAAAAGCGATTCCTTTGCATGAACCTCCTACCGAAGGGTTGACTCAACTCACATTTGCCGAGCACGGAATTATCCTTGCTGGCGCTTGGGTCGAGCAGGAACACTGCTTGGCAGACGCAGCGGTCGCATCGGGTCGAAAAGCAGGGCGTCTCATCTCAAAACTCATCGATTGAACACTTATTCACCGGCGGCGCAAGGACATACCATGCGCTTCGTTTCATGGAATGTAAACGGCATTCGTGCTGCCATTCGAAAAGGGATTGATGGATATTTTGACTCGCTTGACGCCGATGTGTGGATGTTGCAAGAAGTGCGATGCCTTCCCGAGCAATTGCCCAAAGGCTGGAACTGGCCTGATGGCTACGAAGTGAACCTCCACGCAGCCGAAAAGAAGGGCTACTCTGGTGTGGCCACCTTAAGCAGAAACCCAACTGATTCAGTGGCCACTGGCAAGGGTGGATCAATTGATTTAGGCGACACGGAGGGCCGAGTGATTGTCACTCAGCACGGCGAACTCACCTGCATCAATACATATTTGCCGAGCGGGTCGAACAAAGAGGAACGTCAAGCATTCAAAGAAGCCTGGATGGAAGAATGGCGAGATTTTTTGCGACCTTACTTGTCTCAATCAACCCCAGTTGTTGTCTGTGGAGATCTCAACATCGCTCACACTGAGGATGACATTTGGAACCCGAAAGGCAACGCGAAATCCAGCGGGTTTCTTCCACATGAGCGCGAGTGGTTCACTGAATTGCTCAACGATGGCTGGCATGATGTCTTCCGACAACACGTCGGCGAAGGAGAGAAAATTTTCTCATGGTGGTCCAATCGAGGCCAAGCTCGCATCAAGGATCGCGGATGGAGAATCGATTACTTCCTTCTCAATGATGCAGCCGCTGAGCGTTTCGAATCAATCAGAATCGAACGACAAGGCGGTCTTGATGTGTCGGACCATGCCCCGGTCATTCTTGACTTGAAGGATTGATCATTCACCTTCAAGGTCAGCAAGAGCAATCATCAACTCATCAACAACATTTCTGAGTTCTTGCAACGAAGTATGGTGGACTTGAACCGTGAGATTCGCCTCACCACCATGCTCCTTGAGCGTGGCTTTGCAGTGCGGCCTCGATGCCGCAGCTAGAAACAGGGTTCCGAGGGAAGGGTCGCCTGACCATTCCACGGTGACCGTATGCCCTTCGACCATGGCTTGAGGTTGAGGTGGACTCTTATGACGATGACTCAACGCCTTTACATGGCCAAGGGAGAGGAGGACCCGTTTGTTTTGGCGGGCACCGGGGGTGTGACGCTTGGTGAGGCGCGAACCAACCATGAAGGCCGTCAAGCAATCCTCCTTCTCAGGGGCAACGAGGATGCCTCTGAATTCATTGCACTGGTCGCAACAATGGGGATCACCATCACGGAGACACTGCATCAACCAGGCCATGAAGACCCACGCGGTTTTTTTGGAAAAGGGCGCCTCCAAGATGTGGCAGATGAACTCTCAACGCGAACCAGAAATCATCCTTGGTCGGGTGTCGATCTAGTTCTCCTTCATACAAATGGAACGCCAAGGCAACTCGTTGGTGTCAGTGACGCTGTGAAGGTCGAGGTATGGGACCGCGTTCGATTGCTTCTTGCTCTGTTTACTTCTCATGCAGCATCGATTGAGGCGAGAACCCAAGTTCGTATTGCAAGGTTGCAATCTGACCGGACCGTGTTGAGAGAATTAGCCAATCAATCGACAACCGGTGAGCGTGCCGGGTACGGTGGTGGAGGTATTACAGCATTACAAGCCTCAATTGACAACATCAACCGAGAGCTGACGCACCTCAGAAAGCGGCAGCAAAAGCACGCAGGGGCTCAGTCAGAACGCCGGCGTCAGCGTTCACGCAGTGGGGCGATGACGGTTGGTTTAGCCGGGTACACGAACGCAGGGAAATCAAGCCTCTTCCTGAATCTATCAGGCAAAGAAGTGCTCGTGCAAGACAAGTTGTTTTCGACCCTTGAAACAACCCTTGGACGAATGGAAGCAAGTCCTCGCGTTCTCTTAGCAGATACGATTGGGTTCATCGACCATCTTCCATCGGCAACCCTTGATGCCTTTCGGGCCACGCTCGCTGAAGCATTGGAAGCAGACCTTGTTGCTTATTCTGGCAGATGTGAGCGATGACCCAGTTGAACTGGAACGTAAATTATTCACCTCAAGGCAAGAGGTCTTCACTCGTTTCTATGGCGAGGAAATCGATGAGGAGTTTCCATGGCAAAACGATGCAAGTTCATTGAAGCATCATGTGATGACGGTGCTAACGAAGGTCGACCAAGCCTCCCAGCAGCACGTCGAAGAAGCCATTGCCACTGTTTCCGCCCTTGGTTTACCTGAACCCTACATTGTCTCATCACACAGCGGTGAAGGGATGCAGGAACTGAAAGACGCCATCCTGTTTCATCTGTTCGGCCCCCAAGTCAATCTTCTCCTTCTTCCAGCATCCGAACAAAACCCGCGTGGCATCGAGGGCTATGTTTCAGATGTGTATGATGCAGGGCTCGTCACTGATACAGAACGGCTCGAAGATGGTCTCATTTCGATGACGGTTTGGATTCACGAGCAAGCCTTAGCCCGCCTCATCGCTCATTCCAAGGGCCGCATCGAGGTCAAGTAGGACGACCTCTTCGTCAATTCATGGACGAGAAGGGCGATGAGGCACCGCTCCTTATCCAAGAGGACAAGAGGATTACCTCGATGACCTCACTGGATTGGCCGAACCGAAGTCTGCGATGCTGTTCTCATCTTCCAGCGCTGTTCTTACCATTGAAGATCCAAACTTACACCCAATGGGCAAAGCCATTGCCACTTTCGTCCTGTTCATCTGCATGCTCGGATTTCTCAACGGCCTTGATTACGCATCGGCCGATTCAGGTCTTGTACGCCCGGATGAATTCGTGTACAGGCTTTCCATGACGGCACCCGATGATACGGCAACATTCCGAGGTTCAGTAAGCGATCATAACGGCGAGGCTTTGGTCAATGCCACCGTGTATGTTTCGTGGGATGAAGGCGGGTCATGGAATTATTCAGAAATGAAAACTGGAGCTTCGGGCGAATTTGAGTTCGAACGCCTTGATCCGGGGCTAGCGCGGGTCGACATCATCGTTGAGCGCGACGGTAAGCGAGATGTTCTCGCGAACCGTGTGCTGCTTTCGCCACCTGCAATGATTGAGCCAATTGGGTTCACCAACCTTGATTTCACGGTCCCTTCACAAGAGGCGTTCGCCGAAGCACCATGCTCCAACGGTGCAGAAGAATGTGAAATCCGCAACATCGACATGACACCAGGTCAAATGGAGCATCCACTCATGGACCCAGGTGCTGCAGGCGTCTACATCACCATCGGATTCGGGTTCATGGGCCTCGCGCTTATCGCAGCAGGCTTCACTGTCTGGGCCTTGCGCAGCGGCTCGCTGCTTGTGCTCCGTACAGCGGCTGCACTGTCCTTTTTCGGCATGGGCCACTACTATTCAGCGTGCCTTTTGGGACTGGTAGCGTTAGGCCTGACGTTTGCTGTTCCACGACCAAGGATCCCACTCACTGACCCTCGTCATCAAAACCAACCCGCTGCAAATTGACACATCTNAACCGTCCAAGTTAAGTTGACGCCACCCAACAGCAGGNCATGGACCTCCTCGCCTCAACATGGATGTCGCGGTCGCTTGGTGAAGCGGTCGCTTCAGTTGCCCTNGATGAGGATCACTCGGTCCTTGTNGGCGGATGGAACGGNGCGCTCAAACGCTGGGATGAAAAGGGCGATTTGCTGTGGAGCACACAACTCAACGACCGAATCAATGATCTTGCTGTCAACAACGAATGCGTGATTGCAACAGCAGGCCTCCACCTTGTTTGCATCGAGAAGAACACAGGCGACGTACGGTGGACGCACGCACTGGAAGGCAGTGCAGACGCCACGGTCATACACAACGAAGTTGTGCATGCCGTTTCATCCGTGTATGATATCGAACACAATGATTTCATTGAATCAGCCGTGTGGGCTTATGACCTCAAAGGCGATGAACAATGGGTCACAAGAATGGATGAGCGCCCATGGACAATGTTGGCGCATGATACATCCCTTTGGATTGGACTTGGTCGTCCGAAGTGCGGCTTTGCAACGGTTGGTGAAGATGGATCGCTGACCCATATCGAAGGTCCAGTGGATTCTCCAATCACCTGCGGATCGGCTGGAAAGACGAGCCTGTTCTTTGGCCATGCCGATGGAACGGTTTCTGACCACATGTCGAACATCGTTCTCACCCGTTCAAGCGGCATCGAGTCGCTTGCATCCTTCGAAGATGGAATCGTTGTTGCCGATGAGGGTGGCGATGCTTGCGCTTTTGATGCAAAGGGGGTACAACGATGGTGCCTGAAAGGTGTGCCAATCGTATCTCATTGTGGAGGGTTTGAATCCAATGGTGCAAAAACGCACTGGATCGCACGTTGGTCTGGTTCTGAAGGCAGTCTCGAAGCAGTCAACGCAGAATCGGGCGATGTTTTGGCCATTTCATCTCAGATGCATGTGCGGTTCATGCACTCAAACGAACAGCGGCTCATCGTTGGTTGTGAAAACGGCGATGTTCATGTTTGGGAGCGCAGCGTGTTTGATCGTCGCTTATCCACCAATTCGGAAGAAGACGAGGGCCCAAAAGATGCACGAAAATCAGCCCTGCAAGACAAGCTTCGGAAGTTGCGCGAGCGATGAAGGTACCTTGATATACCCTCAAACGCTAAAGGGGCCATGGAAAAAGAAACTATTCCAGCGACAGAAGAGAGCCTCCAATTGGAGGTTGACGACCACCCAATGAACACATCCCGGCCAGCCCAACTTTCGGCCTTTCATCCCGTCCTCATCGACGGCATTGAGGGAACAGCCGCAGTTGGCTCTATGGGCGGTTACAGCACCCGATTGGCGCTTCAACTTGAAACCCCCCATCCTGATTTTGGAATTGATTTCGGTACCAAACACTTCCGTTTCCTAGAGCCAGGACTCGTTGAGTGGGGCCATGATGGAAAACAATTTACAGTGTTGAAAATCGTTGAATGAACCTACAACGGGCCAACTGCAAGCCCAAGCAAGAGAACGATGCTCGATGCTACAACAATCAATACATTGTCGTCAATCGGACCAAATTCATACCGTTCAACAAACGAAGCAACCGCTGCTGATATCGTACCCCATACTGGAATCGCCGGAGAAAGCGATGCGCCGATCAGGTAGCCTGCAGGCAGACAAACGATGGCCATGCCCAAGTTCCCCCAGGCGCTTTTTGTCCTCTTGGCAAACAATTTGTTTCGGATGATTCCAGTGACGCCGTCTCCAAAGGCCATGAAAAAGGCGGGCAGAACGGCCAACCAAGGCTCATCTGAGTATGTCCACAAAGCGAAAACGGACAGGCCAAGCATGAGTGAAAACGTTGCGTCGTTCATGTTCTGTTCTGTCTGCATCCACCACAACCGTCGGTCCAGCATATGCGTGCTTGCTAACACTGCTGCACCAATTAATCCCCCAAGCAATGGCCAAACTGGGTCGGTGAAGACAATCGGAGAGGCCAAAATTGGAACGCCACCTGCGAGCATGTGAGCGACTTTTCGGTTGTAGTACACAGCGACCATGTTTTCACAGCCTTTGCTCATGAAGTACCCATGAAGCGGTTTGATCGCCATTACGATGACCGCCGACCAAACTCCGAGGCCTACGAACCACCACACATCGCTCATCACAACCATGATTTCTGCTGAGGCTGAAATGCGTATATGCCTGCTGTCGATTTCGCATCAATTCTACGGGTTTTCTAAACCCAACCGTGCTGTCGCCCTTGAAACAGAGGTATAAATGGCCGTAGAAAAATTTCAGCCACATGCCACAATCCTACCTTATCGTTGGTGGAAGCAGCGACATAGCCCTCCTTCTTGCCGAATCACTTCTTGATGATGGTCACGCTGTGACCCTTTTGGCACGTGATTCAGCGCGATGTCAAACATTGGAAAACCGTGGTGCAGAATTGATTCAAGGCGATGCATTGGATGCTGATCTCGTGCAACAAGCGGTGCAAGCTGCAAAAGACAGAGGCGATGGAACAATCGCCGGCGTCGCCCATTTGGTCGGTTCCTTGCTCATTCGCCCGCCCCATGCCGTGAAGCTCGATGCCTTCAACGAAGTCATCCACACAAACCTCTCGAGTGCGTTCCTCACGCTTTCCACTGCCTGCAAAACAATGCTCCGCAGTGGTGGTGGCCGATTGGTATTCACCTCGAGCGTTGCAGCCTCCCTCGGTCTTGTCAACCATGAAGCCATCGCTGCAGCAAAAGGCGGCATCGAATCAATGGTCCGAACTGCAGCCTCAACCTACAGTCAGCGAGGCATTCGGGTCAACGCCGTCGCACCCGGGCTGACAGAGACCCGGTTAGCGAGTCAGATTCTCAAATCCGATGCGATGCGTGAGGCAGCAGTTGGCATGATCCCCCTTAAGCGCATCAATGAGCCAGGAGAAATTGCTTCGACCATGCGATGGTTGTTGTGTGATGCACCCGACAATTTGACGGGGCAAGTGTTCCACTTAGACGGCGGCATGGCCAAGGTTCGAAACTGAGGTGATGGAATGGTCTGGAAGAACGCAATAAAAGTCAAGAAATTGAAACCCGGAAAAACCAAAATGGTCACAATCGGAGCGAAGGTGCTGATGGTCGGCCATATCGACGGTTCATTCATCGCAACTGAAGGCTTGTGCCGACACATGCGCTGGCCGCTGGCCGTCGGTGGCAAAATCAAGGACGGATGCATACGTTGCCCATTGCATCAAACCACCCATGACCTGAGCAATGGCGAATTGGTGGAATGGTCTCCCTTCCCCCTGTTACCAGCCTACGGAAGACTCGTTGGTAAAATGTCGAAGCAAAAAGACCTCCACATCTACAACACTCGAATCGAAGGCGACCACCTTCAGGTCGAAATGTGAAGCGAGTTTCGATGACCAGTCTCAACAGAGAAAGAATTGCGTATATGGATTTAGCACAGTCCTTGTCCTTATTTTCGAACTCGTAGAGCGCTCCTCGAATCGGTTGAACTTCGAAACGAGTGAATCAAATCTTCAGGTTTGCTTGGCGGGCAAGCAAGACGATTCGCATGCTGTGCTCGACCATTGCAGCGTTTGCCCATGCCTGATCGAGATCCCGCCCAACAGCGTAAGCGCCTCGACCTCGAACAACAACGCATCGCATGCCGCCCTGTTGCAGGGCTTCCATGATTTGGCGAAGGAAATCATCAGGGTTCTCGTCATCAGGATCCACAATGACAACCTTACCAATGCTTCGCTTTCCGATTTCATCAATGGGTGAGACAACGACCAGATCCTTTTCGCAACTTGCCGCTGTCGTGTACGCTCCGTGTGAATGAATCACCGCTGCAGGTCCACCTGTGGCAAGGCTCGCAGATGCAAGGACCACTTGGAGGACGCGCCAATCTTCAGGAGCGAATTGAGGGGCTTGTCCACCAAGACGTGCCGCACACAATCCACGTTCATCCAACCGAGGCAGCATGGTCATGTTCCTCGTCGAAATCATGATGCTCGTATCATCTGGGTGCAACATTGCAATCGTACCCATGGTCGCTCTGATTAATTGTTCACGATCGAGCTGTCGAGCGAGCCGGGCGAAGTCGCTCACGATATGCGCTGCAATGACGATGTCTTTGAGAACAGCAGGAGGCATCGGGGGCGTTTCCAATTCTTCGATCACTTCAGTAGCGCCGGCCATCGACTGGCGAAGGCGTGCCACCTCTGCAGACAGACGGGCCACTTCAGCCTCCGCTGCGTTTGCACGATCTGAAGTCATGCCTGGCGGTGTTCCCACTGCAGGTACTCGCAATTCGTTTGATTGGATTGGCTCTGTTTCTGCGTTTGTTTCAACCACCTCCTCAGGTTCTGGTGATTCGGGGGCAGGGGCCTCAATCAGTGCAGGTTTGTCAGGCAGTTGCTCGGCCTCGACTGGTTGTTCGACATTGGTCGGTTCAGGCACTTCTTCGGCTGTTTGCTCAACAATTGGAGATTCAATTTTAGATTCCATTGGCTCTTCAGCCGCCGGAACGGCGATTTCAGCTGGCTCATCAACAGGAATGTCGGACGGCACATCGGAAGGGGGTCCTGATGGCGGACCGGATGGCGGTCCTGAAGGTGGGCCAGAGGGGGGGACTGANGGTGGACCANNNGGAGGGCCACTCGGAGGCTTTGATGGCGGCCCAGAAGGAGGGCCTGTGGGGCCGGGGGATGGGTTGGTTGATTCAGATGTCTCTTCTGAGGGGGATGCCTCTTCAGGGGGCTCTTCAGAAAGAATCTCCTGCTGCACATCTGTTTCGTTGTTCTCAGGCGTCACTTGAAGACCACCTAATCCACCAAACGCAGCATCAAGCATGTTNCCAACTTGTGCATTTTTTTCTTCTTCACGAGTTTGTTCTACAGATGTTTTTTTTCCCGCCACGGATAACTCCCCATTCGGGCCACACGGCGCGGCTTAAATAGCGGTTGCGTAACGGATGGTTTGCATAAGCCCGCTTGGTGTAGAGGTTATCATGCAGGATTGTCATTCCTGCGACCCGGGTTCAATTCCCGGAGTGGGCGCCACACTCAACACAAAGGATGTCCGGCTGGGGCGGTGAACGCCAAAACAGCGCTTGATATACTCATGAACAAAGCACNAGGTATGNCCAACATGCCAAAACTCGGCGTATCCGCTTGCCTCTTGGGGGAAAAAGTACGTTACAACGGAGACGGTGCTGAGTTCCGCAGTTTGACCCGTTCCTGGTCACATCACCTTGACTTAATCGGGGTATGCCCGGAAGTNGGNATTGGCATGGGNACACCTCGCCCAACCATCCGCCTCGTCAACAGGGATGGAAAAATCCACCTTGTCAACCCAAAAACAGATGATGATTTCACACAAGACATGCTGGAGTACGCTGAACTTCAATCGGATGCACTCATGAAAGCAGAAATTTGCGGGTTTGTGTTCAAGAAAGATTCTCCGAGTTGTGGTTTGGAGCGAGTACGGGTGTATCGAGACGATCAACCTCAAGCCATCCGAAATGGGACTGGCCTCTTTGCATTGGTATTCACAACCCTCAACCCCCACATTCCGGTTATTGAAGAAGGACGGCTCAGCGACCCACTCCAAGCAGAACACTTCCTCGCCCGAGTGGAATTCTTTTCACTATGGCTCGAAGAAGGGCGCGGCGGTTGGACTGCAGACAAACTCATGCGATTCCACAACACCAACAAATTGTTCTTACTCAGCCGTTCACCAAAGGCCAAGCGAGAACTCGGGCGCCTTCTCGCCCGTGTTTTCGAACAAGGGGAGCATCCGGACCACGCCGCTCTCCAATACATGACGGCCGCTCAAAAATCACTCGATGTCTTGACCAAACCAGGACCGATCGCTCACGCCATGGAGCGTGTGCTTGGCCGGGTCAGTTCCAAACTCACCAGAGGCGAACGCCAAGAAATGCTTGATGTCATCCACGAATATCGGCGCGGACTCCTTCCTCGGTCGGCTCCACTCACCCTCCTGAAGCACCTTATTCGAAGGTGTGACATGGAAACTGAGACCAACACTCGCTTCATCTCCCCAACCCCCCTGAGTTTAGGGCTCATGGCGAAGGTTTGACGGTTCTTCTTCGCGACTTCATATACCCTCAAGGGTTCTATCTTCCCAAGGAGGATTACACATGAGTGAAATTTTGTACCAAGTGAAGATAGCAGATGCGACCGGCCACACCGTCGCACAAATGACCAAACCGGAGATCGTTGCCAAGGCGACCAGTGCCCAAGGAACCTGGGTGTTCGTTAACGACCGCCTCGTTTCCGCTGAGGAACTGAAAACCATGGCATTCCAATCAACAGACGAATTCAAGCTGATGCCGGGTCTTGTTGGCGGAGCAGAGCCCACGTTCACCGTGGAGATTGCCGACGCAACTGGCCACACCACCGTTCAAATGACGCAAGCAGAGATCGCTGAACAAGCGACAGAAAGCAACGGCGCATGGGTGTTCGTGGACAACACGATGGTAGCAGCCGCCGATATTGCCCAAATGGACTTCAGCGATGTTCAGAAGGTTCGAATGGTCCCACCGCTCGTCGGTGGCATGGCCAGCGAAGTTTGTTGAGCGCGCCATTCCCGCTCAAAATCTGTCATTCTCGCGACGGACAGGTTCAAGAGAGGGAGGC
>JGI26273J51734_10001267_pt1 | contig 13380 bp, 13 predicted proteins | sample SaaInlV_125m_DNA_FD_51734 | JGI IMG/M metagenome (IMG submission 51734) | reverse complement strand
ATCTGCGAAGGGGCTTCAATGCTCCTGTGCCAACAGCCGAGTTCGGATTCGCTCAAACAGATCCCCGCCTGCTGGCGCCGTGGCCACTAAACCCCGCGCTTTACCGAGGGGTTCCTTCCGCAGTGAGAGAAACAAGACGGCAACTTGGTGCCACAAAGAACTCTGTGAAGCCATGTCGATTAACCACATGTCACCGGGTACGGCATGGCCTCCACGAATCATTTCTTCTGCAATCTCTAAGAGAGCCCCAAGCGGTTCTTGATCGCCTAAGAGGTGAATAAACGCCAACCATGGGTCTTCCTCGAGTTCAGATTCCGACATGTTTGCCAATAGTAGGCCAACGAGAGCAAGGTCTTCTTGGCCATGTCTTTTCCATAGGGCCGGAATTAATCGGGCGATTCGCCGTTGCATTCCCTCTCCAGAGGTTAAGATCCACGAGGCAATGGTTCGGAGTTCCGGGTTTGGACACCCAATGTGGAACGCATAACCCCCGCTGTGAGCAAGCAAATCAGTGGATGGTTTTGCCATCAGCCCTGGGACGCCTGCGTGATAGGCTCGAAGCAGGAATTTCAATGTTTTACGACGGGAGCGCAAGAGTTTCGGTTGCGGCTCTGCCAACAACCGGTCAAGACGACTGTTCATTCAGAGCCACCGTTGGTGGTTTTCTTTCGGACGGTCTCAAAAATATCCCCTACAAGACCGACAGAGTCTCGCAATGTCAACAGCATTTTGTCGATGACATTCGGATCTTCGAACTTTTCCTTGACGATTTCTCGAAGTTCTGTTTCAATCATAGCATGCTCGTCTTCATCGATGTCAAAGACAGACCGAAGGTGAGCTAGAACCCTAAATTCATCCCTCGAAAGGGATGCGTTGACGATGGCCACTTCAAACACCTTTGTGTAAATTTTACGCGCAGTGGCTTCTGTGATTGTATCTCCGGAGGGCGTTTCTGTGTTGGTGCGAATGGCCTCGTAGATTTCTGCAGGCTGTTCCGGAGTGAGGTTGAGAGCGCTTGCAAGTTTAATGATCAGTCGCTTCTCTTCACGGGTCAATACGCCATCAACAAGCATCACTTCGATGGTGCTTCTGAAGACGTCAAGACTGCGGGAGGCGGCGGTCGTCACAGTTCAACCAAGGTGTTCTCGTTCTTGAATTCGTTGCTCATCAAAAACCACACCACTCGCGACATTTGTCGAGAGAGGATTGAAAAGGGGTCGGCCGCTGGGAGAACTATCCACCTCCCTTTCACGCAGCATTGGATTCGTCCAAAGCAGCAGCCAAAGAACAGTTGGGCCAATCATGGCCCACATCCCTAAGGAACGGGGCGGTTGATACCAAAAAAGGAGACATTCACATGAATAATAGAAACAACCCTGGTCGCGGTGGCGGCAACAAGCAAAGCAAGGCGATGAAGTACCAAATTCGCGCTGATATTAAGGTCAATGGAACGGTCCAACGAAAGGACATCATTGGCGCAATTATGGGCCAAACCGAGGGGCTCCTTGGGGACGAACTCGAGTTGCGCAAATTGCAACGAACAGCACGTGTTGGACACGTTGATGTTGAAATGGAAACCAAAGGCGGAAAAGTACACGGCATGATTATCATCCCGTCGAGCCTCGACAATGTCGAAACCGCAATCATTGCATCCTCACTTGAAACAATCGATCGAATTGGCCCATGCAGCGCCAAGATCACCGTCAAAGAAATCCTCGACATCCGTGCAACCAAGCGCACAGCAGTCGTCGACCGTGCAAAGGAACTCCTGCTCAGCCTCGTAAACTCTGGCGAAGCAGCCTCCAAGACCGTCATCGAAGAAGTTCGTTCGGTTCTTACAACTGGAACTGCGACCAACTTCCACGGCTTGACCTGCGGACCAAACATCGAGAAGTCCTCCTCGCTCATTATTGTCGAAGGCCGTAACGATGTTCGCAACCTCCTCAACTGTGGTGTCAAGAACGCCATCAGCGCCGATGGTGCTGGAACGATGAAACAAGAATTGATCGATCTTGCCAACGGCAAGGAAACAGTCATTCTCGCCATCGACGGTGACCGTGGTGGCGAGATGTTGTTCAGTCAACTCAATGACACAATCAAGGTNGACTTTGTCGCCCAGGCTCCAGTTGGTCAAGAGTGGGAATTGCTTCCACAAAAGACCGTGACCATGTGCCTCCAAAAGAAGGTTGAAGCAAGNAAATTCGCTCACGCCCTCAAGAAGAAGCAAGATGAAGATGACGAAAAGGCCGGCGTTCCAGACAAGAACTGGGCTGATGACATGGACGACGAATTTGTTGCTCCAGANGCACCAGCGCAAGTCCACGAATGGTTCGATCACCTCGACAACCTCGACAAGAACAACGCACTGTTTGTTATGGAAGACAACACCGTGTCCGAAGCAGTTGGTCCAAAGAGCCTCTCGAAGGCTGCTGGCGAAACCGAAGGCGCAGTTGCTATTGTGTTCAATGGACCAGTCAGCGAACGTACACTTGAAATTGCTTCAGAATCCGCAATCGCAACCGTCGTCGGTACCAAGGCTGGCAAAGGCTTCTCTGCTGTCAAAGGCGTCGAAGCATGGCTTTCAGAAATTCACCGCTGAACCTTCATTGACAACCATCTTCATCTAATGCGGTACCTCTCGGGTGCAACATGGCCGATGGCGATGACCAAGGATGGCTCGATGACGATACGGATCCGTTTGCGGACCCCGCCGTCTCAGAACAACCAGAGGATGCTGCAGAATCAGAGCATATCGACGAGGCAGTGGATTCTCCAGTTGAGGAATCCGCAGNATCTCCTTCNGANGATAAAGCCGAACGCTCAGAAGATGAAGCCACGCAGNCCGCCATTGCTTGGGGTCTCCCGATTCGTGCAGCACCATTGCTGGAAGAGAACGGGGAAATCGTGGTTGAATACCCACTGAAACAATCAGTCGATGGCCGTGAAACGACTTCAATTGTCGTCGACGACGATCTCCTTCGAGTGGTCGACACCGAACTCGGCGTTGACAACCACCGAAGAATGAAAGTCAAACTCACTATGAAGCGCGACATAACGGGGTTCAGCCATCAGCATAATGAGTTGATGCACCAACATCAATTTTTGTGGATTGGGTGCTTTGTTGCCGGCGTTCTCCTTTCCTTTGTGGGGAACATCGCCTTTGGTGTTCTTGGTGCATTGTCGATGATCATCGGTGTGCGAAGTTGGGTGCTGATGCATCTTGAAACACATACGCTCACATTTTCGAGCAATGGTGGCTCCCTTCAACTGGTGCTGCGTGCATACGGGACAAACCGTGGGTTTTTCCGAGCCAGCATGGCTTTGATAGGCCCTGTTATGGCCGACTTCATTCGAAACGGTGAGATGGAAACCAACGAACTTGAACAGCTGCACTCGAGTTTGCTAACACCCATCCATCCCGTTGAACCAACCCCCCAGTTCCCTACAATTATCCACCGCACCCTCCCTCAAGCAATGCAGCCAGCACCACCCAAGGGAATGGCTACCGAGCCAACCCCGTTGACTCCAGCATCAGTTCCAGCACCTCCTGTTGGGCCACCAAGCGAGCCAGTAGTGGCTCCGCCCATCCAGATTCCTTCCCCGCCTTTGGGTCCACCGACGGTCAAGACAGCGCTTCCACGGCCGGCCCCTCTGCCTGTCCCAGCACCCGTTGGCCCTCCATCGTTGCAACCATCTGCCCCAGTTGGGCCACCTGTGGTAGTGACGCCGCCTTCACCGCCAACAATCNCNCCCCTCCCTCCGGCACCACTCCCGCCGCCAATGCCACTGCCGCCAGCGATTGGAATGTCACCGCTCCCCCTTCCNGGCGGCCTTCCTCTCCCACTTGACGCCCCGCTTCCAAATGCACCTGAGATTGCAGTTGCAGCCTCCCCNGTTGAGGAAACGTTGAGCGAGGATGAACAAAACGAGTTGCTCAGTGATTTATCTTAAGCCGTGATGCCGCCAGCNGATGCTGGNTTCATCAGCCCGATTAGAACACCCACTTCGTGTTGTAAGCCTGCGAGATCTGATGGGCTTGGGAGTTCTTTGGTGTCTGCGGTTAACGGGACTCGGTAACCAGGGCCGGGGATTCTGTCAAGTGCTTCCCCAAGATTGGCAGCGTCGACCAAGAAATCGTCCACCGAGCCAGAATGTCGATGCTCAAGGCGAGTCCTCATCCAGCGTTTGATTTTCTTGGTGCTCGTGCCCAAATCGCCAAGCAATTTCATTCGGGCACCATCGTCACTATCCCCTTTTGGCATCAACCTCAAACTGAGCCTCAAGAAGCGATCAACCCTCGAATCACGAGGTTCGAGACCGACGTGCTGAGCTAATGCCCTTCGGACTTCTGGCAACGCCGAAGAACCATTTTCTTCGAGGTGTTCCGCCATCGTAAAACAGTCAATTGAGCGCAAAAACGCTACCATGCCTCGTTCGACATCAACACGAGACTCGCTGGCGGCATGTGTTGGTGTGCGAACCTCAGCCACTTGCTCAAGTGCGACAGGTGTCATTGGTACGATTGGTTGTGGTTGGGGAGATGGTTGAGGCGGTTGAGTAGGCTGTGGCTGGACGGGAGTCAGTGCTGCCTTTTGAGGTGAAACCTTTGGCTGAACCTGGGGTTGTGTTTGTTCGTTTGGACGGACAATGGCAGGGGCTGGACCGGTGGTGTGGATTCGAGCCGTCTCGGTCGCAGGACCATTCCCTTCCATGGCGTCGAGGATGGCTTCATGGGCATCGCCAAGGGCGTCGGCCGGCATCATCGTTCGCCGTGCTTCGAGTTCTGGAACGGGAAGGAGTGTTTTGCGCGCAGGTCGAGGCGACCACGTTGTAAATTCGAACGCCTCATCTTCAACAGGGCGATTGGCGAGATGTTGTGCATAACTTGCGACTCGCTCTGACAAAATAGCCCCCTTCAAAGGATCTCGAAGGGATGCTTCGACGTCGAGGGCTAAGGCGATGTCTCTGTTCCAAGGCAAACAAACCAGTCGGCGAATCAGCACAGAGTGTTCTTCGATGTGCGGCCGTGCAGCATTGAGTTTTCTTGACGCAAGCACCGTGTCGCTTTGAGCGATGTCTCTCAAACCCTCAACACTCCATCCGGACGATGAAAGCAGGGCAAGTTCTTGTTCAAGTCGTATCTTGAGGCGGTCATGAACTTCGCCCGCTATCAGCGAAGCGCCAGTGTTGCTGGATGCAACAGAGGTACCATGCCTTCGAATGTGGGCGATTTCTTGTTCAAATTCACCTAAACTAAACGAAGAGGTTGGCGTGGAGTCGCTTGCTTTGCCTTGAGCGACAAGGTCCCGCCAATCTTGCTCTAACATCCTACGATGCCTGGCCCCCCTCCGCGCATAATGGGCGACGAGGCGCAGGGTGTCCTCAATGACCTCGTCATCGGCATCCATTTCGCGTAAGAGATCAATTCGCTTACCAACTTCATCCGCTCCGTCAAACGACGTGTCAAGCGCGCTTAATTGCTCAATCAATTCAACACGGTGTTGAAGCACCCCTTCCTGATGTTTGAGGCTTCCAAGGGCGGCTTTTGGATCCTTTCGGATGTGTTCATGCCATCCGTCCATGACCAATCCAGCATGTTCAAACCGTTCAATGCGGGCAATCGCTTCAATTTCCAATTGTTTCCATTGCTGATCGAGGGCGTCAACCAGATCTAAGAATGCTTCAGTTTCTTCGAGCACACCAGCACAGTGCGCCACCTTATCGCCCAGTTCCGGCCACACTGACTTGATGGAATGATATCGCTCAAGGGCGACGAGGTGTTGCTTTAGTGTCGCTTCGATTTCTGGAAGGTTGGCCTCCCATTCCAAGAGCTCACTGGGTCGAATTCCGTCGTCATGAGGAAATTTGATGCCCTTTGAACGCCATGCATTCAGCAAGTCATTGAGCATCGCCATGCGATGATGTAAGTTGTCCGCAATCGAACTGATTTGCAAACGCAGGCCACCGATGTCTGCGCTTGGTCCCTTTTCTATCAGGGTTCGACGGCGTTGCTCGTGATGGGCAGCGAGTTCGGGGTCGAATGGAGCAATTTGTTCAGCAATCAAAAGCCGTAAATCCTCATGTAAATCATGCAAGTCATGCAAACGTGCAACCCGATCCAGGCCATCGATGATGGTCAGGTGTTCAATGCCATCAACATCGTACCCCTCCGCCTTCAGCATGGTAACGGCCCTTGTGATGGTGGCTCTTTGGCGGTGCTCATCATCTTCGATTGCTCCGAGTGCTTGGTCGATGGCTTCGAATTCCTGTGGATAAGCCAACAATGGAAGCATGACCACGGTGGATGGTTTGGACGAAGGGTCGAGGGTATCGAAACGAGCGAGGAGCTCAGCGTGCTGTTGCTCCATGTTCTCATCGCGCCAATCCTCTTCGCAACGGTACAACGCAGGCTCCCATGGCCGGTGCTCTCTTGCCCATGCCTCGTAGTGATCAAGAACGCCTTCTGCGTTCATCGGATCGTGAAGCTCATCAGCCCAACCTTCTGACATCGCCTCGGACTCATCTCCTGCAGAGCGACCAAGGTACGCCGTTCGTTCTTGGAGGGAACGGGCTAATTCAAGGGCGTATTCAAGGTACAGCAGGCGTTCACTACCGATTTCTTGGTTTTCACCAAGATATGCTTCGATGTTGGCGATGGCCCACCCTTCAGCGTCCAATTCCATGAGCAAATCATAGTACCACGGACGCTCAGAAGACGGGGGGTCTACTACATCCATACTGGTACCTCAAACAGGCAAGTTGAGCGAGAGCCTTTCAATGTGAGCAAGGATAACGCTGTTTTGAACGGCTTTTTTCGATTGATTTGGTGAACCCACACCCATCCTATGGCGTGGTTGTGGCGCAGAAAAAAAGGTCAAAAAAACCACCATTAGCGCGTCAAATGTTCCGCAGACCATAAAGGTGCAAAGAAGAGGTGGGCGACAATGGAACCTATTACTGCTGCATTTGGCCTTGCTTGTATTGCTGCAGGAGGGGGTGCAGGTTTTTGGCTGAAGAAAGCCGATGAACGATTGACTGGGGTCAATGAGACGACGGTTGTGTTGCAACAAGCACAGGCTGCCCACTTCACCCATCTCAACAACGAGATTTCCACATTGCAGGGCCAAGTCCAACAAATGACCGATCTTGTCACCGCCCTTCGGGCCACAAACCCTGAGATGCATGGTGCGATCCTGGCTCATGAAATTATCACCGCACTCGAGAATGCTCAGTCAGATGACCATTCAATCGTAACACAGGCCATGTCAGCGATGGAATCCCTTGTCTCATCAATTTCATTGGATTCGAACGTTGGCGATGAAAACCTTCTCACCACGACCTCGGCATCCTTGCTCGGACGGCTGTTGGCTGCTTTTGATTCAAGAAACATATCAGCTACGACCCTCGGCTTGAGCCCTGTTGCAGCACATCGACTTGGGCATGCCTCGCTGCTGCTCGCTCGCTTCGATTGGGCAGAATCAAGTTTCGGCCTCGCTTACCAATCCTCTCCGGGCAACGCAAACATCCTCGAAGCCCTCGAACACATTGCCTTGTTGAAGGGTGACGATGAAGTGAGGCGTCACTGGCTTGAAGCACGCATGACCGTCCATCCAGATCAACCAGATTTGCTTCGCTCCCACGCTCATTTGTTGGCTAAACTTGGCGACGCAGAAGCTGAGCGTGACGTGCGCCGTCTTGAGGCGTTGGGCGTTGACACAGCAGCAGACCGCTCTCTCCTCTCTGGCCTCCGTGCCCGAGCAGGCTCTCGTTCTGAAGCCCTCGAAGCGATCGAACAGGCGTTGGCCGCAGATCCGAATCAAGCACCAGACTGGCTCAGTTATGCACAACTTCTCAACGAAGAAGGTGAAACTGGAAAGGCGCACCAAGCCGTCGAAAGGTGCCTTGAGTTGGACCGTCAAAGCGGTGAGGCATGGGGCCTTCTCGCTCAACTCCTCGCACCTCACGGGAACCGTTCCAAAGAAGCACTCAAGGCAGCAACACACGCTGTTGCCCTGGATGCAGGGGGCACAGATTTGGTGTTCTTGAAGAGTGATTTGCAATTCACAGAAGGAAAGATTTCAGATGCGGAACAAACGCTCGAAAAAGCGCTCCTCAAGGATCCTGCCAATGCAGAATTGAGAGCCCGCATGGCGAGCCGTAAACTCATTGCAGGTGAGCATGAGGTCGCACAGAAGTTACTCGATGAGACGCCCTTTGGTATTGATCATGCACTCTTGCATGTTGTTGAAGGACGCCTCCACCTCGTGCTTTGCGATCGAGCAAGAGATGGAACTGGTCAAACCGATGCAACGTTGTTGGCAAACGCCGTATCCGCTTTCGAAGGAGCGCTCAAACTCAACCGCGAATTGGGCGTAGCTTGGCTTGGCCTTGCTCGCACAAAGCGCCTTTTGAAGGACCTCGAAGGTGCAACGGAAGACATCAACAGAGCCATGCGTTTGCTTCCGGACTCCGACCCATCCGCATCCATTGAAGCTGCCCTTCTTGCTGTTGAAATGGTGACTTGCCAGCCGCATCAAAGCACATCGATGCGGCAGATGTTCATGGAAATGCAGCCACAGTCGCCTATGTTCGAGGAAACATCGCTGTCGGCGAAGGACGCTTCCAAGATGCTCTTGACCACTTTAACACAACCCTCCAGACTGAACCCAACCACATTCGGGCACGGCTGAACCGCTGCTCAACATTCCTTGTTTTGAACGAGCCTACCAAGGCGCTCAAGGACAGTCAAATCCTGATTGATCTGGCTCCACACCTCATGCTTGCGTTCCTGCGAAGGTCAGAATCACTGCGCCATCTTGGTGAATGGGCACAAGCTCTCAACGATCTCAAGTTTGTGCTTGAAACATCCCCGCATCATCATCAGGCACTCACTTCACTTGCGGAATGTTATGTGAAACTCGAACGCCCTGAACGAGCTGAAACCCCACTTAACGAAGCCATCCGCTTGCAACCAAATTATGCGCGCGCATGGTACCAACGAGGCATGATGTACCTTCACATCGGGCGCAATGAAATCGCATTGGATGATTTCCAAGCCGCAGTTCGTTGCGATGGAAGGCACCTCGATTCCCGACTCAAAATCGCAGCTATCCACCACCAGGCAGAACGTTTTGAAGATGCAGAAACCGCATGGCTTGCTGTTCTTGCGCAAGAACCCGATCACACTATTGCCCGAACCCGCCTTGGAGATTGCCAAGCGCACATGGTCAAACTGTGAGCAAATCCTCTGTATGCTTGCCCTCAAAGGGTTGATACAGGCTCTCTCCTTGCGGAATGTATGGGCCTATGGAAGCACAGCACCCCCGTCGTGTTGTTGCTGTTTTTTCTTCTCGTTGCACGAGAAATCTATCCTTATGCCGACCCCCTGAACGCAGAAGCACAGGATGGTTACACCATTGAGAAAGTCGCTTCCGGTTTTGGGGGGCCAACATGCCTCGAATGGGTGAGTGCCACTGAATTGCTGATGTGCGACCGAGACGGCGGGCGAATCCTTTTGCTCGATGCAACCGATGACTTTTCAGATACGGTGTTAATTTCTGGACTTGACCATCCACATGATGTTCACCTCACTGCAGAGCATATGTTCGTTTCTGAAGAAGGAACGTTGGCGAAGTACACCCGGATCAATTGGACATTCGATGAACGAACAGTCCTCATCGATGATGTGCCAAGCGGGAACCACCAAACAAATGCAATCAACGCTTTTCCAAATGGCACACTGATCTGGCATAGCGGGTCAACGTGCAATGTGTGCGATGAATCTGATGAGCGAAATGCAGCGCTGTTATGGGTCAATCCAGGCAACGGGGAGCACGGTATCCTCGCTTCAGGGGTGCGCAATTCTTTCGATGGCGTTTGGGTTGATGGTGCAGGCTACGTGTTTAGCGATAACGGCAGGGATTGGGAAGGCGACCACCCGGATGAGGAGCTGAATCTTCTCGTTGAGGGGGCGGCCTATGGTTGGCCTGACGATGACCCTGAGCACCCGGTGCCTGAGGGCACCCTTGCGCCCGTGGCGCGATGGACACCACACACCTCGATGAACGGATTGGCCCTTCGACCCGATCACTCGACACTTCCAGGCTTGAACGCCAGCGAAGGTGAAGGCTTCACTGTGTACGCAACCGTGTATGGCTCATGGAACACGATTTTACCACAAGGTCATGAAATTCTCCGCATCGATTTCACGCCAACAGGTGACGAAAATGCATCCGAGCCATCAGAGATGTGGACTTCGAAAACAACGAGGTTTGCAACGGATCTTGGAACCCCCCTCCCCATCGCTTTTGCACCGGACGGTTCGCTTTACTATGCGACCTTCGGCAGCGGCGGCGCACTGTATCAAATCAGCCTTGAAACTTGATTTCACCTTCAAATACAATCGCAGGGATTGGCCTCCATGGCACAGCAGCGAGTGGTGGTCTTGACGGGTGCAGGCATTTCTGCCGAATCTGGAATTCGCACGTATCGTGATGGTGATGGTTTGTGGGAAGAACACCGCATCGAAGACGTTGCTACGCCTCAGGCATGGATTGCAGACCCCGTTCTCGTTTGGCGATTTTATCAGGCCAGGCGTCGTCAGTTGCTTGAAGTTGAGCCAAACGCCGCACACCGTGCCCTTGCCACATTCGAATCCCAAACCGAACACTTCACTTTGATCACGCAAAACGTTGACGATCTGCATGAGCGGGGGGGCAATGAAAACGTCATTCACATGCATGGGCGCCTTGAGACGCTTCGCTGTGAGCAAAGCGGTCGCAATGAGGTGCGGATGGCAGAGGCCGATCTTGGTGATGATTTCCTTCTATGTCAGTGCTGTGAAACAGCACAACGCCTTCGTCCAGACATCGTTTGGTTCGGTGAGATGCCCATGCAGATGGAGGCGATTTACTCGGCAGTGGAGGCATCAGATTTGTTCATCGTCATCGGCAGTTCTGGGCATGTTTACCCTGCCGCTGGCTTGGTTAACGTTGCAAATGCAGCAGGCGCCACCACCATGTTGGTGAACCTCGAAGAACCCATGAACGCTGATGACTTTGATGAAATCCACCTTGGGAAAGCAGGGGAGATTCTGCCTGCGATTCTCGAAGGATTGAACTGATGGACGGAAACTGTAAGCCCGTTCTTTTGGTCTTCAGATAGACCTCGTCACGGGAGCCATTCTTTCGTATGAATGAGAAAGATTCCAATGTAGATATCATGGTATCTGAGTTGAAACTGCATGGTAAATATAAGCCAGTTGAAGTGATAATTCCTAGGGTGATTCAGAAGTGATTGTGATTACAAAGTTCAACGTGACCAAAGGTTACGAAGTATGGAAGAAAGCATTCGATTCAAACGAGGCCATGAGGCTACAACGTAACGTGAGGGTCTTGGCATATGGCCATGAAAACGGCAACGAGAACAGCGTCTACACGGTTGTTGAAATGAATTCGGTAGAAGAGAAGCGATTAGAAGACCCCGCCATGATCAAATCGAGGGAAGAAGCGGGCGTCGATCACGCCTCGTTGGAAATCATACCATTGGTTGAATAAGTCAAAGAAGAATTCTTTCCAGCTGCTGATATGCATGTTGCGTGAGTCGGCACTGAAAGGCCCACAACGCTCAAAGGAGACGGAGCGAAGGCAAGGCCGTGAGCACCCGCAGACTCTTCGCCGCTGTGCGGGACCTTGATCCACCAGGGGGTGGTGCAGAGCGCTCTTTGGCGGCCCTACTGAACGGTATTGCGACAGCAGGCCCCACGCTCGAAACCGCACCCGAGTTCGTTCCAATGGCGCCCGCAGAGAACCCTCCAACGCACCCAGCGTGGACGGTGAGTGCATTTGCAAGCAACGATCGAGGCAATCCAATCGGTTTGCTTGAGTCCGGAGTCGACTTCACCACCACAGATCTCCCCATCGAAGGCTTCTGGTCGAAGGTGGCTTGGGGCTTGCGGGAACGAAAGGGCGAACAGAGGCGCAGAAAGTGGGCGCACGACCGGCACATCGCTCGCCGAAGTCCCCAGTTCGCTGCGCGTGTCGGTACCTGGCTGGACAAGCAGGAGCACGCAGGGGGCATCGGTTTGACTCAACTCGAATGGGCGCCGGGCGCTGCAGAAGCATTCATTGCCCGTGGCATGCCTTACATCATGTTCGTTCGGGACGATGGGGCGTTCCGCCTCGAGGAACGGTTTCGGCCTGTGATGGAGGGCGCAGCCCTCGTTTGTGCGGCTGGAGAAGGCTTGCTTGCTGATATCCGATCTCGCTTTGCCATTCAAAAAGGCCACAGCGTGCCGCTACCGATTGATTTCGGCGGGCGCTTTGGGACCATGGACGAGGTGAACGCTTTGCGAACTGCTGAGCAGGAAAAGCGACCAGATGGATCATCACCCATCATCGGCATCATGGTCGTTACCCCGGAGAAAGGGTTACGGATGTATCAACGCCTTTTGCCGAGGTTGCTCGAGCGTTGGCCCGAGGCAGAAGTCCACATCGCAGGAGGCAGCGCATACCCGCAGGCCCTTGCTCACCACCCAAATGCTCGAGTGGTGGGCCACGTGGATGCTGCGACCTTTTTTGCCGGCATTGATCTTCACCTCATCCTCTTCGAGACGACCGGGTCATGGGGCCGAGTCATCGGGGAAGCAGGTTTGTTTGGGGTGCCGAGCGTGACTTCGGACGTGGGCTCGCAAGAGGAAGCCTTGGGCGAAGGGGGCATTTTGGTGGACGACGGCCATGACGCTGATGCAGTTATCGATGCCTTGAGGGCCGTGTACGAGGACCGAGAGCGCTACGGGGCATTAGCCCGCAAGCACACTCAAATGGTTGACCATCGACGTTCCGTGGCGGCCTTTCGCACTGGGCTTGAGGACTTGTTTGAAAGTCGTTGAACAGGTCCAAAAGGAATGTTCAATTTCACAGAACACAACGCTCAACTCTTCCGAAGATGAGATTTTCTAATTTGGACATTTACCGTTGCTGAGACGAAGTTCTTCTTCTGCTAACACTGCATACGTGCTTGGGAGGAAGGTCTGGCGAAGTTGGTCATCGCTTTACAAGCCGAGGTGTTGAAGCGCTCATCATCTGATGATGAAGCAATGATCCAACAAGCTGATNGGTGCCTTAAGTGGTGCGAGATGTACACAGAAGGCGAAATGTTCGCTCGTGCTGTTCAACGCTGGGACAAAGGTATGGGTGAGACGCCAACATTTTGGTTCACCAGCGATGAGGCCATGCAACGGGCTCGGCAGACATCTTTTGATGATGAAACTTGAAGGCGTTTTCGTCAAAACCGGACTTGACTTCGTTCAGTTCGGGAAATGAGTTATACATGTGAAATAGGACGCAAAGATGGCGAGTTCTTTGATAGAGGTGTTTTTTT
>JGI26273J51734_10001263_pt1 | contig 13388 bp, 6 predicted proteins | sample SaaInlV_125m_DNA_FD_51734 | JGI IMG/M metagenome (IMG submission 51734) | reverse complement strand
CGGGGCCAACCAAGCGGGCTCCTGATCGAATGATCCCGCGCGCGTTACCGACGTCGCCCGCCCCCGCCGGTACCGACGCCGCGGGCGCCAAAGCCCGCGACGCCAGCGACCCGACGCGTCGTAGTGCTCGCGACGACGAGGACATCGCGTGGGAACCGTGCCCCGCGGCGTACCTCCGACGCCAATCAGTGTTAACTGTCTGAGGTTTCCCGCTCGCCAGTCAGCCTGCGTGTGCAGTCGGGCTATAACCTGAGAACCTCGGCACCCCACGTCACCACGCGTCACAGTTGGGGCGCGGGGCGTGGGCCGGGCGCTATATTCCGAGATACGTAGCGATGAAAGACCCATTGAAGGCGTTGGAGCTGTTGCGCGCATCGGCGTCGGCGCGGGCGGACGGGGAACCGTCGACCCCGACTTCCGTCATCGTCAGCGCCTCCTCCAAGGGAAATGGGACCGCATCTGCGGGGAAGAAGAAGAAAGGGGCCGACGGGGGCACCCCATCGACCCCGGCGAGCGTCGGATCCACCCCGGGGACATCTCGGGGCACCGGTGGTAAAGGCCGGAAGGGAAAAGGCCGCGCCAGGTTCGCCGAGTTCTGGCCCCGGGAGGTGGTCCGCGAGGGTCTCACGGCGGGGCACCTGCACGAGGGGAAGATCAAGGTCAATCCCCATCGGCGCCAGGAGGCGTACGTGTCCCTGGAGGGTGTCCCGCACGACGTCAAGATCGACGGGTACGACGCGCAGAACAGGGTCATCGACGGTGACACGGTCGTGTTCGCGATCGACCCGATGAACGACTGGCCCGCGCTCGAGGACAAGACCCCGAGGAGGAAGAGGCGCGGAGGCGGCGGCGGGGGCGGCGGTGCGGCGCCCGAGTCACCCGCGTTCCACGCCGAGGCCGGGGCGGGCGGCGGGCTCGGCGAGGACGATGCGGAGGGTGGGGATGGCGACGCCTATTGGAAGAAGGTGGACGCGGAGGATGACTACGGCGACGACGACCTCGACCTCGAGGACGCGTCGGACGACGATGACATCGTCGCCGGGGTGACGCGCCTGGCCGTCGACGGGAGCCTCTATGATTCAGCTGGACCGATCAAACCCCCGAGCATCGCCACGCTCGCCGCGGCGGCGCGGCGCGGCGGCGTGGACGGCACCGCGCTCAGACCCACGGGCAGGGTCGTCGCGGTCTCCGAGGTGAGCCCCAGGCGCGAGTCGATCGTCGGGTACGTCGGGTTCGCCGAAGATGAGGACCCTAAGCGCCTGAAGGGGGGCGAGACCAAGGTAAAGGGGAAAGAGAAGGAGAAGGAGAAGGACAACAAGTACCCGGACAACATCCCCGCGCTGCGTCTGTATCCGACGGACCCTAAACTGCCGTGGATGATCGTGGACATGTCCCCGACGTACCTCCCGGATGCCATCGCGGCGGTTGCTCGGGAGAACGACGGCGCGGGTCTGAAGGGGATGCTGGTCAGCGCGAGGGTCAGTAAGTGGTCCACCTCGTACGTGTGGCCGCACTGCCAGCTGAGGGAATCCCTCGGGATGGCCGGTGAGCTCGAGACGGAGACCGCGGCACTCATAGCGGAGAACAACATCCTCGGGCTCGAGGACTTCACCGACGCGGCGCTCGGGTGCCTCCCCGAGGTCCCGCCCAAGGAGTCGGGGAAAACGTGGGAGGTTCCCGAGTCGGAGCGGACGGTGAGGAGGGACTTCACGGGCGTGAGGGTGGCGTCCATCGACCCGCCCACCGCGCGTGACCTCGACGATGCGCTCCACGCCGAGATGCGACCGGACGGAACCTTGGTCGTGGGCGTACACATCGCCGACGTGAGCCACTTCATCCCGGCGGACTCCGCCCTGGATGAGGAGGCGCGGCGAAGGGCGACGTCCACATACCTGGTGCAGAGGGTGATGCCCATGCTCCCGAGGCTCCTGTGCGAGGATCTGTGCTCGCTCAACCCCGGGGTGGAGCGTCTCACGTTCAGCGTGGAGTGGGAGATGACGCCGGATGGGCAAATCATCAGCGAGTGGTTCGGCCGCGGGATCATCAAATCATGCGCCAAACTGGACTACGGGGTCGCGCAGAGGGTCATAGAGGCCAGGGACGAGGGTCGAACCGGCGTGGATGAGCTCATGGAGGCGGTCAACGACCGATCGGGCCCCGTCAAGGTTGGCCCCGAGGACGGCGGACCCGGCTCGTGGGACCCGGGGGCGGTTGCGGAGACAATCGGTCTGCTCAACACCGCGGCTCGAGCGATGCGGAAGAGGCGGTTCGACGGTGGCGCGATTCGACTGGACCAGAGCAAGGTTTCGTTCGAGATTGACCCCGACACGGGTAACCCATGCGGAGCCGGCGCGTACGTCATGAGGGAGAGTAACAGCCTGGTGGAGGAGTGGATGCTGATGGCGAACAACACGGTGGCGACTTTCATCGCCGACGCGTTTCCGGACCGGGCCATGCTGCGATGCCACCCGGAGCCGAACGAGCGTAAGATGGGTGAGCTGGAGCGGTTCTCCAGGGAGCAGGGGATAGACATCGATGCCTCGTCGTCCAGGGCCCTCCACCTGTCCCTGCGTCGACTGAAGGAACAGTCGCAGGATGCGTACGAGGTGGCGCAGCTGATGGCGACGCTGCCGATGCAGCTCGCGAAATACTTCTGCACAGGATCCCAGGAGGAACACACGTGGGGACACTACGCGCTGGCCATGGACCGATACACGCACTTCACATCGCCCATCAGAAGGTACCCCGACGTCGTGGTGCACAGGCTGCTCGCGGCGGCGCTGGATGCCGGCTTCAGGGGCTGCGCGAACCTCGCCCCGCCCGCCGAGCGTCACAAACATCCGAAGCGGGCCGACGTCGACGCCGCCGCCGAGAAGTTCGGAATACCCAAACCCGAGAAGCTCCAGGCGATCGCCGAGCACTGCAACGAGCGCAAACTGGCCGCCAAGAACTGCCAGGACGGGAGCATGCACGCGTACCTCTGCGCCTTTCTCCGCGCGTCGCCGCAGTGCGTCTCGGGGATTGTCCGCGCCGTCGGCAAAAAGTTTCTCTGCGTCTTTGTCCCCGCGTACGGGATGGAGGTTAGGGTCCAATTGGACGGGGCTCGTCACGTCAGGGTCACGCAGGAGGACAGTCGCGGGGCCGGTGACGCGCCGGTGTCGGTGACGATCGAGTGGGCGTCCAACGCGGACACCGGGACGATCGCGGCGGCGACGGATGGGAGCGAGGCGACGAGCAAGGCTGACCGGAAGAAGGCCATGCGCGACACTCGGGGGGTGCGGGGGCGGTTCCTGAACTCGACCGAGGAGGAGGAGGAGGCGATCCAGGGGTTCGTGGATGATGGGGGGCTCCCAGCGCCCGCGCGCGAGCTCCCGGCGACGATACGTCCGGTGCAACGCGTGTGCCTGCTGCTGGGCGCCCGCTTCCACGAGCGGAGCAAGCCGGAGGTCACCGCTCTGATCCTGGTCAAGAACCCGCTGTGGACGGGGGTGTAGAGTCGACGAGAGACGAGTTGTGTTCACGATCAATAAAGTAGCGTATTACAATGACAGGCATCGCACACCAAATAATGATGTCCTAGGGATCCGCGTGGAAACGGGACCCGCGTCGAAGCCGCTGCTCTGTGCCAAAGCCATCCGCTCAAGCCGCAATCAAATGCGGCAGCGAGGCTTTGGTCAGGCGCGTCCGCTAAGCTAGGGTGACGCTGAGGTCCGCGGCTACGTCTATATAACCGCGCGGACACGTTGTATGCCAACATCCAATCCCGGTGGCGCCTGTGTCGCTCACCGTGGGTCGAGAGGCCAGATATGTACAACGATTTGGGTTTTGTTTCGACACCGATTGCGTGTCGCCTGGCTGGAGGCAATGTGCCTCTCTAGCGGCGAATTTCATCGGGGTCGCCGTCGACGATGGATGCGACGTAGTACTTGCGCACGCTGCCGCACTCGAATCCGTTAAAGTTGGATCCGGCGGAGACGGTGTAGGCGCCCATGTGGGGGAAGACGAGCCAGTCGCCGACGTTGACCTCGGGGAGCTGGGTGTTCTCGAGCACCTTGTCGATACCGTCGCAGGTGGGACCAAAGACGGTGGAGGGGAACTTCGTGAGCTGGTGGGTGGGTACCTCGTTGTTGTCATCCTCGTTGGAGTAGATGCCGCGGGGCACGATGCCCGCGAGGTTACCACCCGCGAGCGCCGCCGCGTTGGTGGAGACGGGGAGCATGCGCGCCGTGATGGAGGCGTGGTCGTACATGAGGCAGTTCATCATGCCGTACAACCCGTCCGACACAAAGTACTGGTGCGTGTCCCCACCCTTGACCACACTGCCGTCCTCCTCGGAGCGGATGCGGCGGGAGAAGACCATCGTGGCGAGGGTGGTGGTGGCCTCGGCAAAGTACCGCCCGGGCTCGGCGATGACGCGGACGCCCGAGGAGACGGGGAAGAGGCTGTCCAGGGTGGCGTTGACCATGTTGGCAACCTCGGTGAGGGTCACGTCGGACTCCTGGGTGGCCGCCACCTGCCTGACGGAGCCGGAGAAGCCGCCGCCGATGTCGACAACCTTGAGCGGGGGCAAACCCACGCGCTCGGCGATGTCAAAGGCGAGGCGAGCCCTCTCGAGCGCCTCGCGAAACGCTCTGGGGTTGGTGGCTCCGGATCCCACGTGGAAGGCGACACCCTCCACGTTGACGCCGAGGTGCTTCGCAGCGGTGAGCAGGGGCTCAATCTCCGTGGGCTCGGCGCCGTACTTGTTGCCGAGGACGCACCTGGCGTCTGGGTCATCCGCTCGGAGGCGGAGGAGCACCTTCATGTCGGGGGAGAGCTCGTAAATCTTGTGGAGCTCGGCGACGGAGTCAAAGGTGGTCAGCCCGACGCCGGAGTCGCGCACCCTCGCGAGGTGCGCGGGCATCTTGCACGGGTTGGCGTAGATGATGCGGTCGGGAGAGACCCCGAGCGCCGTCACCATGTCAACCTCGGCGGGGGACGCGCAGTCAAAGGAAGAGCCGAGCGCCGCGAGGGTGGCGAGCACCTGCGTGTCGGGGTTGCACTTGACGGCGTAGTGGGGCATCACCCTGGGCATGGTCGCGCGCCAGTACTTCCAGCGGCGCATCACGACGCCGAGGTCGACGACGCAGAAGCGCGCGAGGCGGTCGGTGGCGGGCAACGAGAGCCCGTTCTCGATGATGTCGAGGCAAAAGTTGTCAATCGTCTTCCCGCCCGAGCCGACGACGGGCTTGCAGTGCGCACCGACGAGCGCGTTGACGACGTCGGAGTCGTATTCCCCGAAGGCCCTGGCGAGGGGAAGCGAGGTGGGCAGCGGGGTCCTGAGCGTGGCGATGCCCGCAAACTCAGTCATGTGGTTGCTGAGCGTGGATTGCACGTGCGCGGGCAGGTCCAGGTTGTTCACGCTGGGGCACCTGTTCAGATCAAACGCCGACTCCGCGACGTGCGAGGACACGATGGACGTGGGCCTGACCTCGCGGGCGATGTCGGGGGTATCGAGCAGGGGCCTGAACTTCTTGCGATCCGGCGCATCCTCGTCCGAGTCGGTGCCGGTTTCAAAGCCGGGCTTCGCCGCCTTCGCGTTCACAGCCGGCAGCGCCCTATCAGGCACGGGGTGGTGAACGTCGGGGAGGCGGACGAAGGTGTAGAAGGACACCGCACCGCCCGAGGCGTCAACCTCCTGGTGGGACGCCTGGATGCGGCGGTAGCCCGGGAGGGTGGGCACGCGGCGGATGTTGCACGCGTCGGGGAGCGCCGCGTCGGTTGAGACGGCGAATGAAAACTTGCCAGGCTTGAAGGTGGACGCGACGCGCCTGAGGTAGTCCTCGGGGTCCGCCATGGACACCGGGATGTTGCTCCTCTCCACGGAGCAGTAGGAGAAGCCGTCCTCGGGGGTGATGTGGATGGTGGAGTACTCGGCGCCGGAGAGGCCGTTCATGGAGTAGCCGCAGGGCTCAAAGACGTAGGGGTCGATGTCAAACTTGGGGAACAGGTCCGAGATGCCGCAAGCCTTGGTGGTCTGCTGGCAAGACTCGTACGTGTCGTCGCGGAAGAAGTGCTTGGAGTGCGTTCGGTCGAGGTGGGTCATGCACACCTCGAGGGACACGGTGGGATCCGGCTGGTTGGCGCGGTGAACGCCCGCNGGAACGTGCGTCTCAAGCCCCCCGGTGGAGCACTCGCTCCCTTCCGAGTTGTTGCCGTCGAGGGAGGCACCCCCCGAGTTGTCGTCCGCGAGNTACACGTGCCACTGCACACCCTTGGTCTTGGAGCCGAGCACNAAGGCGTTGCCGCCGTCGCCGAGGGCGCCAAAGTGCGTCTCGAGAAAGTCAACCTCCCTGTCAAAGTCACCCTCGAGCGGCTGTTCGTCGGGCCACATGAAGGTGGAGCGGGTGTACTTGGCCCTCCTGGGCTTCATGCCGAGCTTGGCCGCCTCCTCGATGAACATCGGGATCGCCTTGAGGAGCTTGGTGGTGCCGCACGTCTTGAGGACAACCTTGGTCGGGTAGACAAAGAGCGACGACTCGGAGAGGACGTACGCGTCAAAGGCGTCGCAGCTCCTCTTGGAGACGATGAGGCACTCGGCGGCGGTCATGGCATCGTCGAGAGTGTCGCGAGGAAGGGAGCGCAGGCCTGAATGAATGGGGTGGAACGGAAAAGGATGGTGAGTTCGCCGTCGCCGTCGAAAACGCGCATCATCTGCACTGATTTCATGTTTAGGGTTTATCGAAGCGTGAAAGTCCAAGCGTCGGATTGGAGTTTGAGGTGGGAGACGCACCGCGCTGCAACCCTCCGGCGTGGAAGTCGATCTCGATGCGCTTCTCCACGCCCTCGAAGTGGGGGCAGGGAAGCACGTTGCTATCGGTGTTGTTGTTCATGGTCACGTCCTGTGAAGCCATGGCTACTGGAGCTTCGAAAGCCGGCGCCGTGGCGGCAAGTCTCGCTCGATCGAAAGAAAACAGTTGTTCACGCTCTTGACGCGTTTGAGTCAAATCCGGTGTCTGCTCGTGGGTTGTCAGGTCGGTCGTGCTCGAAGCTGCGAGCATCGGGGATGGGAAACGGTCGGTCAGTACATCGCTCGGGTGTGTCGGGAAGTCATTTTCGGGGTCAAGTCGTCCGGAGAGCCACTCACGTCTGCGATGGCGGGTGCTCTCTTGTCTCCTACGTATCCCCAGGGGCGGAGATCGGCAACGTCCTCAAAGGGCGTCCAGGTGGTCTCTACTGCGACGTCGGCGTCGATGGAATGGAAATTGTAACGATTGTCACTACTGTCGCTCTCAATGGACTCTGACATGTTCCTTCAATTCGTTCGGCTGTACTCAGCGGGGCTCGAAGAGCAAGTGTTCGTCGGTTGTCGGCTGTTGCGGGCCGAAGCGGTGTTCGCTTTTTTGCGGCGATGTGAAGTGTTGCCGGCGAAGTGAGTCGCGCGAAGTCTGCGACTAGTGGAACGCGGTGGTGTAGGTCTTCGGTGAAGACTCTGCTGTGTGTGCGTTAGCCTGAGTGCTCAAACGGGGAGCAAACGGGGTTCGTAAGGCAAAGCGCGTGGGCTTTCCGTGCGTCTGATGAAGTGATGTGAGTTCCAAAAGACAAGTCGCTTTCCCACCTCTGAACCAAAAACGTGGGCTCCACATGCGACGACGTGTTCTGTCTCGTTTCCCATACGACTGGGCCAAAAAATAAACCAAACCGCGTGGATATCAAAAAGGCCTCGGTGAAAGTTCTTGAGTTATCGACGGTCTAATAAAACGCGTAAAATATCTGCGAAACGTCTTTTTGGCAGCGGCCGGAAAACGGCCGATTTGGTGTCAACGGCAAACTCGGACGATTCAATGACATATAGCGCATACACAGTCGACGCCTCTCGGTCCTATTTGGACCGTATTTCGTCCTGTATTCGCACGGGACTCAGGCTGAGGGCAAATAATGTCGGCACCAGAGGACGCGGCTCACAATTTATCTAGGAAGGGCGCGCGCGGGCGCCAGGGGGGCAGGCGACGATGACCGCGGACCAGTCGCCCCCCGCGTTCTCGGAGATGGGGGAGGAAATCGCGAAGGGCTGGGAATCGCTCCAGGAGGACATGCAGCGGCTGATCATGGACTCTGACCCGACGTCGGAGCCCGGCAGCCCGATGGGGGGAGCCACCAATGACCATCACGACTCGCCACGGTCGCCCGTGGACGACGGCGACCTCCTGCCGGTCAGCGAGCGTCCCGCGGGCACGACCGCGGACGGACACGTCGAAGGATCCGCGAGGGACATAGGGGAGAAGGTCGGGGGCTGGTTCAGGGCGTTCGCGGCGGAAATCGCGGGGGTGTTCGACGACAGGGTGCTCGACGACAAACGGAGGGACCGAGGCGGGACCGCGTCGATGACGGCCGCGGTCGGAAACGTCGACGACGGCCGCGGACACGGGGTGACGTTCGACGATGCGTACACGAGGGAGCGCGGGGGAGCATCGAGCGCGGACGAGGCTGGGGGACCAGTAAGCCGGGGAGGATCCAAGTCGGAGGATCCCGGCGGAGGTTCCACCCCGAGGGTCGGCCCGGGCGCCGGGTTCATACCACTCTTCGCGGAGTCCATCCAGGGCCAGGGCGACGTCGACGGCCGCGATGGGTACTACACGGACGGCGATGATCCGTTCAGGCACTTATTATCCAGCGAACGGGTTCAATCGAACGGGTTCAACCGACCGAACGCCCCCGTCGACGTCAGCGCCCAGTCGACGTCAGCCTCGGCGCTGGAGACGCAGCGGCTGTGGGGCAACCCCGGACGGTTCGTGTCGTTCGAGGACTGCGCGGAGGTTCTCAGGTCCTTGCCCGAGGCGGACGACGCGATGGCGGCGTGCGACGCGGCGGTCGTTCGGTTCAACCGCGAATACCGCACTTCAACCGAGTTGTCCCCGGAGGACCGACTCGCGTCGTGGAGGCGCGCGGGGTGCGACCTGTGCCGTTCGCTGATGCGCGCGCTCACCGCGGCGGGCGGTCGGCTGGAGACGTGCGCCGCCAACCAGCGGCACGGGGAGAGCCTGGTGAACGCGGTGGAAGGGTACGTCATGGGCGGTATCCAGGAGAAGGTTTTCCACGGGGTGTTGAACACGTACGCCGCCGACGACGCCGAGGCGGCGCGGGCGCTTCGGGCGATCGAGTCCCTGCCCCCTAACGCGCTGGGTTTGCACCCGAGCCACCTTCACGCGGTGGACTCGTTCGCCACGGGGACCATACGCGGCCTGACCAAGATGTCCTGCCCCAAGCACATGGCGACCGCGATCTGCGACGTGGTGCGGCACCTGGCGGCTAACTGCGCCCGGCTCAAGTCGTGGCGCGAGGAGGGTGCCGAGGAGGGTGCCGACACAGCTGTGGGAACCGACGAGCCCGCACCCGCGCCCGGCACCGACGACCTGCTCTCGCTGCTCGTGGTTCTCTTGGCGAAGTGCGGGCTTGCGAGCCCGGTGTCTCTGGCGATGTACGCGGACTCCTTCCACGTTCTTCTCGGGTCACAGCACAGTGGGGAGATTGGGTACGCGCTGGCGAACTTTTACGGGGCGGTGCAGTACGCGCGGTCGGAGCCGATGAGGGATCTGCTGATCGAGTGGGGGATAGCATTAGACGAACAGTAGTGCTAGCTAGTCGAAGACGCTAGTTTTTAGAAGCCAACAGAAGCCAAAACATTGATAGGGTTACTCCACAACCGAAGGCGCGAGACCGTTCCGGCGTGACTCCTCGGGACGACAACGCTCCATGTCCTTCGTCGTTCGCGCACCGATCGCCGTCGCGCACCGCACCGCCGTCGTTCCACGTCGTACCACCGATCGACCCGCGCGTGCCCACACCGTCGCGACCCGCAAAGCCCGCAAATCTACGATGGCCCGCGCTGAGGCCTCGGCGTCCGCCGGTACCGGCGCCGACGTCGTCTTCGCGCTCGACTTCGACGGCGTCGTGTGCGACAGCGAACCAGAGAGCAGCATCAGCGGCTGGAAGCACGGGTTGGACCTGTGGCCCGAGGTGTTCGGCCCGGCCAGCGCCGAACAGGGACGGGTGCTCGACGGGCTGAAGCGTGTGCGCCCCGTCGTGGAGACCGGGTTCGAGAACACCCTGCTGGCCAGAGCGCTCCTCGAAAAGATCCACACCGCGGACGACATCATCGCCGACTGGGGCGGGCTCATGCCGGGCCTCATGGAGCGGTGGAACTGCGACCGCGGCGAGATGGTGGCGGGGTACGGCAAGATCAGGGACGATTGGATGGCCGCCGACCTCAACGGGTGGCTCGCGCCCAACCTCGTGTACCCCGGCGTCGCGGAGGCGTGCATCGCCGCGGAGACGTCCACCCATTGCGACGTGTTCATCGTCACCACCAAGCAGGCCAGGTTCGCGCAGGCCATCATGGAGGGAAAGGGCGACCTTGTCATCCCCGACGAAAGAGTCTTCTCGCAGACCGTCTCCGGTCTGCCCAAGACGGACGTCCTCGCGGATCTTCAGGCGCACGCCAGGGACGACGCCGTGCGTTTAGTGTTCGTGGAGGATAAGCTCAGCACCCTGGAGAAGGTGTGCAAGGTGGGCGCCGGGTTGGAGCGGTGGGAGCTGTTTCTCGTGGACTGGGGATACAACACGGAGGCGGAGCGAGCCCGGGCCGAGGCGGATCCGAGGATAACAGTCATCAACGTGGACCAGTTCGTCGGGATGCTCAGTACCTCCGCCGCGGGTGGAAAGTGAGGAACCAGTTGCTCCATCAAATTAAAAACGCGCTAACTCTTACGCGATGTTCTCGTGTCCTATGTTCGCCACGATGACCGCCGCCTTCGGTGCGATCTTTTCTAAAGTTAACCTCACCGTGCAATCGTACTTGACGTGCGCGCCGGGGCACTCAAGCAACAAGCACCGCTCGATCGAGGACAAGTCTTTTCCGTGCGCCACCATTCGAGCGAACACCACTTGCAAGGGACTCATCGACGGATTGTACGCGGCGCATTCCATCGACCATCCAACGAACGTTCCGCCGCAGCTCGCTTTGATCGCGATACCGGCGCGCGATGAGCTATAGGGCGCGTACGCTTTACGCATCGCCTCGAGCGCGAGCGGCGCCAGGGTGATCCAGTCGTCGCCGTGACGCTCCAGCAAACGCGTCAACGGCATCAAGTCATCCGACGGAGGCGACTTCTCTCCGTGCACGTAAGCCAACGTAGCGAACTGAGGGTTCATGCCGGAAGCATCGACCGACGACTTTTCCAGCAGCAGCGTCTCGCCGCCGTCCAACAGATCCATCGGCCCAAACGCGTGCGGCAAAAGCTCCGCCAGCGGCGACCGCCACGTCCTCGTCACGCATCGTAAGCCCGGGGCGTCGCGGAGTTCATTCATGAATTGCCTACAGTGTCCACACGGCGCATCCGTGGTCGCGATGGCTTCTAATTTACATTCATCGTTGGCATTGGCCGTGACGAGCGCAAACTGCTCGGCGTGTATGGAGTGATTCAGCGGCACCGCGCTGATTTCNACGTTCACCCCCAAGTACACGTTCCCGCTCGTCCCTCGAGCCGCGGCGCCGACGTGAAATCGACTCGTCGGCGGTCTGGCGTACCTCGACACGCTCTGCGCGAACCGCAAGAGCAAAGCATCCGCGTCATCGGTGGATAGCGCGCGCCGCGTCGTGCTCACGACGCTCTCGAGAATGACAAAGCTCCCTCGAGCGACGGCGTCGTCGACGACGCGCGCGATGACGTCTTCGTGCGCGTCCGCGGACATCGCGCGCGGGCGGGCGCCGAGACGACGTGTGACGACGGCGCGGTCAGGGTTTGTCCTCGACGAGTGCATGTTCATCAAGTTTGGATAAATGACCGCGAGCTCGCAGCCGTCGCCGCATAGAGTGCGCAGCGTGCGAAGTGCCCTTGAGGCTCACGTGGCGAGGAGGATGTCGTCGGTGAACGCGTCGGCATCGGCGTTGGCGTGGCGTGGCGTCGTCGGCCAGCATCGCGTCCACCGCGCGCGACCGCCGTCGCATCATCGACGCGTCGGCGGAGCACGCGTCGTCATCGCCAGATGCGAGGGCGGGGCGGCGAGGGCGATCGACCCTCGGCTCGACGCGGTCGTGGACTCGCTTCCCATCCGCGAGGTGCTGTACCGGTGCATCGACGCGCTGGAGACGAGCACGGGGCTGGTGCTTCAGGCACCCCCGGGCGCGGGCAAGACCACCGCGCTGCCCCTCGCCATGATCCTCTCCAACCCCGCCTGGCTCCCCAACGACGGGAAGGTCATCGTGCTGGAACCGAGACGGCTGGCCGCGCGCGCCGCGGCGACGCGCATGGCGTCCATACTGAACGAGCCCGTGGGTAAGACGGTCGGGTACAGCGTCAGGTTCGAGTCCAAGGTGTCCGCGTCCACGCGCGTGGAGGTGGTCACGGAAGGGGTGCTGGTGCGTCGTTTGCAAAGAGACCCGTCCCTCGAAGGCGTGGCGGCGATTGTCTTCGACGAGTTCCACGAGCGCAGCCTCGACGCGGACGTGGCGCTGGCACTCGCGTCGGAGACCCGGTCGGTGCTTCGACCGGACTTGCGGCTGGTGGTGATGTCCGCCACGCTCGGCGACGTGGGCCCCCGCGCCGCCGCGATGTTATCGGTCAATAACCAGGACAACACTCAGGACGCGTCTTCGTCTTCCTCGGCGCCGCTGCTGGTGAGCGAGGGTAAATCGTTCCCGGTCGATACGATCTACCTCGGGCCTCCCGGGCGTAACTTTGGGGACCTGGAGAACGCGACGGTGAGCGCGGTGCGACGAGCGCTGGCGGACGCGCCCGGGGTGGAGGGNGGGGACGTGCTGTGTTTCCTCCCCGGCGCGGGTGAGATTAACCGGGTGGTGNCCGCGTTGAGGGACGGAGCGGCGTCGAGTCAGGACGGAACCCTCTCCNTCCTGCCGCTGTACGGTGCGTTGAGCCAGGCGGAGCAACAAGCCGCGCTCGCGCCGCCCCCCACAGGTGTGCGCAGGGTGGTGGTCAGCACGCCAATCGCGGAATCCTCGCTGACCATCCCGGGTGTACGAATAGTCGTCGACGCCGGTCTGGCGCGTCGGCCTTTGTTCGACTCGAACAAGGGCATGACCAGGCTGGACACCGCGCGTATCTCGGTGGCATCCGCGGACCAAAGGCGGGGACGTGCGGGCCGCGTCGCGCCCGGTACGTGCTACAGGCTGTGGAGCGAACGAGCGCATTTACAGCTGGCGTCGGACGCGGAACCGGAGATTGCCAACGCGGACCTGGCACCGCTGGCGCTGGACCTGGCGACGTGGGGTATCCACGACGACGAGGGCGTCGATGCACTCCCGTGGCTCGATCGCCCCCCCGCCGGTCGGTTAGCGGCCGCGAGGGACCTACTCGCCAGGCTGGGCGCGACGGATGAGATCACGGGGCGGG
>JGI26273J51734_10001247_pt1 | contig 13445 bp, 8 predicted proteins | sample SaaInlV_125m_DNA_FD_51734 | JGI IMG/M metagenome (IMG submission 51734) | reverse complement strand
CTGTTCATCCCCACCGCTCGCCTCCGCGTTCGCCCCAACCACTTTCCCATCGACGATTTTCGCCCCGGCGCCGACGCTCGCGCTTCGTCCTCGCGTCGACGCGTGAAAGTCATCGTCATCGTCCTCCTCCTCGTCTTCGTCCTCCTCGTCGATCGAGCTCGCGTCGTAATCCGCATCCTCATCATCCTCGACCCCGTCGTCGCTCGGTCTCACCGCGCGTCCGTTCGTCGTCGTCGCGTCTCTCGTCGTCTCGGTCTCGACAGGTGTCTTTTGATCATCATCGCCCGTTCGCGTCGCCGCCGTCGCGTTTTCCCTCGTCTCTTCGCCCTCGCGCGCGTCTTCCCGCGACGCGATCGTCCTTTTGTGCATCTTGAACACTCCCGCGGCGTCCATGGCGACCCGGGGCGCGCGCCGGCGCGTCGTCAAGTCCGGCTGGTTTGAAATGCGAACCTCGAGCGGGGCGCGTGTCGACGGAATTCGCGCGCGCGCGGCGACGCACTGGCGCGCGCGCGGCCGATCGGCGCGGTCTCGCGAGACGACGAGGCGAGGAAACGGAACGACCGCGCGCGCGCGCGAAGCGGAGGGGCGAACGCGCGCGCATCGGCGCGCGAACGGGCGATTTCGATGAGCGAAAAGATGAAATCGGCGTTTCAAGCGGCCAAGTCAAAGGTTTCGAGCGCGGTCGAGACGACCAAGGCGCGGTCGAAGGCGCGACAGACGTCCGCGGGGGGGAGCATGGATGTCGATGCGTCGTTAAGGGGGGTCGGGGACGACGGAGACGCGCGCGAGGCGCTGCGCGAGGCGAGGGAACACGCGAATTCGTTGGAGCGAGCGCAGGCGGCGCTGAACGGGGAGATGCGGCGGATGGCGAATGAATACGAAAGGGTGCGCGGTGAGCTCGATGCGGTGAGCCGGGCGAAAGAAGAGGTTCGACAACGAGCGTCGGCGGCGTGGACGGAGATGACGGCGGAGATCGAGACGTTGAAGGCGGAGCTCGAGCGGGCTCGAGGCGGGAAAGCGGAGGGCGACGCGGGAGAAGACGCCATAGATGAACTCAAGCAAAAGGCGCACTTGGAGGCGCGAGCGATTAAAAAGGTTCTTATTGAAGACAGGGAAAAGTTTGCCGCGACGGAGGCTGAGTTGAGGGGGAGAATTAAAGAATTAGAGGACGCGCTCGCGAATGTCGAGGAAGGCGCCAAGTACACAAGCGAGGCGAACGCGGAGCTATCGTCCAACGTGCAGACGTTGGAGTCGCAAGTTTCTTCGCTTCGGATAGAAGTGAACGAGAAAAACGCCACGGTAGAGCGTTTGGAGCGAGCGAGCGCGGCGCCGTCTGAAGAAGTTGCGGCGGCACGTGCGGAGACTCGACAGACGCAAGCCCAAGCCGAAAGACTCGAGTCTTTGCTCGAGGTCACGAAGTCGGAACTCGAAAAGACGACGTCTTCGCTCGAACAAGAAGAAGCGAACGGCGCTAAAACACGCGAAGCCGTGGTGTCGCTAGAGTCTCAGTTAGCGGCGGTAACAGCAGAGCTGCAAGCAAGTACAGACGCTCAAGCGTCCACAAGCTCTGCAACAGACGAACTCAAGGCAGAATTAGCCGCCGCACGAGTCGAGTACGGCCAAGTACGGTCCGAGCTCGAGGCGAAATCGAAGGCGCTGGAGCAGGCGCAGGCTTCAAGCGTGGCGACAAGTGAGCTCGAGGCGGAGCTGGCTTCCACGCGCTCTGANCTCGAGGCGAAATCGAAGGCGCTGGAGCAGGCGCAGGCTTTGTCAAGTGAGACGCAGCAACGGTTGGAAACCGCTCGCAACACATCGCAGTCGGAAGTATCCGTGCTGAAGCAAGAGCTTGTAGAAAAGAATCATGCTCTTGCGGAAGCGCAAGCGTCGAGTGTGAACGTGGAAGAAATTCAAGCCACGACTCAGTTGTTGGAATCTCAGCTTGTTGCAGTGAAAGCAGAGCTTGAAGCAAAGAGCGCAGAGCTCGACGCACAGAAGGAGGCACTCATGCGCGCCGAAGCGACGAAGAGTTCAAGCGCAGAAGAAGTCGAAACAATGAAAACGACGTTAATGTCTCAACTTGCGATGGTGCAAGACGAACTCGCGTCAAAGACCGAGGCGCTCAAGAAGGCAGAGTCTGCGTCGAACGCTGCAGCACAAGAAAAAGCAGCCGCGAAGGAATCGTTCGATTCACAATTGAGCTCTGCGCGAGCGGAAATTGAATCAAAGACGAGTGAGGCACAAAGTGCATCGGACGCAAGGGACGCCCTGCAGTCCAAGGTGAGCGCCCTTCAAGGCGAGCTTCAGGCGAAACATGAAGCGCTCGAGCTTGCGCAAGCCTCAACGGGATCAGCGACGGACGAACTCCAATCGAGCCTCGATGCGGCTCGTCAACGAGCCCTTGGTTTTGAAACCGATCTCGAAGCGCTTCGTGCAGAGCTCGCGGCTCTTCGTGCAGAGCTCGCGGATAAAACGCAAGCGCTCACCGCGTCTGAGCAGAATGCCTCCGCCGCGAGGACGGAGCTACAAGAGAAACTCGAGAAGAGTCTTGAGCACGCTCGAGCAGAGATTCAACAAGTAACGGAAAAACACGAGGAAGTGCAGGCGACGTTATTGACGGATGTGGAATCGCTCAAGGCGAATCTAGAGTCGGCAGAGACTCGTAATGCCGTCATGGAAGAGGAGCTTCGCTTGACAAACGAAGCGCTGAATCGTTCATCCNTCGAAGCCTCGGGCATTGAAAGTGTTCGCACACAGCTCGCTGAGGTCAGCGAGCGTTTCAAAGAGTCCGAAATGGAAAGATCCACTCTCGAGCAAAGTCTGCGCGTCGCGAACGAGCGCCTGACCTCGTTGGAAGAACGACTCAAAGTTGCTGAGGAGAACGATGCCTCCGCCGCCGAGGCGCTCCGTGAAGCCAATGAACAAGCCGCGAAGGCGAAGGATAACGTCGCGTCCATCGCCTCCGTGAGCGCCACCCAATTCGCTCAAGAGCGTCAAATGATGAAAAATGCCCTGAGCGAGCTCCAAACCGAGCGTGACATCCTCGTCAAGATGCTCAAAACTTTTCACGCGCACGGCGTCGTGCACTCGACGAGCGAGACAGCGTCTCATCGCGACGCCAGCGAGAGCGTCTTCGGGGACGGCCCTTCGGAGTTCGCCCGGCGTTTCACCGATTCCGCGTCATTAGCTGGCGTGTTCACCCCGAGAAAACGCGCCCCGTACGTTGACCTCGACCGGCAGTCCCCCAACTCACCGCGCTCGCCCAACTGAAATAAATAGCTCACGTTGCAACCATCGTATCTATGCCTCACCGCCGCCTCACACAGATGCACGATGTCGCTCGACCGCGTGGACGCCGATGATGACCCATCATCGTCCACCGATGACGANGGTTTCCCTCCCGGCGTGTCCCTGGGCACGACGCACGGTGGCGTCCGAGTGTTGCAAATCGATGACCATCCAGAAGACAAACCAAAGTGCGCGAAAAAGCTTCAACATCCCGCGAGTGGAAGCGAAATCACGCTCATCGGAAGCGCGCACGTCTCAGAGGCGTCCGCACGCGAGGTATCGCGCGCGATTCTAGAGGGTAAACCAGATTTGGTGGTCATCGAACTCGACGGGGACAGATTGAAGAGTTTGTTGCGGAGCGCGAGCGAAGACCGACCCGCGATGCACGCGGCGAGGCGAGTGGCGAGCGTGCGTGAGGCGTTCAACACGCTGGTGAATGGACAATTGGCGATCGTGGCGGGGAGTTTGGGGTACTCGACGATCGGGGCGGTGTTGGACACGCGGCCCGGGGCAGAGTTCATAGCTGCGGTGGAAGCGGCGCGGGACGTCGGCGCGACTGTGGTTCTTGGAGATAGGAATCAGCGAGCAACGGTGGGGAGGTTGATGGCGCGTGTGCGACGTGGATCAACGCTGTTCGATGAGCTGGCCAAAACTGGAGAGTTTTTGGGGGGGGAGACGGATTTGGCGCGCGCCGACGCGGCGACGAAGCGAAGTGGCGTGCAAAAGGCAAAGCATATATTGGAGAAGGCTGGATGTGAACATAGCGAGGCGGTCATTAAATCCGCGCTAGAAATTTTAGACAGCGGCTTGAGAGGCATACCGGTACGCGTGGATGATTTGATGCGCGTGCGAAAGTGTGCTCGTAGGGTTGTCGAGTACGTGCGAGTTGAGTCGTTCAATGGCAACCCGACGTTCAGTCCCGGATTATCAAAGGTCGATAGCGCCAAAAAGATGAGCATCATGGATTGGGCGACGGCTGAAACGGTTATTCGAGAGCGTGATTTGATCTTGGCGACGGCACTACAACGGGACCCCACGGCATCGAGTGTCGTCGGCGTTGTGGGAGCCGGTCACATCGCGGGCATCCAGCAACTCTGGGACGAAGTTGAAAGCTCGGAATCGCGCGCAAAGTTCAACGAATATCTGAACGAATGGCCGACAGACGCAAAACCAGTCGACTATACTAACAGAATTTTGTCCGGCGTGTTCGGTGCTGCCGCGTTCACTACGATACTCCGTCGGGGATCTGCCGGGGCGGTGAAATTCGCCGGCGCGTTGGTTGGATCGATGTTGACGCTCGGCGCCGTCGGGACGTATATGGGTGCTTCTGGATTAGTCGCGCTTGGCCGTGTCGCCGTCGCGATAGAAGATGCATCAATTCGCGCGGCTGAGCTTGGAAATCGCGAAGACTCGGCTCGGGCGAAGGGAGCATTTTCAAACATGATTGTTCGAGACGCGGCTGTGCCATATAAGGAATAACAGAGATTTTAATTTATGTACTTTACATCGCTTTAACGCGGGGAATATCCACCCGACGTTCTCACTTGCTCTGGTGAGGCGTTTGCCAAAATCGGACTCACTCCATACGGATCAGCCATTTCTGGGGTGTCGTTGAAAGAGTTTTCTTTATCGACAAACAATGGTGACACCATGTCGACGTTTGGCGTGCAGCCACCGTCGTACTCTCCAGTCGTATTCAGTGCGGCGACGGCATTGAGGGCTTGACGAGCTGCTTCTAAATCATCTTGACTTCCGGCAACATCCATATCACCTGAAGCAGTTCGATCCAACTCCATGGAATCACGCCATTGTACGCTCGTACGCAACATGGACTCCTCACCGATTGCCTCCGTCACCATGGGGTTGATTTCATCATCCTCGTTCAAATCAGCTGAGTCATCACCCATGTCGATGTACACTTCCACTGGCTTGGGACTTCCCTTGATCATCACCGGTGTCGTTCTCGGACCTAGCGACGAGGTATTGGATACGTTACTGTCCGTCTTTCGGTGCCCAAACTCAGGCGTGTCCACTGCTTCGGCGCCCGTGTTCAGGTCGACCGATAATTTATTTTCGTTCACCGGCTCCAAAGGTGAGCGGTAAAACGGCGCAGGAGATCGTACGAAGTTATTACTAGCGCCAGGACTTTTAATCGGCGTCTTCTTTAGCCCGCTGAACAGTTGCCTTCCACCAATCGCGTTGTTGATGGCGCTGACGCTGGGGTAGCCCAAGGGCGGACCCTCGGGAACAAAAGGATTCCACAACGCGGCGGCGCTCATCCAGTTCACGGCGCTGATCATCCACAAGAAGTTGACCGCCACAGCGATGCTCAAATAGCTGTAATAGTGCTCCTCGGCGACGAGCGAGACAACGATGAGCATGATACCGGCCTCTATGGCGAGAACGCCGATGATGACAGCGAATGGAATCAAAGCGTCTTCTCGTGTGAGCCCCCAAAAGGATTTCCTCGGGCACGACGTGGAACGCCACCAAAACTTGCCCTTGCGGTCAGTAGAGTTAGAGACGTACGAGGACGGCGGCCAGATCAAGCAAGCAACCAATAGCTTGACGTCATCGAGGACGGGCAAGTTCCAAGTCCGTCCCCAAATTTTAAACTCGCGCAATTCGCAAAACTTTTCCCAAACCTTTCGGTCGTGAGTGCCCGGGAGACGGATCTTCAACAAACCGAGGATAACGCACGCGTGGAAGAAAAATACAAGCATGACATACGGACCCGTGACCGCGGCAAAAAGGCCAATTGTGCAGATTCGTGCCGCGAGCTCAAAGAAGCGGTAGCACGCCTTGGCCATCATTTCAGACAGGTGTGCCTTGTGCATCTTCCAGTACTCTCTCCACGAGTACGCGGGCGGTTTTTCGTGCAAGTCTAACGAAACAAAACACAAGGTACCAGAGGTGATCGAACCCGCGACGGCCAGGAACAGGAGCATGTCGAATCCCTCCCGACCCGGGCAGACGCTGGTGGGAGACGAGCACGAGATTCCAATGTACGCCTGGAGCGTCGCCATGGGGAGCGTTAAGAAGATGGTATCCACGAGTTGCATCCCACGAAGATCCATTTCAGCCTTTCTCGCTCGCACATCATTCGTTCGGAGCGCACGCCAAGCGGCAAAGGCGGTGCCGAGCTGCAACATCGCGCACGCGGCACCAAAGCGCCTGACGACGACTTTGAAATCGTACTTGCTGAATCCAAAGACTTTTTGGTCCTTGCCCACACTTCCTTTCGCCGGTTTCTTGGGCATGGGATAGTGAAGCACCCAGTATCCAGTAATACACGCCGCCGAGAAGACGAAAAACGTCAAAACCATGCTGAACCACAACCAAGATCCCGCTCGAGCGAAGCGATGAAGTTCGCGCACCAACTGCGTCTTGGAGTAAAAGTCGAGCAAGATTCCAACTACGAGCATCAAGCGCTGCACGATGTTCAACGACGGACCCAGGCACTCGATACGCTCAAGAACTTGACGAGAGATTGGAATCGGGGTCATGGGAACGACGTTCGCCGGGAGAGACATGCGCATCGCTGCCCGCTTCTTCGCCGCCGCGCTCGGACGAGACGGCGTCGCGCCGGCATCAATGGAATTTCCGAGCACTTTATTCTCGAACGGTGCCGTCATGGGCGAACCAATGGACGCCCACATGCCACCAGGCTTCATATTACTTCTCGGCTCGACGTTACTCCGACGGAACCGATCCACCGGTGACATGAGCGGCGTTTGACTTCCCGCCGCTTCCTGTTGACTGGCTTCCTCGTCCTCATCCGCGCCCTCGGGGGTGCCGCCGAGGTTGACCTCGTCCTCGCATTCGTCTCCATCATCTCGTGCCGACGTCATCTTACGCTCCGGGGTCTCAAGTCCGTCCATATCCTCCTCCGCGCCCTCCTCAAGCTTCGCCGCCGCCTCCTCGATGGCGGCGACGCGCGCGCACACTCGCACCGGCGGTGTCTGCGTAGCCGGTCGTCCCATCCCTGGACTCTCCGCCATCGACCCCCACGCATCATCACCATCCTCTGCATCCTCAAATCCATCATCGTTCGCCGTCACGGGCGATTCCTCACCTCCGCTCGTCCTCGGCGTCCCCTCCACGCGCACCTCGCAGTCCTCGTCGTCGTCCTCGCGCGCGTCCTCGCTCGCCATCGACGACGTCACCGCGCGTCGTCCGTCGCTCGGCGTCGTCACCGGCGACGATTCTGCGTCGCACGCGCGCTTCCGAGCGCTCGCGCGCGTCGCCCGTCGCGTCGTCGGCATCCGCGCGCGTCGATGTCCCGGCCTCGTGTCGTTCCCCCGTTTTTCGACGCCGCGCGCGGTCGCGATGCGGTCGTCTTCGTCGCGCACGCTCGAGCGCGAGGATGAATAATATTAATCTCTGAGCGCTCGCGCGGCGTCTCGAGTCGAGGCGTCGCGCGCGGGGACGGTGAGCGTCGCGCAGTTGCGCGGCGTCGAGAGGACCGTTTGTATCCCGCTCGAAGAATTTGATGTGCTTTATAACGTGTAACTGTTTACCTATATACGGCATTCGGACATACGGAGTATCATGCCACACGTGTACATATAAAGGCTAACGAAATCACTTACCAACATACTCGAATGGAAATAAACTGCCCGTTCTCGAAGAGCGCCCGACGCCGCGCCGCGCGCACGCATCCGCCTCTTCGCGACGCTCGTTCACTAGCCATGGGTCGCGTCATCCGAGGTTGCCGTAAGGGTAAAGGGTCGGTGTTTACCTCCCACACCCACACCCGCAAGGGCGCGGCGAAGCATCGCCAACAGGTGCGTCGACGACGACCGGCGCGCGACGCCACGGGACGCGCGATGGCACCGCGATCGCGACGCGCGCTCGAGGATTGGCGCGCCGTGCGCGCGCGATCGACCGCTCGAAGCGCGGTAATGGGTGATGGAATATGCGTGTTATCGAATCGCGTCGACGCGCGCGATGGGGACGCGTCGGCGCGCGCGCAACGGGGTGAAACGTGGATGGAGTTGTGAAAGACCTAAGACGGACGACTGACGATGGGACTCGACGCCGCGACGCAGGATTACGCCGAAAGACACGGTTACGTCAAGGGCGTGGTGACGGATATCATTCACGACCCGGGTAGAGGCGCGCCGTTGGCCAAGGTGCGTGTTTGCGATGTGTTCGACGGCGCTGACGCTCGATCGTCCTCGACGGGAGTAGGGCTTTGGACGCGCGAGGCGCGCGCGCGCGGAGGGACGTGCGTTCGACGCGAGGGAAGATTCGAACGCCCCTGTGCGTGTTTGAATCAGTGACTGACGATGTTATAAACTTTTTCGTGCGATTTGTAGATGACGTTCCGTCACACCAAGCGTTACGGTCTCCAAAAGGAGCTCTTCATCGCGGCGGAAGGGACGTACACGGGTCAATTCGTGTACGCCGGTAAGAAGGCGCAGTTGGCTATTGGTAACATCTTGCCGATCAGCTCTATGCCGGAGGGTACGATCATTTGCAACGTTGAGTCCAAGCTCGGTGATCGTGGTACCTTGGCCAAGGCGTCTGGCGAATATTGCATCTTGATCTCGCACAACCTCGATACGGGTTTCTCCCGCATCAAGCTTCCGTCTGGGGCCAAGAAGACGATTCCTTCCGGTTGCCGCGCGACGGTTGGTCAAGTTTCGGGTGGTGGTCGCTGCGATAAGCCCATGCTTAAGGCTGGTGCGAGCTACCACAAGTACAAGGTCAAGCGCAACAGCTGGCCGAAGGTTCGTGGTGTGGCTATGAACCCGGTTGAGCACCCTCACGGGGGTGGTAACCACCAGCACATCGGTCACGCGTCCACCATTCGTCGCGACCGTTCGGCTGGTGCCAAGGTCGGTCTTATTGCCGCCCGACGCACTGGTCGTCTTCGTGGGGCGAAGCCTTCCGAGGCTGACTAGATTTCACCGTAATACGACTCTCTCGAGATTCCAAACCGTGCGCGCTCGTCTCGTCGCCTCGACCCGCGCGCTTCGTTCGACCAACGCAAAGATAATTACCACCCCTGAGCAGTCTATCTCACGCGTGGCAGTCTCTTTGCAACATCAACCGCTCGGCGCCTCGACCGGTCGCTCGCCCCACTCGTGGACGCGACCGACTCGAGCGTCCCGAGCGCACATTCAACAAGCATTGCACTTTTTTCTTTTTGCACTTTTCCTTCACATGCCGGACGGCGTCACGCCCGCCGAGCGTCACGCCCGCGCGGGCGTGCGCGCGAGACGATGGTCCTCGCGAAAGCGAAAGCGCGCCGCGGCGGACGCGGTCGAGTTCCGGCTCGTGTCGTACAACCTCCTCGCGCGACAGTACACGACACAGCTCGGTCGAGCGCTGTATCGCGTCGGTGCGCATCGCCTGGAGTGGTCTAGCCGAGCGAAGACGCTGCGATGCGAGCTCGAGATGCTGAGCGGTGACGTCGTGTGCGCGCAAGAGTACGAGGAGAAGGCGTGGAGAGGGAACGAGGCGCTTTTGGGCGACGAGTACGCTCGAGCGGCGCTGTGCGAGCGTAGCGGAGAAGCGCGAGGGGAGAAGCGAGCGGAGAAGCGCGAGGGGTGCGCGATATTCATCCGTCGCGGTGCGTTCACGTGTGAAACGACAGAGAAGTTGAAGTTTGATGATTACGGGTTGGGCGATAACGCCGCGTGCGTGGTGACGTTGCGACATCGCGCTCGAGACGGTTTTCGGTTGGTCGTCGCAAACGCCCACTTGCTGTTCAACCCAAAGCGCGGCGACGCGAAGGTTGGACAGGTGCGCGTGCTGCTCGCGACTGTGGCGAGGATACGCCAAGACATCATCGATCGCGGGCTGATGGCGCATTGCGTGATATGCGGCGATTTTAATTTTTCTCCGAATTCGCCGCTTTACGATTTTTTCTCAAAAGGAAGGCTTGATTTGAGCGAGGTGAATAGGCGCGAGCTTTCGGGTACTCTCGTGGATGTTTTAGACGATAGAAACGTAGGTGATGACCAAGTCACTCGTATCGGGCGTTCGGAAACGGAAGACACGGCGATCAGAGCGTTCAATCAAGGTTGGGGCGCGTCACAGCTGGCTCTCGCGCTCGGCGACCGCAGCACGCCTTTTCCAAGCCGAACGGGCATAGAATTAGAAATTGCGTCTCAAAGTGCGACGCAAAAGCGCGGAACCGACGTAGAGCAAGTAAGAAATTTGATGCGCCTGACTCCGGGCGGATTTACGGTGCATCATGCGTTTGAAGCCGAACTTTCAAGCGCGTACGTCGCTGTCGCCGGCGGTGAGCCAGCGTTTACGACGTGCCACAACAAGTTTTGTGGAACGAATGATTACATCTGGTACACATCGAATCTCGAACCGACGCGTGTTCTACAGAGTCCGAGTTTAGATGACGTTCTGCGGTATGGAAAACTACCGAGCGTTCGATACGCGAGCGATCACGTTAGCATCGGCGCCGACTTTCGAATCGGATAGTAACATGAGTAGCATGTTGAAATTACAGTGCGTTCGTTTCTACAACCCACATGCGCGCGAAGATTTCATTCCCCACGTAGTGCAAAGTTCCTCAAGAGACCCATATCTGCGGTCTCTAGGAGAACGTCGAGTTGTTCGAACACTTTTTCGGCCACCTCCGTGCCTCGGAGAATGTCGTGCAGTTCCGCTCGAAACTTTGAAAAAAGCATTCGCGTAGATTGGCGCCTATGTTCAAGTTCCGGATTCTGTTCGAATGAGGGAAAGACGTACGAATTCNAAAGTTCATCNAAATCAACGAAATCCTCAACGCCCAACAGAGGATCATCGTTCGCCGCTCCGCACGTTGGAGCATCATCGCCAGATGCTTCAGGAGCGAGAAAGAACTCGTTATCCTCGTGCAACTGAGCGATAGATTTCGGCTCGAGCTCAGGATCCCAGCCGTAATCAAGGAATGGAAGTGGTCTGTGCGATCCGTCGCGCGGAGCTAGGCACAAGCGCCGCGCTAGATTAGCTTCCAACGCCTTGCTGTGCGTGTCGTCGTCGTCAGGAATGGGTTTAGCGGCGACGGCGTCGTCNGGCTCGTCGTCGTCACCCAGGTCTAGCTCTTTGCCTTTGCTGTTCCTCGAAGGAGCGTTAGNCTTTCTTCTGTTTCGGCCGTTTGCTTCTGGTTTCGCCGTTATCGTTGCGGCTAAAGTATCTCGACTTGCGGATGTCGTCGCCGTCTCGGCGACTGATTTGGTCGTTGCTTCATCCGCCGTTTCCCTCAACGTGTCCGAACGGTTCTTTCTCTTCCCAGAGGCTCGTTTTTTGACTTTGATGGGGACTTTCGTGTTCCCATGCGTGACTAGTTTCGTGAATGTTTTCTGTTCCTCCATTTGCGAGCCCCCGAACAAGTCCACGAGCATGCGCGCCGCGTCCTCTTGCGTCTCAACTTCCGCGGGCGCATCGGGCGTCATCGACCGATCTTCCGCCGCGTACGCCATCACCGCCTCCGGTAACGGCACCTCCAACGGCCCCACGGGTTCAATTTGGTGCTGTACATCCGCCGCCTCCGTCCTCGCGAACAAGTCCCGCAGCGTCCTCTCCGACACCCCGAGCGCCCGCAGCTTCCCTCGATTCACCTCGTACGACGTCGTTCCCGGTTTGATCCGAAATATCTCGCTCCCATCGCTCGCACTCACCGCTTTNTTCGCCCCCGCCATGTTCAAAATCGTCGCGAAGAACGTGTCCGGATCCGGCGCCCCGTACCAATACGAGTTTTTATCAAACGTCGTCCCGAAGATTGTCACCAGCATGAATTCCACTCGTTTCCTGTACGGCAGCTCCGCCCCCATGTTCCGCATGTGTCCGAGACCGAGAAACCTGAGCAACGATTTCGTGCGTTGCAGGATTTTCCTGCGCGTTCGAGCGTCGCGCGACGCGCGGCGGGCGATCGATCGTCAGTCGCGATTCCGTCGGTCCCCCGATCGCGTCGCGCGCGCGTCTGCGCGCGCGCCGTCTCGCTCGCGCGCGTCGCTCGCACCTGCGCTGATCCACCACGCGCGGTTTCGCTCGGTGCGATACCATGGCGTCGCGCGCGCGTCGCTCGAGGGCGAGCGCGAGGCGATCAGTGCGGCGAAACAGGGCACTGTCTCGTGCCCAGGTTCAGCGCGGATTCGGCGACGCGCGCGGCGTCGACCGAGGCTCGGCGCGCGCGAGCGCGGGCGCGAAACGAACGNTGGAGCGCGGCGTGGAGTGATGCGTGATTAAACTTTCGAACGCGCGCGACGCGCGCGATGGCGCTGGAGGGCGCGGCGCGGCGTCGACGACGCGTCGGACGCGAACGCGGACGACGCCGAGGCGTTCGCCGGCGCGAGCGCTCGACCCTCGGCGAGGGCTCTCTCCAACGCCGCGCGCGAGAAACGACCGTCGCGGCCGTCGACGTCGCGCACGGTGCGCAGGGCGTTTCGCACCCCCGCGCGCGTGATCTCGGGTCGTCGCATGCGGGCGTGCTCGAACAGACCGATCCACGCCGCGGCGAGGAGCAAGAGCGTCAACGCGACGACGCGCTTTTGAGACCTTCGACTCTGAAGCAGTAAAACCCCGAGCGGCATGACGACGCAGATCAGAAACACGACCACGAGATCGAACCAAAACGTCTCCGCGTACGTCGTCGGCATGGCGTCATGGTGTGTCCGGCGAACCGCGCGCGCCGCGTCACACAATAGTCGTCGCGTTCGGCTCAACAACGACTGCACGCCGCGCGCGCGGTCGCGGCGCCACCGTCGCGCGCGTCGACCGGGACGCTCGCGCGCGCCGACGATAAAAATTTCCTTCGCGCGCGCGCGACGCGCTTTCGCGGCCGACGCGCGGCGCGCGCGTTTCAGACCATCCGCTCGCTCCGAACCAAACTTTGAAGTCGAAACGTCGACCAGCTGTCTGTCCGTCTGTCGCGTCAAATCGCGTCGCCGCGCGATGTCCGCGCGATGGCGCGTGACGTGGACGAGGGAGCGACACAAAAAGAAACCTCGGAAGCGCGACGGTCGACTCGATGTCGACGCCGCGTCGCGCAGCGCGACGCTTTATGACGAGAAAGAGAATGACGACGGGACGATTTCGTTTGAAGTCGTCGCGCGGGAGAAATTGCCGCCGAAGACGTGGGAAACGCTGGAGAGCGGCGCGGAGATCGCGCTGGGGGGGGTGGGGGTGTACCTGGACGATCTCGTCGACCG
>JGI26273J51734_10001233_pt1 | contig 13518 bp, 13 predicted proteins | sample SaaInlV_125m_DNA_FD_51734 | JGI IMG/M metagenome (IMG submission 51734) | reverse complement strand
GGATCCAAAACCATTCTAGTAGTCATAGCATCCACAAGCATTTTATCAGTTGTTATATCTCTATAATCTTGCGATATTTCTTCAAAAATTTCGTCCCACATAACCATACCATGCCTCTGAGCATTAGATTTAGTCACCAATGTTAAAAGCTTTCTTGGTCTAGATCTAGCTATTTCAAAAGCAAACCTCTGAATTCTCTCAACCCCTTGTCTAGTAAAAAGAGTGATATCCATTGCTGTGTCATGACTGTAACCTTTATGACTTCTACCTCCAATTCCAGAGTATTCACCTTCAGAGTTTTCTCTAATAAAGCTCCAATCAATATCTTTATTTTCAATGTCCTTTAAAGGAGAAGATATTCCAGGAAGTAACTTTACCGGTCTCAAATTAGCGTATTGATCAAGCCCTTGACATATTTTTAACCTTAACCCCCATAAAGTTACATGGTCAGGAACATCTGGGTCCCCTGCTGATCCAAAATATATTGAGTTATAATCTTTAAGCATTTCTACGCCATCTTGTGGCATCATTATACCATGTTTTCTATAATAATCAGATCCCCAATCGAATTCAGTAAACTCCATTGGAAGATTGTCAGCAGTTTTGGATAACGCTTTTAAAACTTCAACACCACTATTTATAACTTCAGACCCTATCCCATCACCTGGAATTACTGCTATTTTATACATTAAAACCTCTTTTAATTATTAAATTTAATATTAAATCCAAAAAAAAAGTGATATAAAATTTAATATTTAATTATTTAAATAAATTAATTTGTAAAAATTATTATNATGGTTTTGTTTTCAAAAATTTCTAACTTTGTTTCATCTTCTTATTTGAAATTGTTATGTATAGCAATTATTTTTCTTCTTCTCTCTCCAATAATTGCAATTATATTTTCTAGTTTTGAAAACACCTTTTCTTTATGGGAACATCTTTTCCAAACTAGATTAAAATTTTATNTATATAATACTTTCATTCTGATGCTTGGAGTCGGGTTTACAACTTTTTTTATTGGGGTAAGCCTTGCATGGTTAATTTGTAAATATGATTTTTTTATGAGAAATGTAATTGAATGGGCTTTACTTCTACCTCTAGCTTTACCGTCGTATATTGTTGCTTATTGTTATACAGATTTTTTTGAATACAGTGGCTTTTTGCAAACTAGTATTAGAGAATTATTTAATTTTAATTCACCAAATGACTATTTTTTTCCAGAAATTAGATCATTAGGAGGAGCTATATTTGTTATATCTTTTGTATTATATCCATACATATACTTAATTACAAAAGTAGCTTTTAAATCNACACCTTCTTCTTTATTTGAATTAGCTGAATTGAATGGAAAAAATCAATTTTATTATGTAGCGCTTCCACTAGCCAAACCNGCTATAATTGCNGGTTTNTCTTTAGTNCTTATGGAAACTGTTTCAGATTTTGGTACAGTTGATTTTTTTGCNGTAGAAACAATAACTTTAGGNATCTTTAATCTTTGGCTTGGTATGAATAATTTAGCTGGCGCATCACAACTAGCTTTAATTGGATTTTTCTTNATNATGATATTATTGGCCTTTGAACTATCTGCAAGAAAAAAACAAAAGTTTAATGACACNAAAATCAGAGGATACAATGGACTTAATCAAAAAATATCAATCCACCATAATATTTTTATTTTTTTTATTTGCATCATCCCTATTATTTTTGGCTTCATTATTCCAGTATTAATTTTATTAGAAAATTCAATTAGTTATTTTGATACTCAAAATTTACATAATTTAATTTTAATTACAAAGAATTCCTTTTTTATTAGCTTTGTAGCCACCTTAATAATTATTTTAACAACAATTTTACTAACAATAGGATTAAAATTTCAAGGTTTTAAAGGTTTGAGTTTCTTGTCCACCATAGCTGGTATAGGTTATGCTTTCCCAGGAGTAATTTTAGCGCTTGGATCTCTATTTTTCNTATCATCTCTAGAAACATCAATAAATGCATTATTATTGTTTCTAGATATAAATCAAAATTTGGTATTAATTGGTTCATTTTATATTTTAATATTTACATATGTTTGCAGATTTAATGCTGTAGCTTTTGGAGCAATTAATAGTGGTATCAATAGANTACCTCCCAATATGGTTGAAGCAAGCTTAACTCTAGGAAATTCTTTTTGGTATAGTTTAAAAAAAGTTTTATTTCCGATTATAAAACCATCAATCTTAACTGCTGCCATACTCACATTTGTAGATATTGTAAAAGAATTACCCATAACTCTCCTTTTAAGGCCCTTAAATTTTGAAACCTTAGCCACTTATGTTTATCAGTTTGCCAGTGACGAAATGCTTGGAAGAGCNTCAGCTGCAGCTCTTATTATTGTATTAATAGGACTAATACCTATTTTATTCATCAANAATCTCATGTCTAAAAAAACAATTTAATTGTTTTAAATATTTTATTACATTAGAGTATCTATAATTCGAACTAGAGATAAAATATGGCTGAACTATATGATAAGTGTATAAAAAATGGCTTAAGAATGACTTTACCAAGAAAGGTCATACTAGAAGTTATAGAAGATTCTGAAGATCATCCCGACGTAGATGAATTATATAGAAGAGCTGTTTCAAAAGATAGATCCATTTCTATTGCTACGGTTTATCGTACGATTAAACTATTTGAAGAATCAGGAATAATTGAAAAATTAGATATTGGTGACGGTCGCGCCAGATATGAAGAGGCGGGTGAGCACCATGAACATTTAATTGATATTGAATCAGGTGAAATAATAGAATTTCAAAATGAAGAATTAGAAGAAATGAAAAGACAAGTTGCTCTTAAAATGGGTTATGAATTAGTTGATCATCGTTTAGAACTATTTGGTAAAAAAATCAAAAATTAAAATTATTGAATATTAAAATTTTATAAATTATAATAATAATGATTATCAATATCAGAAATGTATTATGAAAAATAAAGATAATATTATTATTCTCACTGGTGGCAGCAGAGGGATTGGTCATGCTACTTCAAAAAAATTCTGGGATGATGGTTGGACAGTTATTACATTTTCAAGATCTGAAGTTGCTCCTCAATGTCCTTGGTCTAATAACAAACAATTACATTTCCAAGTAGATTTAGAAAATCAAATATCTTTGGATAAAACTCTTCTAGATTTACATAAGGTTCTTGAAGGTAGACCTGTTAAAGCATTAATTAATAATGCAGCCGTTTCACCTAAAAATTCTGATAATAAAAGACTAACGTTTACAGATACTGACCTAACCTTGTGGAGACAAGTTTTTAATGTAAACTTTTTTGCACCTATTATAATTTCTCAATCTATTATTAATAATTTAAAGCTGGCTAAGGGTGTAATAATAAATGTAACCTCAATCGCAAGTGACAATGTTCATCAATTTGCTGGACCTGCTTACGCTACGTCCAAGGCAGCTCTAAAATCACTTACTCGTGAAATGGCATCGGATTTAGCTAATGAAGGTATAAGAGTAAATGCTATAGCTCCAGGTGAAATTGAAACTTCAATGATAACTCCTGATAGTAAAAAAATACTAACTGAAAAAATTCCCATGAAGCGTTTTGGAACTCCTGAAGAAGTTGCAGGCGTTATTCATTCTATGTGCTCAGATACCTTTTCTTATGTTAATGGCACCGAGATTCAGATAAACGGCGGTCAAACCGTATAATTATTTTATTAATAAGTTAAGCCCAACAAAGATTGGGCTTGCACTTTTTTTAATTTTTTTATTAAAAGGGTTTGTTTGACTTTTAATTGCATATTTGGGAATAGAATATTTGCTATAGTTACCAGCCAACTTTATCAATAATCATTTGCGCCTTTTTAGAGTTTTTTGCTATTTCACTAATAGATAAATTATCAGCCTTAAATGTTCCCCACTCCATAATTTTACCACCTAGCTTCACTTTAGGGTTTACTGGATACTCAAAATTCACTTCTGAATAAATTTTTTGAGCTTTAGGCTGTGTCATCCATTCTAAAAATCGGATTGCTTCTTCGTTATTTTTTGAATATTTTGCAATCGCTCCTCCAGATACATTTATGTGCTGACCTCTTCCACCTTGATTATAAAAAATAACATCTGTGGCTTTTGCCCACTTTTTTTGTTCTGGTTTTTTATTATTAAATTTCATTAGAGCAAAATAGTAGGTATTCATCAATACGATATCGCACTCACCAGAAAAAATAGCCTTAGCTTGAGCTCTATCATTTCCTTTTGGTTTTCTTGCAAAATTAGATACAAGTCCTTCTACCCATGCCGTAGCTTTACTTTCTCCACTATGTGCAACAATTGATGCCAACAATGCCCTATTATATGGGTGACTCCCAATCCTTGTACAAATTTTACCTTTATACTTTGGATCGGCTAAATCCTCTATGTTAAGTATTTCATTTTTATTAACTCTTTTATTGGAAACACCAATTATCCTAGCTCTAGTTGATAAACTTACCCACTTTTTATTTATGTCTCTTAAATGTTTTGGCACATTATTATTGATTATTTTTGAGTCTATTTGTTTTACTAAATCCATATCAGCAAGCTCTGATAATCTTGAAATATCTACTGTTAAAATAATATCTGCTGGTGAATTTTTCCCTTCAAGTTTCAATCTTTGTGCAAGACCTTTTTTGGCATGAAGTATATTAAATTTTACATTAAACTCTTTTTCATATTGCTTAGTAAATGGCTCTAATAGCGCTGGACTTCTGTAAGAGTAAATATTTAGTTCTTTTGCACTGGCACGTTGTAAACCAAAAAATAATATAGAAAGACAAAACATTAAGTTAACAAAACAGAACACTAAAGATTTTAATTTTTTCATAATAACAGCCTCAAATTTATTTAATAATAAGAATCATTCTCATAATCATTATCACAACCATTATCATTGTCAATAATTTTTTACCCTCCTCCTATTATTATTCCAGCTCCAAGTACTAATGACCCACCAAAAACGACTTGAAACACTGCTTTGGTAAACTTAATTTTCATATATTTAGCCTGTATCCAAGCTATAGCCCATAATTCAACAATAACAAAAAACATTGCAATGACTGTTGCAATATAAAAATCTGTAATTAGATACGGCAAAGCATGACCTAACCCCCCAATAGTAGTCATTACACCGGAGGCAAACCCTCTTTTAACAGGAGAACCTCTTCCTGATATCACACCATCATCATGAACTGCTTCCGTAAAACCCATTGATATACCTGCTCCAATTGAAGCAGCAAGGCCAACGAGTAATGTTGTATGACTATCTTTAGTTGCAAATGCAGTTGCAAAGATTGGAGCTAATGTAGACACAGAACCATCCATTAACCCTGCCAAACCTGGTTGAACCCAAGTTAATATGAATTGGCGTTTATCTTTAACAATTTCATCTTTGGCACTTTTTGTATTTTCAATTTTTGCTAAAATTACATTTGCCTTATCTCTTAGATCTCTAGTTGTTTTTGCTAAATCACCTAACAAATGCCTACAGCCAATGTCTTTTGAATTTTTTGCAGCAATATAAAAATAATCAGCTGAAATATTTTCTATTTTAAGAATCTCAGAGCGAACTTCTTCAATGGAATTGAGCTTAACTAACCAAAATGGTTTACGTTTATAAAAATTAGAAATTTGATTAGTATCACTAATGTTCATTATATGAGAAAATTTTTTTTTGTATAAATTAATTAACTTAAGTCTAAATTCATTTTTAGTGTTAGACATTTTCTTGAATATCTTAGAAGTTACTGGATAATCTATTATGAAATTTGAAACATAATTATCATAATATTTTAGATCCTCTTCTAAAGCACAGATAGCTAAAGATAAAATTTCATAATCTTTTAAATCAACAATAGATTTTTTTTTATTAAATAAGTTGAACAAAAAACAAATTCCTTTCGGTAATTTTTAATATATTGTTTTTTGTAATAAGTCATTGAATTAATTGATTATATTTGCAAATGATAATAGTTACTAAAATTAATATTAATAAATTGATTGACATTGATAATCATTATCATTATTAATTAAACCATGTGGATGAACTCAAGCTATATCTCCCAAGATTGACTTAAGTCATCCACATACTATTTCCCTTATTTATTATAAAGTAACAGAAGTTAAATATTGTAAAACTAAGTTTTCAATATTAATGTCAATTAGAATTATATAAGGTTTTATTTATAAAGATGAACTACTTTCAAATAGCAACTGTTCCTGGTGATGGAATAGGTGAAGACATAATTAAATCTGCAACATCAATTATTGATCTATCATCTGAAATCATTGGTGGGTTTAAATGTAACTGGGAAATGATAAATGCTGGCGCAGAGTATTTTGCCAGAGAAGGATGCGATGTAGAGCCAGGCGGCGAAGATAAAATCAGTAGTGCAGACAGTATTTTTCTTGGAGCAATTGGATTACCAACCGTTCGGCACAAGGATGGAACAGAAGTGTGCCCTCACCTTAGATTTAGAGAAATGTTTGGATTATATGCTGGCGTTAGACCAGTTAAAGCCTACCCAAACATTGCAAACAGATTAAGTAATAAATTGGCTAGTAAGATTGACTTAGTAATATTGAGAGAGTCTACAGAAGGATTGTTTTATACGGCAGCTGTACATAACAGATGTCCAGTAGATAACAATGACGAAGTTCAAGATATTATGCGAATTACTAGAAAGACCACTGAAAAATTACATGACTTTGCATTTAGATTGGCTAGACAAAGGAAAAGTAAAGGAAAATTAGGCAAAGTTACATGCGTTGACAAAGCCAATGTATTTCGCTCTCAAGCCTTGTTCAGAAAGATATTTGATGAAAGAAAGCATAGTTTCACGGATATAAAATCAGAACATTGTTATGTTGATGCAATGGCATTAAACCTAATTAGAAACCCATGGGAATATGACGTCATGGTAATGGAGAATATGTTTGGTGATATACTATCTGACCTAGGAGGCGGGTTAGTTGGTGGTATGGGGATGGCTTCATGTGCAGAAATTGGTGATAACCATGGCCTGTTTCAACCTGCCCATGGAAGCGCTCCAGATATAATGGGTCAAGATAAAGCAAATCCATTAGCTACCATTCTTAGTTCTACTTTGATGCTTGACTATTTATCAGACAAACAAAATTGTAAAAGTGCATCTGATGGTTCAAAACTAATAGAAACAGCAATTGAAGAAGGCTTTGAACGAAATGAATTAAGACCCATGGAGTTTGGAGGCGACATGGGCACAAAAGCCGTAACTGATAAATTGATTACATTGTTAAAAGATAAAGACATTCAAAATAAAGCATTAACCTAATAGGAGTTAAATCAAATAATGTTTGTGATAACTGTAAAATTTGTAATTCATGAAAAAGATATAGAAAAATTTAAGATAAGGATCCTACAACAAGCCAGAGACTCTCTTGAACTTGAAAAAGATTGTCACGAATTTGACGTCTGCCATGACCCCAATAATAAAGATGTAATTTTTTTATATGAAACTTATACTAATAAAAAAGCTTTTGATGTTCACCTTAATAGCAAACATTATTTGTCATTCAATGAAGAAGTAACTCCTTGGGTTAAAGAAAAAATAGTAACCCAATTAGAAAAACAAGCATTATAGAAAAAAGAGAAAATCATGAAATTAGGAATAATAGGCGATGATTTTACTGGCTCATCTGACATTGCAAATAACCTAAAAAAATCAGGGATGCAGGTTTCAATGTATGCAGGTGTTCCCACTCTTCTCCCAGAGGAAATAAAAAAAGAACTAACTGATGCTGCTGTAATCGCTCTTAAAACTAGAACTATACCAATTAAAGACGCAATAAAAGAAAGCTTAGAAGCTCTTTCATGGCTGAGAGATTGCGGATGTGAACAATTTATTTTTAAATATTGCTCAACATTTGATTCTACAAAAGAAGGAAATATAGGGCCAATAACTGACGCAATTATGGAAGCATTAAATACAGATTTTACTATTGCCTGCCCATCCTTTCCTGATGCTGGACGAACAGTTTATTTTGGACATATGTTTGTAAATGGAAAACCATTGAATGAATCAGGAATGGAAAATCATCCTCTAACTCCAATGACAGATCATAATTTAGTAAGATGGCTTGGTTATCAGACCAAAAATAAAGTTGGACTAATAAATACTCAAGATATTTCAAAAGGAACAGAAAGCGTAAAAGAAAAAATTGAAAGTTTAAAAACTAATGGATGTAAATATGCAATTATTGACACAATCAAAAATGAGGATTTTGATATTATTTGTAATGGCGTAAAAGATCTACCGTTTCTAACTGGAGGATCTGGTATTGCTCTTGGATTACCAAAGATTTATAAAGATAGAGGCTTATTGTCTGTATCTAATTTTCAAATCCCTGAAAACAATTCTAATGCAATTATTTTATCGGGATCATGTTCAGTCACAACAATAAATCAAATTAATATTTATAAAATGAATAATCCATCTTTTTATATATCTCCTGACGAGGTGATTAATAGTGAAGACTTAATTGAAAAAGTTTTATCATGGATTAAGGATAATGAAACCCTGTCTCCTCTTGTGTACTCATCTTCAGACACTAAGGTTGTATCAGAAAAACAAAAACAATATGGACAAGAAATCTTAGCAAATAAAATTGAAAATTTCTTTGAAGTATTATCAAAAAGACTGGTGAAAGATAACTTTGGAACTTTTATATCTGCCGGCGGCGAAACCTCGGGGGCTATTATAAAAGGTCTCGGCATCCAAGAACTAAAAATAGGAAAAGAAATTTCTCATGGGGTCCCAGCACTTTGGTCGCCAGATTCAATCGGTAACAAACCTGTTTTCGTTACACTTAAATCAGGGAATTTTGGTCAAGATGATTTTTTTAAAAGAGCTTTAAAGGCTCTAACAAACTCATAATGTTAAATCTTTGAAAATTTTTTAAGAGCTTCAGTAAAAGTCAAACCCTTATCCATCTCATTCATTGCTTGCTTGTCGTCAGCAGAAAATTTTTCAGATGCTATTGTTATTTCTTCAGCATGCTCAGCCGGGAGGCATAAAACACCAGTTCCGTCCGCAACTATAACATCACCTTTCCTCACCCTTACACCGGCACATACTATTGGTTCATTAATAGAAAGAACCTTTATTCTTGTTTTGCCTGGTGTAGGAACCATGTGCTTAGAAAATGCAGGAAAAGAAAACTCTACTATCTCCTCCCTATCACGAATTCCACCGTCAACAACAAGGCCGCCAATACCCTTTAATTTTGCAGCATACGAAGCCATCCCTCCCCATGTCGAAACTTGCGCTCCATCATTTGCAACTACTATAACCTCTCCTGAGCCAGCGGCATCAATCATATGACCTACTTTAAAGTCACTTGTGGAAAAACTTCCAAATGGACCTGTAATTTCCTGAACTGTGACAGCTCTTCCCACAACGGTCATACCCGGACCAGCTGGAGACAAATCATTCATAACACCCTGAAAACCAAAATCATCTAATGCATTTGCCAGTGTAGGAGTTGCTATTTTTTTCAATCTTTCTAAGATTTTGTCATCTACAAACATTATATTTTATTCCTTGTAATTACATAAAATTCTAAGTTATTGAACCTTGTATTTCAATTAAGAAACTTAATATTATCCAATTAATTATATTGACGTTTACTCTATATAATTTAAATTATTTATAATATTTAACAAACAAAAAGCATAACTTATGTCTAAATTTACTTTCCCTTCAATTAAAGAAACAAATGATCTTTCAAGTTTACGACTTGAAGTAAGAGGGTTTATTAGTGAATGTATAAACAACAACGAATTTGTTCCAGCGGCTGACTCTTGGGTCTTTGCTGCTGACCCTGAATTTAGTAGAAAACTTGGATCAAAAGGCTGGCTTGGAATGTCATTCCCTAAACAATATGGAGGCAATGAAAGAACTGCCCTTGAGAGATATGTTGTTACAGAAGAACTTTTAGCTTCAGGAGCTCCTGTTGCCGCTCATTGGATTGCAGACAGGCAAAGTGGAAGTCAGATTTTAAGGTATGGAACAGAGAAACAAAAATCATCAATAATTCCTAAAATCTCTTCTGGTGAATGTTTTTTTGCTATAGGTATGAGCGAACCAGATTCTGGTTCGGACCTTGCTTCTGTAAAAACTAAAGCAACAAAAACTGCAACTGGATGGAACTTGGAAGGACGTAAAATTTGGTCTACTGGCGCCCATCTATGCAACTATATGATAGTTCTTGCACGAACTGGCCCTCCTTCTGAAAAAAATAGACATGAGGGTCTTTCCCAATTTTTAGTTGATTTATCTCTTCCAAACGTAAACATCAAGGGTATACCAGATATGACTGGTCAGCGTCATTTTAATGAGACCTTATTTGACAATGTTCAATTGTCTGAAGATGCATTATTAGGTGAAGAGGGTAAAGGCTGGTCACAAGTTGTTGGTGAACTAGCTCTTGAACGATCTGGTCCCGAAAGATTTCTCTCTCACTTTACTCTACTTGATAGATTTATTAATGAATTTCGAAATAAATTATTGAAATCTGGTTCAAATATAATAGGTAAGNTGATTGCTGAATTACAAACATTAAGAAGAATGAGTTTTTCTATAGCATCAATGTTGCAAAATGGAGAATCTCCTGAGACACAGGCAGCTTTTGTAAAAGAGCTAGGTAATAAATTTGAAAAAACGATGATTGAAACATTAAGAGAGTTTTCAAATATTATTCCACTTTATGAGTGGCCAAACCAATTACAAAATTTGTTTGAGGACGCTACTCTAAGAATACCTTCTAATTCGTTAAGAGGTGGCACAACTGAAATTATGAAAGGAATAATAGCTAGGCAGTTAGGTTTAAGATGAATGAAGAACTGGCTATTATTTTAGAAACAGCCTCTAAAATCTTCAACAAACATGTCAATCACGATCTACGTCAGTTCATAGATAAAGAAAATATAAATTTGATAAATTTATGGAATGATATTGAAGAACAGGGTCTTTCAAGGATAATTGTTAAAGAAAGATTTAATGGGTCAGGATTACCATTTTCTTTTATTTTACCCCTCATCAAAATGTCTAATAACTTTGGAACGCCTCTACCATTTTCAGAAACAATATTAAGTAATTACTTATTATCTGAATCTGATATCAACCCACCAAATGGCATAGTAACTTTTGCAACTGATGGCGTAGACATTAACATTACAAATAATAAAATTTCTGGAAAATTACGTTCTATACCATTTTTAAATTTAACAGATAAAATTATCCTTATTACTGAAATTAAGAATATTAAAAATATTATTCTTTTACATAATACAAGCGAAAAACTTGAGCCTAAAAAAAACTTTTTAGCTGATCCACGCTTTGATTTACAAATTAAAAACTGTGAAATAATAGATATAAAGCCACTAAACTCAAAAATTGATTTCAATCATTTGGGAGCTCTGATGAGATCTGCTCAGATGATTGGTTCAATGGAGAAGGCTTTAGACTTATCAATTGATTATTGCTCTCAAAGAAAACAGTTTGGAAGAACATTGTCTAAGTTTCAAGCCATTCAACATCAAATTTCAGAAATGGCCGTTGAATTATCTGCTTCATCAGCAGCTTTATCTGCTGTAGGAAACATAGACGAAGCCGATAAAAATATTCAAGATATTGCTATATTGAAAATAAGGGCTGGAATTGCAGCAGGAAAAATTATTGCTATTTCTCACCAAGTTCATGGTGCTATTGGCTTTACCCAAGAATATGAATTAGCTTATTTTACTAGAAATCTTAATAGTTGGAGAAATGATTTTGGAAATGAAAATTTTTGGGAAACTTTGTTAGGAAAAAAATTCTTAGAAAACAGCAATCAAAATTTATGGGAATATTTAACTTATTAATACTTAAATTTTAAAAAGGAACAGAATGTCAAAATCAGTTTTATATGAACAAGATAAAAGAATTGTTAAAATTACACTTAACAGACCTGACACCAGAAATGCTCTTTCAGAGGATATAATTGATGAATTGGTAAATTCATTAAAAAAAGCAGATAAAGACAAAAATGTTGGTTGCATTATTTTGACTGGAGCTGGAAAAAGCTTTTCTTCTGGCGGAAACCTTCAAGAAATTAAAAACATGACCACGAAAGATAATATGTCCCTTACTGAGCTAGAAGATTGGTACAGGTTTGGCATCCAAAAAATACCTCTTACCATGAACTCAATTGATGTTCCTGTCATAGCTGCGGTAAATGGACATGCTATTGGTGCAGGAAATGATTTATGTACCATGTGCGATATAAGAATTGCTGCAGAAGATGCAAAGTTTTCAGAAAGTTTTCTTAGAATTGGAATTATACCAGGTGATGGAGGATCGTGGTTTCTTCCTAAGATAATAGGGCTTGCAAGAGCAAATGAAATGATTTTAACGTGTGATGTTCTAGATGCTAATAAAGCATTAGATTGGGGGCTTGTATCAAAAGTTGTTAAGAATGAAGAGTTATTGGATGAAGCTTATCAAATAGCTGATAAAATAGTATCTCAACCTCCTGAAGCTTCAAGGAGAGCAAAAAGATTGTTAAAAATGTCACAAGATGTACCTTTAGACAAAGCTCTAGAAATGGCAGCTAGTCAACAAGCTATTCTTCAACAGCTTGATGATCATAGAGAGGCCATAGACGCACTTTTAGAAAAAAGAAAACCTAATTATACTAATTCTTAGACTTATAAATACATTTAAAGTAGTCAAGTAAAAGAACTATCTTATTCTTTCTAGAATAGAGACATAATTGGCTACTGAAGCCCCACCCATATTAAAAANNCCTGCTAAATTTGCATCTTGAATCTGCATATCTCCTGCTTCACCAGTCAACTGCATAGCAGACATTACATGTTGAGATACGCCTGTTGCACCAACTGGGTGTCCTTTTGACTTCAAACCTCCTGATGGATTTATAGGCAGTTTTCCATGCTTATGAACCCAGCCCTCTTCAATGTCTTTCTAGAATAGAGACATAATTGGCTACTGAAGCCCCACCCATATTAAAAACGCCTGCTAAATTCGCATCTTGAATCTGCATATCTCCTGCTTCACCAGTCAACTGCATAGCAGACATTACATGTTGAGATACGCCTGTTGCACCAACTGGGTGTCCTTTTGACTTCAAACCTCCTGATGGATTTATAGGCAGTTTTCCATGCTTATGAACCCAGCCCTCTTCAATGGCTTTATAGCCTTCACCTACTTTGGTTAAACCCATTGCTTCGTATTCGATAAGTTCTGCAATAGTGAAACAGTCATGAGTTTCGACAAAAGATAAATCATCTAGGTTTATTTTTGCATCTTGTAAGGCATAACTCCAAGCTTGACGAGCACCTTCAAATTCAGTTTTTTCTCGCTTACTTAAAGGTAAAATATCATTCACATGTCTTCTTGCTCTAAATGCGATCGCTCGTTTAGCCGAAAGGGCAAGATCAAAGTCT
>JGI26273J51734_10001231_pt1 | contig 13550 bp, 13 predicted proteins | sample SaaInlV_125m_DNA_FD_51734 | JGI IMG/M metagenome (IMG submission 51734) | reverse complement strand
TAAATATATTTATAAGTGTTATTTTTTTTAAGGAAATAGGATTTATTATTTTACCTATAGCAACTACAATATCATCTTGGTTTAATGCAATTTGTTTATTTGTTTTTTTAAAAAAAGATAATTTGTTTAAATTTAATTTAGTTTTCATTGATAGATTTATCAAAATTATAGTAGCCTCTATTTTAATGGGTATTTTTTTTAATTTTTTGATTAATTTTTTTAATGAACAATTAATGTATTCCGAAAATTTTAAAGCAATATATTTAATCTCAACAGTAATTGTTGGATTTACATTCTATATTTTTATAGCACTCTTAATCAAAGCTTTTAAAAAAAGTGATATTAATCTAAACTATTAACATGAGTAAAAAAATTTTTTCAGGTGTTCAGCCTACAGGCAATCTTCATTTGGGAAACTATCTTGGCGCTATAAAAAATTTTGTAGAGCTTCAAAATGACAAGGGAAATCATTGCATTTTTTGTGTTGTAGATCTTCATGCAATCACAGTTAAGCAAGATCCTAAGGAATTAAAAAATAATATAAGAGAGACAGCTGCTACATTTATTGCAAGCGGTATCAATCCAGATAACAATATTATCTTTAACCAATCAATGGTGTCAGCACATTCAGAAGCTGCTTGGATTTTAAGTTGTGTTTCAAGGATTGGCTGGCTTAATAGAATGACTCAATTTAAAGAAAAGGCTGGAAAAGATAAAGAAAAAGCTAGTATTGGTCTTTATTCATATCCTGTTTTGATGGCTGCTGATATTTTGCTTTATGATGCAACACATGTGCCAGTAGGAGACGACCAAAAACAGCACCTAGAACTTTGCAGAGATATTGCGCAAAAATTTAATAATGATTTTAATGCACCTGAGTTTTTAAAAGTGCCAGAGCCATTGATACAAAAACAATTTTCTAGAATAATGAGTTTAAAAGATGGATTAAAAAAAATGAGCAAATCAGATCCTTCAGATCTTAGTAGAATTAATCTTACTGACAGTAAAGATGAAATAGTTAATAAGATTAAAAAAGCAAAAACTGACCCATTGCCATTACCAAAAAATGTTGATGAGTTGGTTGAGCGACCTGAAGCAGAAAATTTATTAGGTATTTACTCTAGCTTGAAAAATCAAAGTTTACAAAATTCAATAGATGAATTTTCAGGAAAAAATTTTTCTGAATTTAAGATAGAACTATCAGATGTTTTAGTTGAAAAAATTGAACCTATTTCAAAAAAAATAAAAGAATTACTAAATGATGAAAAATATTTAGATACAATTCTGTTAGAGGGGTCTAAAAAAGCAGATATAGTTGCATCNAAAAAAATTAAGGAAATAAAAGAATTAGTTGGTTTTTAAACAAATATATTAATTAGTTTAAATTTCATAATTTATCACTATATATANAATAATGTTTATCCAAACCGAAGCNACACCAAATCCAAATTCTTTAAAGTTTCTTCCTGGTAAAANGGTATCCAATAATGGATCTTTTGAAGTTACTAAAAAAGAAGAGACTGATAACGAGTTAGTTCGAAACTTGNTATCTGTTAACGGNGTGACAGCTATTTTTTTAGGTGCAGATTTTTTGTCAATTAATAAGAAAGAAGAAATAAGTTGGGATGATATTAAACATATAGCAATTTCTTTGATTAATGATTTCTACTCTACGGGCAAAGAGTTTGTCATTGCGAATGAATTATTCGGAGGGGAAAAAGAAAAACATAGTGAAATAGAAAAACAAATTATAAGTATTTTAGAGTCTAAAATTAGACCAGCTGTTGCTAAAGATGGTGGAGATATTAAATTTAAAGAATTTAAAGATGGTGTTGTCAAAGTAGAACTACAAGGTAGTTGCTCTGGATGCCCAAGCTCAACAATGACACTTAAGCAAGGAGTGCAAAATCTTTTGTGCCATTATCTCCCTGAGGTAAAAGAGGTGGTAGCTATATAGTTATGAGAAATAAAGAATTTTCACTGTTAGAGATAAAAAGATTTTTAAAAAAAAAGGGACTTATAATAAGAAAGAATATCTACAAAAAAAAATCTATTACCTTAAATACCCTATCAAAAACTTTTTTATCTAGTTTAATTATAATCTCTTTTTTCTTTGTTTTGCCACTTGCCATTGATCTTACAAATAAAAAAATATTATTTTCTAAAAACTATGAGAATACTTCCAAAAATAATTTGAATAAACTACTAGAAAACCAAGATCCAAAACTAGATGATGGCTTAGATAAAAAATCTTTATTTGAAGACATTTTCACATTTGATCAACAGCCAAAAGATAAAGATAGTGTGAGATTAAGTGCATCTACAATTGAAGAGTTATTTAAATCAACAAATTATAATTTAGAAGATGTAAGAAAAAATAAATTAGTAAAACCGATTTCTTTAACATTATTACCGGCAGAGATTACTAAAATAGAAAATGCTAAAAAAAGAAAAGAGTTATTTATCCAAATTATTTTACCATTAGTCATTGAAGAAAATAATAATATTAAATCTGACCGTAATAAACTTTTTACTATTCTAAATAAAAGTAAAAATACTAAAGCAGAACAAAATTGGCTGAACTCAAAATTTAAACAATATGGAGTTGTTAATAAAGATTTATCAACACTTAAAATAAGAATGGACGAAGTACCAGTTTCAATGGCAATCGCTCAAGCCGCAAAAGAAACTGGGTGGGGAACATCTAGATTTGCACAAGAAGGAAATGCATTATTTGGTCAGTGGACGTGGTCTGGTGATGGAATAAAACCCTCTGATGCTGATAATGATAGCACACACAAAGTTATGAGATTTAACGTGTTACAGGCATCAGTTAAAGCTTATCAAAGAAATTTAAATACCCATTCATCTTATAGAGATTTTAGAAGTGCTAGAGCAGAACTAAGAGATAATGGTGAGGAGCTAGATAGTATTATTCTTTCAGAACATCTTGATGAATATGCAGAGACTGGAAAAGAGTATGTAAAAATTTTACAACAAATTATTAGACAAAATAAATTAACAGATTTTGATGATGCAAAGTTAATGCCATCAAGTATTGAACTTAATAGTTTAATTTAATTTTGTTCAACTGAAAATTGAACTCCAAACCATCGCCATAATCCATCATCATTAAGAGAACAATTAATTCTTCCCCTTCTAAACAAAAATTTTTCCCTAAAATTTATTCGTAATTTATTTTCATTAAAATCTATATTGGACTGCTTCCATTCATTACCTTCATCAGAAAAACAATTAATATTATTTATATTTTTTTGTTCATCAAAAAATTCTACATAAAATTCAGGAGGATTATTATCTGTTACGTATTTATCTTCAGGATATAAATTTTTATATTGAAGTGGATAAAGATTTACTAAAAATTTAAATCGATCTAAATCACCATATTTTTCATTAATAGGAAATCGTGGAAGTTCAAAGGGGTCTTTATTGTGATCAATCACCCCTGAATGTTGTCCAAAAGCATATTTAAAATTTTTAGAAATATATTCTTTAATTTCTAGACTATATTCACCGAAGGGATAAGAAAAGAAAATAGGATTATATCCTAAATTTTTATTAAATATGGAAGTAGAAGAATTAATATCTTTCATAAAATCTTCTTTGTTAAAATCTACTAAGTAATCATGAGAATGGGCGTGATTTCCAATATAGGCAAAAGGCTCTTGTTCTAATTCTTTTATTTGTTCCCAAGTCATATAACCATATTTTCCAATCGATTGAGTTGATACAAATAATATGAATGGGATTTTTTCTTGCTTTAAATAAGGCCAAGCAACCTTGTAAAAAGAAGTGAAAGCATCATCAATGGTTAAAAGAATTTTTTTCTCTTTTTTTATTGTTGAAAAGTTATTTTCTAAATTTTTGGGATCATAGAATTTAAGGTTTGATTGCCTAATTATTGAAATATGTTCCTTAAATATATCCATTTGAATATTTGTAGATGGATATTTATTTTCATCAAATCGGTGATACATAAGAGAAAGTATACCCATGTCAGGAGAATAATATTTGATATTATTTTCATCTGCTTTACAACTAAACATTAATAACATTGTTATAATGAATAATTTAATTGTAGATGCTGCTAGAGATAAAATTTTTTTAACACTCATGGTTAGTAAAAATATTTATACTTGTAGTCATGAAAATAGTAAAATTAATTTTGAAAAATTAATGATTTTAATTAATGAATTTTTGAATAATAACAAAATCTCTCTAGATAAAGTAAGCACAATATACGTAAATAGAGGTCCAGGAAGTTTTGCAGGTATTAGAAACTCATTAGCAACAATTAAAGCTTTGCATTTAACTAAAAAAATTAACTATTATTGTTTTAGTTTTGAGGATTTTAAGGTTAAAGATGAAATTAGATATGAAGATGTCCCCAGTTTATGCGAACAATTTCAAATTAAAAAGAATTTGATTAATCCTATTTATTTAAGTTAAAATTAATAATGTCACAAAATATTGAGCAAAAATGCTTAGCAAAAGGTGTTAAGTTAACAGATCAAAGAAAGATAATTGCAAAAGTGATGTCAGAGGCAAAAGANCACCCTGATGTAGATGAGNTATATAATAGGGTTANGAAAATNGATGCAAAAATTAGTATTGCCACAGTTTATAGAACTGTAAAACTTTTTGAAGAGTCAGGAATATTAGCCAAACATGAGTTTAAGGGAGGAAAGGCAAGATATGAGGAATTAAATGAGGGACATCATGATCACTTAATTGATGTTAAATCTGGAGAGATTATAGAATTTGTGGACGAAGAAATTGAAAAACTACAAGAAAAAATTGCAGCTAAATATGGATATAAACTTGTGGATCATAAATTAGAATTATATGGGGTTAAAAAAAAATCCTAGTTGAATGTTGAAAAAAATTTTTATCAAAACTTTTGGCTGTCAAATGAATGAATACGATTCTAATCGTATTTTTGATACAGTCAAAGAAATTGGATTTGAAAAAACTGACAAGTATGAAGATGCAAATTGTTATTTATTAAATACTTGCCATATTAGAGATAAGGCTAAAGAAAAAGTTTATCATGAAATAGGTAGAGTTAAAAAAATTTTTAGATCAAAGCCAAAACCAATTGTTATTGTAGCAGGATGTGTTGCTCAGGCTGAAAATCAAGAAATGTTAAAAAGAGAGCCCTATATAGATATTGTTATAGGACCTCAATCATATCATAAAATTAATGAGGCTATATTAAAACATTCGAAGAATAAAAAGAAAGAGGAAGAAACCGAATTTGATACAATTTCAAAATTTAATTATTTAAGTAAAATTAAAAATAAAGATAGTAAAGTATCTTCATTTTTAACCATTCAAGAAGGCTGTGATAAATTCTGTCATTTTTGTGTAGTTCCTTATACGCGTGGCCCTGAATACTCTAGACCATTCAAACAAATCATCGATGAAGCAAAAGAATTAATTGAGTCAGGTGCAAAAGAAATTATTTTATTAGGTCAAAATGTTAATGCTTATAAATTTCAAGATAATAATAGAGAATATAAATTATCAGACTTATTGTTAGAGCTTAATGGTTTTGATCAAATTGAAAGGGTTAGATATACAACCTCTCATCCTAAAGATATGACAGAGGATTTAATTAATGTGTATAAAAAAAGCTCTAAATTAATGCCACTAGTTCACCTACCTGTACAAAGTGGATCTAATAAAATTTTAAAATCAATGAATAGAAAACATACTATTGAAGAGTATTTAAAAGTTTATGAAAGTTTAAAAGAGATAAATCCTAATGTGGAATTCTCAAGTGATTTCATCATTGGATATCCAGGGGAAGATGAAGATGATTTTAATAAAACTATGGAATTAATTGAAAAAATTGGCTTCATAAATTCATATTCTTTTATTTTTAGTGCCAGACCTGGAACAGTAGCTGCAGATCTTACCCAAGTTAATGCGGTAAAATCCAAAGAAAGATTAGAAATTATTCAAAAGAGGTTATTTGAAAATCAAATTAAAAAAAATAAATCTCTTGAAAATAAAATTTTAAATGTTCTAGTGGAAAATATAATGAAAGATGGAATTAAGCTATTTGGCAGAACAGAATATATGACATCAGTAATTTTTGATGGTGATATAGATAATATTGGAAAAATTGTACAAGTTGAAATAACAAGCAGTAATCAAAATAGTCTTTTTGGAAAATTAGTAGAAAGTTCTAAAAAAAAGGTAGCTTAAAATTGAATAATACAAATTCTAAAAAAATTAACTCAACATTAAAATTTGTATATTCAGACAACAATTCCTTAAGCGTTATATTTCATGATAATGATTTATTGATGGGTATAGTGGGAGAATTCAATGCAAATTTAAAGGAATTAGAAAAAATTACTAATACAAGTTTATATTCAAGAGGGAATTCAATTATTATTAAGTCTACTCCAGAACAAAATGAGATAACCAAAAACGCTATCCAATTTTTAGCAAATCAATTTATTAGCAATGGAAGTATTGAAAAAAAAGATATAATTTCATCCATAGATAAATTTATGATTGAAGAAAAAGTAAAAAACCAGAATGTTTCAGATATAATTAAGACACCTAAAAAATCAGTCATTCCAAGATCAGAAAGACAGAAAGAATATGTTAGAGCTTTAAGACAGAGTGACATTACCATTTCAGCAGGACCAGCTGGAACAGGAAAAACATTTCTAGCAGTAGCAGTGGGTTTAACAATGTTGCTTGATAAAAAAATTGAGAGAATTATTTTATCAAGACCTGCGGTAGAGGCTGGAGAGCGCCTAGGATTTTTACCAGGTGACATGAAAGAAAAAGTAGATCCTTATTTACGACCTTTATATGACTCACTATATGACCTCTTTGATTTTGAAAAAATTCAAAGAATGATTGAAATTGGAGATATTGAAATTGCACCACTCGCATTCATGAGAGGAAGAACCTTAAAAAATTCTTTTGCAATTTTAGATGAAGCACAAAACGCAACAGATACTCAAATTAAAATGTTTTTAACTCGTATTGGAGAAAACTCTAAAATTGTTATTAATGGTGACCCTTCTCAGATTGATTTACCACATAAAAACATGTCTGGATTGAATAGGTCAAAAAAATTATTGGGACATATTAAGGAAATATCTGTTGTAGATTTTGATCATTCTGATGTAGTTAGGCATCCCCTTGTATCTAAGATTGTTAAGGCTTACTCAGACCAAGAAAATGATTAGTGTTGGTGTTGTTTCTGAGAACAATCTTTGGAATAAAAAGATAAAAAAAAAAGATATTTTTTTTAATACATTAGTTAAATTTTTTCCAAAAAAATATAGGTTTATTGGAAAAAAGATAAGTTTGAGTATTCTTTTGTCAGACAATAAAAGAATTAAAAAGCTTAACAAAAGTTTCAGAAACAAGGATAAACCAACAGATGTTTTATCCTTTCCCTTTGAAAAAAACTCAATTTAAAAAAGAATACTTATCTTGGAGACATAGTGATCAGTTATGAATTTATGAATAAACCAAAAAATTTAACTAGTCTGGATTTTAAAAATAAAGTTATAAAAATATTCATTCATGGGTTTCTTCATCTTTTGGGTCATGATCATGTAAAATTAAAAGATTTTAAAAAGATGAGCAAAGAAGAAGAAAAAATTTATAAATTAGTTAAAAGCAAAAATGAAAAATTTGCTTAAAAAAAATTTTTTAAATGCAATCTACATTGTCTTTTTAGGAGTTATCAGTTCTTATAGTTTACCACCTTATAATTATTTTCTAATTAACTTTTTTACTTTTTCTTTATTTTTTATTTTTCTTTACAATAAAAGAGAAAAAAATTTAGAGAATAAGTCTTTCTTTAAATATGGATGGTTTTTTGGATTTGGATATTTTTTATCAAGTTTGTACTGGATATCAATTTCATTAACTTTTGATGAAAGTTTTAAATTTCTAATTCCTCTAGCCATAATTTTATTACCAACTTTTTTAGCTATATTTTATGGAATAATTACTTATTTATTTTCAATTTTTTACTCAAAGAATTTAATTAGCTCTTTTCTTATTTTTTCAATTTTATTTGGCATTATAGAATTTATAAGGGGCTTGATATTTACTGGATTTCCCTGGAATTTAGTTTCGTATAGTTTTTCTGAAAATATTTATTTTATTCAAATAGTCTCTTTAATTGGCACTTATTCTTTTAATCTATTTTGCATCTCTCTTTTTTCTTTACCGGCTGTTTTGATATTAAGAAAAAATAGAAAACAGATTATATTTTGTTTTTTCTTTATCTTAATTTCATCTACTTTTTTAATTTTTGGTAATTTTAAAATTAATCAATTTAATTCACTTAAAAATATAAAAAATTCCTANGTGATTAGAGCTGTATCACCCAACATTAGTTTAGGAAGATTTTATTCTAATCAAGATGAGATAAAAATAATTAATGAATTNATAACNCTTAGTGCTCCCGAAAAAAAAATACCTACAATTTTTTTATGGCCAGANGGAATTATTCCAGACAGCTATGTAAGCGAAATGGATATCTATCAGGACTTGTTTATAAATAATTTTTCATCAGATGATTTAATTATTATGGGATTGAATAGTATTGAGGACTCTAATGGTGAAAATTTATTTTTTAATTCAATGGCAGTATTTGATCATAAAATGCAATTACAGGAGAGCTATAACAAAGTTAATTTAGTTCCATTTGGTGAGTTTATTCCGTTTAAGAATATTTTAGGATTAATAGGCCTTAAAACGGTTACAAACAATTATCAATCTTTCTCAAGTGGTAAAAATAGAGCCCCTTTTAATATTGATAAAGATAAAATTAAAGTGAGTTTACTGCCACTCATTTGCTATGAAATAATTTATTCAGGTAAAATATCTAAAGAAAATAATTATAATTATATAATTAATATTTCAGAAGATGGGTGGTTTGGAAGATCCATAGGTCCTAAACAACATTTCTCACATAGTATCTTTAGATCNATTGAGAGCGGAAAATATATAATTAGATCTGCAAACAANGGTATCACTGCAATAGTNAATCCTATAGGAATTATTGAGCAAAAAGTAGAATTTGGGTCTACTGGNTATGTTGATTTTACTGAAAGTAAAATTANCAAATCAACTCTATTTATGAAATATGGTAATAAAATATTTTTTATCATTATTTTAATATATATTTTTTTAATTTTTTCATTTAATAAACTTGAACATGAGTAATTTAAAAAACTTTTTATTTACCAGTGAATCTGTGTCAGAGGGTCATCCGGATAAAGTTTCAGATCGTATTTCAGATATGGTGGTGGACAGCTATCTTGCTGGTGATCCATTTTCTAGAGTGGCCTGTGAAACATTAACAACTACAAACAAAGTTGTGCTTGCAGGAGAAGTCCGAGGACCAGAGATAAAAAAAGAAGATCTTTATCAAAAAGTAAGAGATTGTATTAAAGATATTGGATACGACCAAGATGGTTTTACTTGGAGAGAAGCTACAAAAATTGAAAGCCATCTTCATTCTCAATCAGCTGATATTGCTATGGGTGTAGACTCTTCAGGAAATAAAGATGAGGGAGCTGGAGATCAAGGAATAATGTTTGGTTATGCTTGTAATGAAACTGAAGAATTAATGCCGGCACCAATTCATTATTCTCATAAAATCTTAAGACTTATGGCTGAAGATAGAAAATCTGGAAAATTAAAAAATATAGAACCAGATTCAAAAAGCCAAGTTACTTTTGAATATGTTGATGGAAGACCAACAAAAGTAAAATCGGTTGTAATTTCTACACAGCATTCTGCAGACGTAGATCAAGCTAAAGTTAGAGAATTATTAAGACCTTATTTATTAAAATCAATTCCAGAAAATTTTTTAAAAGATTTTAATGAAGAAGAGTTTTATGTAAATCCTACAGGAAATTTTGTAATTGGAGGACCAGATGGAGACTGTGGTTTAACAGGTAGAAAAATTATTGTGGACACTTATGGTGGGGCAGCGCCTCATGGGGGAGGAGCTTTTTCAGGAAAAGATCCAACTAAAGTAGATAGATCTGCTGCTTATGCTGCAAGATATATTGCTAAAAATATTGTTGCTTCAAAAATTTCAGAGAAATGTTTAATCCAATTAGCTTATGCAATTGGGGTTTCAAAACCGTTATCTATTTATGTCGATTTATTTGATAATGATTTAGAAAAAAATAAATTTGTAACAGAAGAGATTTCAAAGAATTTTGATTTGAGCCCGAGAGGAATAAGAGAGATGTTAAATTTGAATAAACCAATTTATGAAAAAACAGCAGCTTATGGTCATTTTGGCAGAGTGCCAGAGACAGACGGTTCATTTTCATGGGAAAAAACAGATAAAAAGAGTGTTTTTTCTAAATAGTTACTATTGAATTAAAAAAAATTCTTTATATATTGCCCTTACATTATTGAAATTACAGAATGGGCTTTAGCCCATTTTTTTTTGGAACTATTAAAATATGTTAAATAGAAGATCAGATAAATTAGAATTATTAAGAATAGCTGAAGCTGTGGCTTTAGAAAAATCTATCGATAAAGAGTTGATTATAGATTCTATGGAAACTGGAATTGCTAAAGCAGCCAAATCTAAATTTGGACAAGACAATGAAATCAAAGTTTTAATTGACAGAGAAAGTGGTGACATTGGTATATTTAGAAAATTAGTTATTGTTGAAAAACCAGAAAACACAAATACAGAAATTAATCTTCAAGACGCAATCATTTTAAATGAAGAAAACAAAGATAAAAAAGTTGGTGATGAAATTTTACAACCATTGCCCTCTTTTGACTTTGGAAGAATTGCAGCTCAGACAGCAAAACAAGTTATTAGCTTTAATGTAAGAGAAGCGGAGCGTGAAAGACAATACAATGACTTTATAGATAAAAAAGATACAATTTTGAGTGGAATTGTTAAACGTTTAGAATTTGGAAATGTAATAGTTGATTTGGGAAGAACTGAAGCAATTATTCAAAAAAATGAAATGATCCCAAGAGAAAACATTAAAGCAGGTGATAGAATTAAGGCTTACTGCTATGATGTAAAAAGAGAAACTAGAGGACAGCAAATATTTTTATCAAGAGCTCATCCTAAATTTATGGAAAAACTTTTTGTTCAAGAGGTTCCAGAAATCTATGACGGTTTAATTGAGATTAAGTCATCAGCAAGAGATCCAGGAAGTAGAGCAAAAATTTGTGTCAAAGCAGTTGATACTTCATTAGACCCAGTAGGAGCTTGTGTTGGAATGAGAGGATCAAGAGTTCAAGCAGTTGTTAATGAATTGCAAGGAGAAAAAATTGATATTGTGAATTGGTCTGAAGATCCAGCAATTATAGTTTCTAACGCTCTATCTCCTGCAGAAGTTCAAAGAGTTAACGTTGACAGTGTTGCAAAAAAATTAGATGTGATTTTAACTGAAGAAAATTTAAGTAAAGCAATTGGTCGTAGAGGTCAAAACGTNAGACTTGCTACTAAATTATTAAATTATGAAATTAACATAATGACTGATGCTGAAGATTCAGAAAGACGACAGTTAGAATTCAAAGAGAAAACTGAAAACTTTGTTAAAAACTTAGAACTAGATGAAACCCTAGGACAATTACTTGTTGCTGAAGGTTTTTCTTCAATTTCAGATATTAAAGATAGCACACCAGAAAGTTTAATAAAAATTGAAGGTATTGAAGAAGATACTGCTAAAGCTTTAATCGAAAGAGCTAAAGAGTTTTATCAAAAAGATCAGGAAGATATTACTAAAAGAATTAAAGATTTAGGATTGCAAGATGATCTTATAAATCACAAAGGTTTAACTCCTGGAATGTTAGTTACCTTAGGTGAGCAGAAAATTTTAAAATTAGAAGATTTTGCAGATCTAGCATCTGATGAATTAACAGGCGGTTATGATGTTGTTAAAGGTGAAAGAATAAAAATTCAAGGGTATCTTGAAGACTTTGCTTTATCAAAAGTAGAAGCTGATGAATTGATCATGTCTGCAAGAAATATAGTTTATAAAGATTGAGTAATGAAATATGGACAACAAAAAAACAAAATTAACACTTTCTGGCATAGCCAAGAAATCAATAAAAAATATAGAGTTAGCAAAAACTCAGAGTAAGAACTCTGTTGTAATTGAAAAAAAGCCAAGCAAATTTGCTCCAAAAGGTAGTTTCAGTAGACCAGCAAGTGTTAGATCAACGCCTGCTGCAAGTCCTAAAGGATCTTTTGTGCCAAGAAACACTTCTGTCACCTAAACCATCTTCACCCATAACTAATGATTATGAAAAACGTAAATTAGCTGAACAAAGAGCAACTAGAAGACTCAAGGGAGAATCTGGAGAAAAAGGAAAGTCAGAGGGGAAAAAAAGAGAATTAAAATTAACTGTTTCAAGAGCACTAAGTGATCAGATTGAAGCAAGAACAAGAAGTTTAGCTTCTCTTAAAAGAGCAAAATTAAAAGAAAACAGAGAGCTTACTAAAGAAGAGATCCAAGAAAATTTAAAACCAGTTAAGAGAGATGTAAATATTCCGGAGGCAATTACAGTTAGAGAGCTTGCAAATAGAATGGCAGAGCAATCAAGCAATGTAATTAAATTTTTATTTGGAATGGGAGTAACTGTTACGATCAACCAAACACTAGCAGCTGATACGGCAGAGTACTTGGTAAAAGAGTTTGGCCATAACCCTATAAGAGAAACTAAAGCAGAAGAAATTATTCAAAAAATAAAAGAGTCTAGATCTGAAAATTTAAAAAATAGACCTCCAATTGTAACTGTGATGGGACATGTTGATCATGGTAAAACTTCTGTATTAGATGTTCTAAGAAGTGCAAACGTTGTATCAGGAGAATTTGGAGGGATAACGCAACATATTGGGGCTTATCAAATAGAGCATGAATCAAATAAAATAACTTTTATTGACACCCCAGGCCATGCTGCTTTTACAGAGATGAGAGCCAGAGGATCAAAATTAACAGATGTTGTGGTATTGGTAGTTGCAGCAGATGATGGAGTTAAACCACAAACAATTGAATCAATTAAACACGCAAAAGCCGCCAAAGTTCCAATTGTTGTTGCAATAAATAAATGTGATTTACCAGATGCTGACCCACAAAAAATTAAAAATCAACTTTTAGAGTATGAGTTAATTGCAGAAGATTTATCTGGTGACACACTAATGGTTGAGATTTCTGCTAAAACTAAAAAGAACTTAGATAAGTTAGTAGAGTCTATAGTTCTTCAAGCTGAGATTTTAGATTTAAAAACAGATTATGAATCTAAAGCAACTGGTATTGTTTTAGAGTCAAAAATTGATACAGGGCGAGGAGCTGTAGCAACAGTAATCGTTACATCAGGTACAATTAAAAAAGGTGATTTTTTTGTTAGTGGATTGAAGTGGGGTAAAGTTAGGGCATTAATTAACGATAAAGGTCAAAATATTGATGAAGCACCACCATCGTCTCCAGTGGAGATTTTAGGAATTAATGGTGCAGCAAAATCAGGTGATGATTTTATTGTTCTTG
>JGI26273J51734_10001228_pt1 | contig 13556 bp, 15 predicted proteins | sample SaaInlV_125m_DNA_FD_51734 | JGI IMG/M metagenome (IMG submission 51734) | reverse complement strand
CGATCCGCTTGAAACAGTTGAATGCCGACCTTGAGGTTGTGGTGCTGGAGAAAGGCTCAGAAGTGGGTGCGCATATCCTCTCTGGCGCCGTGCTGGATCCCNCGGCCCTCAACGCATTGATCCCAGATTGGAAAGCCAAGGGCGCGCCCTTGAATACCGAAGTGAANGAAGACAANTTCTATGTCTTGGGCGAGGCGGGGCAAATACGTCTGCCCAATGCGATCATGCCACCTTTGATGAACAATCACGGCAATTACATCGTTTCGATGGGCAATGTGTGCCGTTGGCTCGCCGAACAGGCCGAAGAGTTGGGCGTTGAGATTTTCCCCGGCATGGCCTGTTCTGAGCTGTTGTTTCATGAAGATGGCGCGGTGAAGGGTGTGGTGGCGGGTGAATTTGGCAAGAATGCCGATGGCAGCCCGTCGGAGGCTTATGAGCCTGGTATGGAGCTCAATGGCAAATATGTATTCCTTTCCGAAGGTGTGCGGGGCTCGCTGTCCAAGCAGGTCATTGCCAAGTACAATTTGGATGCAGACTGCGATGTGCCAAAGTTTGGCCTTGGTATGAAAGAGATCTGGGAAGTGAAGCCGGAAAACCATAACCAGGGCGAAGTCACCCATTCCATGGGCTGGCCGATGGGCTTCAAACAATCTGGCGGCTCCTTCATGTATCATTTAGAAAATAATCAAGTCTATGTCGGCTTCATTATTGATTTAAATTACAAAAATCCGCATCTCTTCCCCTATATGGAATTCCAGCGCTTTAAGCATCACCCGCGGATTGCGAAGGTTTTAGAGGGCGGCAAGCGGGTGGCCTATGGCGCGCGCGCGGTCACCAAAGGGGGATTNCAATCTATGCCGCAAGCGGCCTTCCCGGGGGGCGCGATGCTGGGCTGTTCGGTCGGGCTGGTGAACCTGCCGCGTATNAAAGGCAATCACAATGCGATGCATTCGGGCATGGCGGCGGCAGAGGCGGCTTTTGCTGCGATCAGCGCGGGGCGCTCTGGCGATGTGCTCGAGAGCTATGACGCGGCTTTGCGTTCGGGTCCTGTCGGTAAAGATCTTAAGGTTGTGCGCAATGTGGCCCCGCTCGCCGCGCGCTTTGGACCTTTGGGCGGATTGGCCTTGGGNGGCTTTGATATGTGGTTCCAATCCATCTTCAAATTTAGCCTGTTTGGCACGGTCANACATGGCAAAACCGATGCGCAATCCACNGGAAAAGCCGCAGATTATGCGCCGATTGACTATCCGAAGCCCGATGGGAAACTGTCCTTTGACCGGTTGACCAATGTCAGCTTTGCCATGACAAACCACGAGGAAAGCCAGCCGCCACATTTGCAACTGACTGACCCTGATGTGCCGATCTTGGTGAACCTGCCGGACTATGCTGAGCCTGCGCAGCGCTATTGCCCGGCCGGGGTCTATGAGGTGGTGCAGGAAGAGGGCAAAGAGGCCCGCTTTGTGGTCAACTTCCAAAACTGCGTGCATTGCAAAACCTGTGACATCAAAGACCCAAGTCAAAACATCACATGGGTGACGCCGCAGGGTGGGGATGGGCCGAATTATCCCAATATGTAAGCACGCCAAAGCGTGATTTGAGGGCCGCCAGCAAAAAGCTGCGCGGCCCAATTGTTTTTGCCCAAGGCTCAGCCTAAGAATGACCTATCAGGGAGGCCGGTTTTGAAACGATCTGCAAAAATAATCTATGTGATGCTGCTGAGTATGACGCTCGGGGCCAGCGCAGCGGCGCAACAGGCCTCTGGTCCCTATATTGCGGCGCGCCAAGCGGCTCTTGCGCATGATTACCAACCCGCTGCAGATTATTTCGCCCGCGCTTTGGCGCAATCTCCACGCGATTCNGTCTTGGTGTCGCAAACCATGACGGCCTTTCTGGCCTCGGGTGATGTGAAAAAAGCCCATGCTTTGGCGCGTCTGTTGGTGGCCGGTGAGGGCAGCTATCCTTTGGCTGAGGTTTTGGTGCTGTCGGAACATTTCAAACGCAATGACTATCAGGCAGCGCTGGATCATCTGGAGGCGACAACCGTCGTTGGCCGGGCCATTGATGAGTTGCTTGAAGGCTGGGCGCTCGTGGGCTTGGGGCAAATGGCTGNGGCNTTGCGCCGCTTTGATGCCGTNATTCCGGTGGAGGGTATGCGCAGCTTTGCTCTGTATCAAAAAGGTCTCGCGCTGACTTTGGTGGGAGATTTTGAAGGTGCAGCGGCAAGCTTTAGCGGCCAGGGGCAGGCCGCACCTGCCTTGAATTATCGCGGCAGTTTGGCCTGGGCGCAGATATTAGTGCAGTTGGACAGGTCAGATGACGCCCTGGCGTTTTTGCGTGATTTCCATGGATCTGGTGCGGATCACGCGGTCAACAGTTTGATGGCGCAAATTGAGTCCGGCGCATTGGTCGAGTTTGATCTGCTGCGCAACGCCAGCGAAGGCGCCGGTGAAGTTTTGCACCTCTTGGCGCAGGCGTTGCAAAATGGCGAAGGTCAAGACGGGCTGCTGCTGTACACGCGTCTGGCCAGCCATATGGCCCCGCGCAATATGCAGGCAGTTTTGCTGTCAGCTCAGCTGCTCGAACAGCTTGGCAATCCGCAGTTGGCGATCGAAACCTATACGCAGGTGCCGCGCAGCCATCCGGCCTATGTCCAGGCCGAATTGGGCCGGGCGCAGGCGTTGCAAGAGATCGGCGAAGGCACAACTGCGATTGAGGTTTTGACACAATTGGCTGGATCNTTTGAGAATCTGCGCTCAATTCACATGACCTTGGGCGATTTTTTACGCCAAGATGAGCAATATGCGCGCGCGGTGCGCAGCTATGACAGGGCGATTGCCTTGATTGATCAACCGGCGCGGGGGCATTGGTATTTGCATTATGTCAGAGGCACAGCGCATGACCGGCTGGGAGATTGGGCGGCGGCGATGCGTGATTTTGATCGTGCCTTGGAGCTGGCGCCCGATCAATTTCAGGTGCTGAACTATGTGGGCTATACTCTGGTGGATCGCGGTGAACAGCTCGANGAGGCGCTTGAGATGATCCAAAAGGCCGTCGCGGCACAGCCCGATGCNGGCTATATCATCGACAGTCTTGGATGGGCGCAGTATCGGCTTGGCTTTTACAACGAGGCCGTGGTGCATATGGAGCGCGCGGCGGAGTTAATGGCGACAGATCCAATTGTGAANGACCACCTGGGCGATGTTTATTGGGCCGTCGGGCGCAAAACCGAGGCGCGATTCCAATGGAGACGCGCATTGAGCTTTGCCATCGATTACTCTGGCCCAGAGGCGGTCGATCCAAAGCGCATTCAACGCAAGTTAGAGGTGGGTCTCGCGGAGGTCTTGGCTGAGGAGGGGGCGGCGCCTCTGAAAGTGGCTGATGGCGATTAGGCGCAGCGCTGCGGCAAAGATCAATCTCTGCCTGCATGTCGTGGGACAGCGTGACGACGGGTTGCATGACTTGCAAAGTGCCGTTGCCTTCCTCGATTGCGGTGAATGGGTGGAGGTGAGAAAATCCGGTTGCACCCAGCTGAACATCCTTGGCCCAAAGGCCGCAGAGCTTCCTCGGCCGGATGATAATTTGATCCTGAAGGCTGCTGCGCTCTTTCCGCGCCACTGTCAGACCGACATCCGGCTGCATAAAACCATGCCGGTTGCCTCTGGTATTGGTGGCGGCAGCGCCGACGCGGCGGCGACATTGCATGCGATGGCCGCGCTTTGGGATCTTCCTCTGCCCGATGTGGCGGCGCAGGTGCTATTGGGCGCTGATGTGCCTGTTTGTATGGGGCGTTCACCGGTTTTGATGCAGGGCATTGGTGCGCAGATATCCCCCTTGGGTGATGTGCCNGATCTATTTGCNTGCTTGGTCAACCCAGGGCGTGGTTTGTCCACCGCGCGGGTGTTTGAACAATTGGCGTCCAAATCTAACCCGCCGCTTGAACCGCCGCCACCCGCGGCCAGAGAATTTTGCGCCTGGCTCAAACGGCAGCGCAATGATCTGCAAGCGCCAGCTTTGGCGGCGGAGCCGATGATTGCTGACGTTCTGGAGGCTTTGGCTGCACAGGCGCCGCTTTTGGCGCGCATGTCCGGGTCGGGTGCCACGTGTTTTGCTCTGTTTGAGAGCTTGGCCGCCGCGCAAGACTGTGCCGCCGCCATTCAAGCCAAACAGCGCAACTGGTGGGTGGCCAGCGGCGCGCTCCTGATCTGACTGGTCTTTCGGGGCGTTAGTTTAAGCGGGCCACGACGTAATCGCTGAGGTCCGTGAGTACGGGCTTCAGCGGGTGATCTGGCAAATCCCTAAGGGCGGATTTGGCTTGCTCAGCCCAATAAAAGGCTTGGGCCCGGGTGGCCTCAAGCGTGCCGTGGCGTGTCATTAGGGCGATAGCATGGGGTAAATCCCCCGCCTCCTGCTGGCCCTTGGCAATGCATTTATGCCAAAATGCCCGCTCAGTGTCATCTGCGGCAGCAATTGCTTTGATCACAGGCAGGGTCGGTTTGCGCTCTCTGAAGTCATCACCAATGTTTTTACCGGTCGCCGTGCTGCCAGTGTAATCTAAGAGGTCATCAACGATTTGAAAGGAAATGCCTAAAGCGTCACCATAGGCTGCAAGGGCCCGGACTGTTTGATCTTCTTTGCCCGCAATGACCGCTCCCACTTCGCAGGCGGCTGCAAAGAGTGCGGCGGTTTTTCCACGGATGACTTTGAAATAGATCTCTTCGCTGGTCGTAATGTCTTGCGCGGCCGTGAGCTGCAGCACCTCGCCCTCTGCAATGGTGGCAGAGGCATTGGCCAAAATGTCCAAAACGCGCAGGCTTCCAGTTTCCACCATCAGTTGAAAGGAGCGAGAAAACAGATAGTCGCCAACCAAAACGCTGGATTGATTGTCCCAAAGCAAATTCGCGGTGGGCCTGCCGCGGCGTTGGGCGCTGTCGTCCACCACATCGTCATGCAACAAAGTGGCGGTATGGATGAACTCAACCGTCGCCGCCAAATGGATGTGATAAGGCCCGGTATAGCCGCACATACGAGCGGTGGCCAAGGTCAGCATTGGGCGCAGGCGTTTGCCCCCGGCCTCAACCAAATGGGCAGTGACCTCAGGTATGCGGGGGGCATGCTCGGAGGCCATGCGTTGGCGGATCAAATGATTGACGGCAGTCAGATCTTCGGCCAAGGCCTTTGCCAAGCGATCATGGGGTTTTGATACTGCATCGTCCAACGACATGTTCGAATTTCCTCAAGGCTCTCGACAAACCCGCATATCAGACCCTATGTCATAGGGCATGAAAGAATTATTACGCACCACCGATCCGACGCTTATGGCCTTCGCGCAAATGCTGCTTCGCGGGGAAGACATAGCTTGCTTCGAATTTGACGTAAATACCAGCATTATCGAAGGCAGCATTGGCATTTTGCCGCGCCGGCTGATGGTGGCTGATAGAGACCATTTTGTCGCTGCCGCTGTGATGCGCGACAATGATGTAGATTTGGGGCAATAGTGCAGGTCACGGTTGATGGATTTTTGGGTGGTCAGCTGCGTTTGGCACAGCCAAAAACCGGCTATCGCGCGGGCATTGATCCGGTGCTTCTTGCGGCCGCCTGTCCGGCGCAAAGCGGGCAAGAGGTGTTAGAGCTGGGCTGCGGCGTTGGCGTGGCCAGCCTTTGTTTGGGGCGGCGCGTGCCGGGCCTTGCGCTAAACGGGGTCGAGATTTTGGGCGAATATGCGCAAATTGCGCGCGAAAACGCCGCTCGGAATGACATCGAATTTGACGTGCGTCAGGGGGATGTGTCTGCGCGGCCGACGCCGTTTTTCGACCGTAGTTTTCACCATGTGATCATGAATCCCCCCTATTTTGCGGCGGAGGCCTCCTCCATATCACCCGAAGCTGGGCGCGCCTCGGGACGTTCGGAGCAAGTGGCCTTGTCCCATTGGGTGGACATGGCCGCCAAGCGGTTGCGCCCAAAGGGATATTTGACCGTCATTCAAAGGGCGGAGCGTCTGCCGGATCTGCTGGCGGCGCTTGAAGGGTGCTTGGGGTCAATTGTGGTGCAGCCGCTGGCGCCGCGGGCCGGACGGCCGGCGCATTTGATTCTCCTACGGGCGCGGAAATCTGGACGGGCCGCTTTTCAGCTCTTGTCGGCGCAGAGCCTGCATTCGGGGGACGAACATGTTCAGGGGCAGCCAGATTATGCGCCAGAGGTCTCGGCGATACTGCGCGACGGCGCGGCTTTTTCGTGGCGCAATTAACCTTTGAGCAAGCTTTTGCGCATTTACTACGCGGGGAGCACCCCATGAAAAGCAATGCGTGACAGCCTGTCAGGAATATGCTCGACTGATGTTACAGGCAAATCAAGAGGAGGAACCATGACCTTAAATTCCCGAATCGCCGAGTTGCAACGCAAGCATATGAGCCTATCTCAAGCCGTGGAGATCGCACAGAAATCCCCAGCGTCAGATCAGTTTCATGTGGCGGAATTGAAAAAGAAAAAACTCCTCCTAAAAGAAGAGATTTCCCGTTTGTCCGGCGGATCAGGGGGATAGCGGCAGCGCTTTTAGAACTAAAAACGGCCACCCGATAGGATGGCCGTCTGGGAAATATTCGTATGATCGCGGCGATCAGCTCATATATTGCCCGCCATTGGCGGTCATTGTGGAGCCTGTAATGAAGCCCGCATCGTCGGAGGCGAGAAAGACCACACAGCGCGCGATTTCTGAGGCTTCGCCGAGGCGACCCGCTGGGATTTGTGCGATGATGCTATCGCGTACCTTCTCTGGCACGGCCATCACCATTTCTGTTGCGATGTAGCCCGGGCAAATCGCGTTTACGGTAATGCCAGCCCGCGCGCCCTCTTGGGCCAGCGCCTTGGTGAACCCAATATCGCCAGCTTTGGCTGCGGAATAGTTGGCCTGTGCGAATTGGCCTTTTTGCCCATTGATCGAGGAGATATTGATAATGCGACCAAATTTGCGCTCGCGCATGCCATTCCAAAGCGGATGGGTCATGTTGAATACGCCGTCGAGATTCGTGCGCATCACATCAGTCCACTGATCGCGGGACATCTTGTGAAACGGCGCATCGCGGGTGATGCCTGCATTGTTGACCAAAATATCAACCGGACCCAAGTCGGCTTCCACAGCGGCAATGCCGGCGGCGCAGGCGTCATAGTCAGAGACATCCCATTTATAGGTCTTGATGCCAGTTTCGGCGGTGAATGCGGCAGCCTTTTCATCATTACCTGCATAGGTGGCCGCGACAGTGTAGCCTGCGGCTTGCAGGGCAGTGGAAATGGCGGCACCGATCCCTCGGGAGCCTCCAGTGACGAGTGCGATACGGGACATTTTTCTTCCTATGTGTTTTTATTGCGCAATCAAATTACAANATGTGATCTGAATTGGCAATAATGTTTCGTGNGAAAATTCNTACTTTGCTTGGAGAGGGGCAGCTTAGGGCCGCTCGAGGCACATTGCGACACCCATGCCGCCACCGATACACAGCGTGGCCAGGCCGCGTTTGGCTTGGCATCGCTGCATTTCAAACAGCAAAGTGTTCAAGATCCGGCAGCCGGAGGCGCCGATGGGGTGACCGATGGCAATCGCGCCGCCGTTGACGTTCACAATAGCTGGATCCCAGCCCATGTCTTTATTCACCGCACAGGCTTGAGCGGCGAAGGCTTCATTGGCTTCGACCAGGTCCAGATCGCCGACAGACCAACCTGCTTTGTCTAGGGCCTTGCGGCTGGCGTAGATGGGGCCGACCCCCATAACCGTTGGGTCAAGCCCGGCCGTGGCATAGCTGGCGATGCGGGCCAATGGTTCAAGGTCACGCTTTTCGGCCTCCTCTGCGGTCATGAGCAACACTGCGGCGGCGCCGTCGTTGAGGCCGGAGGCATTGGCTGCGGTGACTGTGCCGCCATCGCGCAGAAAGGCGGGCCGCATTTTTTGCATGGCCTCGAGAGTGGCGCCATGTCGGATATATTCATCGGCCTCAACAATGATGTCGCCCTTGCGGGTGGACACAGTGAAAGGGGTGATTTCGTCGGCAAACTTACCGGATTTTTGCGCAGCTTCCGCTTTGTTCTGGCTGGCCACGGCGAATTCATCTTGTGCATCGCGGCTGATTTGCCATTGGGCTGCGACGTTTTCAGCGGTTTGGCCCATGTGGTAGTTGTTGAATGCGTCCCACAAGCCGTCACGGATCATGCTGTCGATGTATTTGACATCACCCATTTTGGTGCCGCTGCGCAGATGCGCAACATGGGGAGAGAGGGTCATATTCTCTTGTCCACCCGCGGCCACGATAGCTGCATCGCCCAGTTGGATGTGCTGTGCGGCCAAAGCGACGGCGCGCAATCCTGACCCGCAGACTTGGTTGATGCTCCATGCCGCCGATTCGATTGGCAGACCGGCATTAATATGGGCTTGGCGGGCCGGGTTTTGGCCTTGGCCGGCTGTCAGGACTTGGCCGAGGATGGTCTCGCTGACTTCTGAAGGGTCGATGCCTGCGCGTTCCACGATAGCTTTCAAGACAGATGTGCCAAGGGCATCGGCTGGTGTATTAGCGAAGGCGCCCCCAAAGCTGCCGACAGCGGTTCGGGCGGCGGATACGATTACGATATTTGTCACAAAGTTTCTCCTCATTGATGAGGTCAACCTTCGGCACAGGAATCCTTCACTATGCGCAGTCTGGTCCTCATTTCCGCGCGTTTGTATGTATTATTTAACCCATTGACAATGCCATAGCGGTCAAAAATGCTGCAAATGCGAAAATAATTGCTGCAGTGCGGCAATTTGAGGGCGAAAACCGGCGGCCTTTTTGGCTATTGCCGCCAGGGCGGGGTTAAGGTTGGGACGCCCAAATGGTAGCCCTGCAGGCAGTCAACGCCCAGTGTGGTTAACACTTCTGCATCCGAGGCCGTTTCAACATTTTGCGCCACGCAAAACATTTCAAAACTTCCGGCTATCCCGATAACAGCTTGAATTAATGCTTGATTGTCAGTCGATTGCGCCAAGTTCTTGGTGAATTGCCCATCCATCTTGAAAATGGCAAAATAAAAATCACGCAGCTGCACCAGCGACGTTTGTCCAGCGCCAAAGTTGTCTATGGCGAAACACAGCCCCAGTTTTTGCATGTCGTTCATGAAATATCGCGCGACTTCTGGCGCGGCCATGACGCTTTTCTCAGTCATTTCCAGAATGAGGTTTCTTGCCAAATCTGGCGATCTTTGCAGACCATCCTCAAGCGTGCGCACCCATTTGGGGTAACCAATAGATTGCGCCGACATGTTCACTGAAAGCCGCACGTTGGGCTGCTCGGCCAATGTTGCCAGGCCCAGCTGCAATGTGGCGCAGTCAATCAGTCGTCCCAGCTCGGTATTTTCAACCTCTGCAATGAAATCGCGCGCCGGGATATGGCGTCCCGCGGGATCAATAATCCGGATCAAACCCTCATAAAACACCAATATTTTGGGGCGCACCGGCTTGAATGACCGGTTGGAAAGCCAAGGCCGTTCGTCCGTATTTCAGTGCATCACGGACGGTCTCAAGGACATTCGCGTCCCGTTTCGCCACCGCAGCACTCAATGGGTCGGAGAAATTCTGGTCCATCGGGATGTCTTCGCCCTTGTGTGAAGGTCTCGGTCATAGTGCTTGGCAGCATCGGCGCAGAGCCCTAATATGAGGTAAATTGGAGGCAAAATGGACCGCTGTACTTGGGTTGGAATAGATAAAATTTATCAAGACTACCATGACATGGAATGGGGCGTGCCGGAATATGACAGCCGGGCTCTATGGGAAAAATTGATTTTAGATGGTTTCCAAGCGGGGTTGAGTTGGATCACGATCCTAAAAAAACGCCCGGCTTTCCGCTCTGCTTTTGCGGGATTTGATCCGCAGGAAATCGCGGGCTGGGGGGCAGCTGAGGTGGAGGTTTTGCTGCAAAACCGCGGTATTGTGCGCCATCGTGGTAAAATTGAAGCCACCATCGGCAATGCGCAGGCCTATTTGCGCTTGGCCGAAGAGATGCCCTTTTCTGACCGGATGTGGGCCTATGTGGACGGGCGCCCGATTGTCGCTGGTTATGAGACATTGGCACAAGTGCCCACCCAATCACCGCTGAGCCAAAAGATTTCAAAAGATCTCAAAGCAGCCGGGTTCAAGTTTTGTGGCCCGACCATCGTTTATGCTTGGATGGAGGCTTGTGGTCTGTTCAACAATCACATCTTAAGCTGTCATCGTCACCATGCGGTCACGGCTCTTGCGCGATAACGGCCTTTAGTATCGCCAAGGCACTGTCGCTGTGCCAATTGGCATCGCCCAAAAGTCGCGCAATCTCCGCGCCATCGCGATTCAAGATCGCAGTGACCGGCAGGCCCAAGACATTCATGGCGCGGGCCAGGCTTTGGCGCGGGTCTCGATGAGCCGGCAGATTGCTCACGCCGATTTGGTCGAAAAATTCGGCGATTTTAGCCGGTGGGTTGGGACCCGTGGCAACGGTAAGCACTGTTAAATCACCGCTGCCTAAGGTCTTTTGCAGGGCGGAGAGCTTGGGCATTTCCTTGCGGCAGGGCGCGCACCAGGTGGCCCAGAAATTCAGAACCACGACTTTGCCTCGATAATCGGACAAGCGCAGCTCTGACCCGTCTGCATGCAGAAAAACTGTATCGGGTGCAGGGCGCGCCGCGCTGTGAATCTGCAATTTTCGCATATCTCCCGCGCGCAGAGCTTCAAGATCGCTCATGTCTGCATTTGCAGTGGCGGCGAGGGCCGTATAGAGAACAGCAGCAAGCAAGTAACGCATATCATACTCCCAAAGGGTTCACTCATGACCAAATCCCAAAATCAAATGTGGGGCGGACGCTTCGCCGCTGGACCAGATGCCATCATGGAGGCGATCAATGCCTCGATTGGTTTCGACCAACGGATGGCGGCTCAAGATATCCAAGGCAGCCGCGCCCACGCCGCCATGTTGGGGGCAGCCGGTATATTTCAAATAGCGACAGTGAGGCCATTCGGGAAGGGCTCCTCACGGTTTTATCAGAAATTGAGTCGGGCAATTTTCCGTTTCGGGTGGATTTGGAAGATATTCACATGAATGTTGAGCAACGCCTGAAAGAGGTAATCGGCGCGCCTGCGGGCCGGTTGCACACGGGCCGCAGCCGCAATGACCAAGTGGCGACGGATTTTCGTCTTTGGGTCCGCGATCAAACCGATGCGGCCATTGAAGGCATTGAGGCGCTGATGAAGGCCTTTTTGCAGCAAGCCAAGGCGGGTGCCGATTGGGTGATGCCGGGTTTTACCCATCTGCAAACTGCGCAGCCGGTGACCTGGGGGCATCATATGATGGCCTATGTAGAGATGTTGGCCCGCGACAAATCGCGCTTTGAAGATGCGCGCCGCCGGATGAATGAAAGCCCGCTGGGCGCGGCAGCGCTTGCGGGCACCTCTTTTCCGATTGACCGGGATATGACCGCGGCGGCTTTGGGGTTTGACCGTCCGGCCGCCAACTCTTTAGATGCGGTCTCGGATCGTGATTTCGCTTTGGAATATCTCAGCTGCGCCAGCATCTGCGCCATGCACCTCAGCCGCTTTGCCGAGGAGCTGGTGATTTGGTCCTCAGCGCAATTTCGCTTCGTCACCCTTTCGGATCGGTTTTCAACAGGCTCGTCGATCATGCCGCAAAAGAAGAACCCCGATGCCGCGGAATTGATCCGGGCAAAGATTGGCCGGATCTTCGGTGCCAATGTGGCTTTGATGATGGTGATGAAAGGCTTGCCGCTGACCTATTCCAAGGACATGCAAGAAGACAAAGAGCAAGTCTTTGATGCCGCAGATAATTTGATGCTGGCACTGGCGGCGATGAGCGGCATGGTTGGCGATATGACTGCCAATCAAGAGAGCCTCAAAACGGCTGCCGCCTCGGGGTTCTCTACCGCCACCGATTTGGCCGATTGGCTGGTGCGTGCCCTGGGCATGCCGTTTCGCGATGCCCATCACGTTACGGGCAGCCTGGTTGCCATGGCCGAAGAGCAAGGCTGCGATCTGCCGGATTTGACCTTGGCGCAGATGCAATCTGTGCACCCGCAGATCACGTCGAATGTCTTTGAGGTGTTGGGCGTCGAGAATTCAGTAGCCTCGCGCCTGTCCTACGGCGGCACAGCGCCCGCACAGGTGCGCAGTCAAATTGCACGCTGGGAGGCGATCTTGTCATGAGATATCTGCGCCTGTTCATCTTTGCGCTTCTCTGTGCTTGCGGAGCCGATGGGCCGCCAGAACGGCCAGCACGCGCGGCGTCGGATTTGGCCGTTCAGGCCGCGTCATAAGAGGAGAGATAGCCATGCGACATGTATTTCTGGGATTGACCATCTGGGGCGCCATTCACCCGATGTATTATTTCATCACTTGGTTTCGAGCCGAGGGGTGGAATTTGGGCGATATGGTGCAGGCCTGGCATGTGAATGCGGCCAGTAGCGGCTTGGTTTGGGATCTGACCATTGCTGCCACGGCCCTGAGCCTATGGATTATTGCAGAGGTTATTAGAAACCGAAAATTTTTCCATTTGGTCGCCATTGCCGCCACCTTTGGCATCGGCGTGAGCTGCGGTTTGCCGCTCTACCTCTATCTGCGCAGCGCGCCCGATCGTGCCCCCCGGTGACGCCAGGGGCAAGAATAATGGGGCAAGGGTGTTGCCTGTTTTTGTAAGCGTGATATGCGCAAGCTTTGGGGAGTGAGGCGAAAAGATGGATCACTTTTTATACCGGGACGGATGTTTACATGCCGAAGATGTTGCGATTTCACAGATTGCAGCAGAAGTTGGCACGCCGTTCTATCTCTATTCATCTGCCACATTGCTGCGCCATTTTAAGCTGTTTGACGACGCTTTGGCCGGCATGGATCACCTGATTTGCTACGCGATGAAGGCGGCCTCCAACCAAGCCATTTTGACCCTTCTGGGCGCCGCGGGCGCTGGGATGGATGTGGTGTCGGGCGGTGAATATGCCCGCGCCCGCGCTGCCGGCATCCCGGGCGATCGCATTGTCTTTTCCGGTGTCGGCAAAACCCGGGCGGAAATGACCGAGGTTTTGACCGGCGGCGTGCGGCAATTCAATGTGGAAAGCGAGCCGGAAATGCGCGTGCTGTCGGAGGTGGCATCCATGCTGGGCAAAACCGCGCCCATCACCATCCGGGTCAATCCTGATGTGGATGCCAAAACCCATGCGAAAATTTCGACGGGTAAAAAAGAAGACAAATTTGGCATCCCAATTTCGCGGGCCCGCGAGGTCTATGCCATGGCGGCGCGTCTGCCGGGGCTGGAGGTTGTGGGCATTGATGTGCACATCGGCTCGCAGCTGACGGATTTGGCGCCCTATGGGGTGGCATATGAAAAGGTTGCCGAGCTCACAGAACTTCTGCGCGCCGATGGCCATGACATCCGCCGCCTCGACCTGGGTGGCGGGCTTGGCATCCCCTATGAGAGCAACAACCACCACCCGCCCAGCCCTGAGGACTATTGCGCCTTGATCGCCGAGAAGGTGGGCCATTTGGGCTGTGAAATCGAGATCGA
>JGI26273J51734_10001218_pt1 | contig 13650 bp, 7 predicted proteins | sample SaaInlV_125m_DNA_FD_51734 | JGI IMG/M metagenome (IMG submission 51734) | reverse complement strand
CTAATTGTGTACTCTGCGCTCGTACTTATGACAATCCAACAACCACTATGGATAGAGATAGNCTGGATGATATTCCCGATAGGAAGGCCGTAACTATCACTGGTTTGACGCCAGTGCTTCATGATGTTTCAGATTCTATTTATGATGAATTAGTAGACACTATGTTGCCAATAAGTGGGGTTCTTGTTTGCCTTACAATGTTATTTCTTCACAGAAATCCAAAGGTGATAATTGTTGGAGGTTTACCTATTGCAATGAGTTTAGCTGTGACATTTGGTATAACAGTTATTTTCGATGTCATGTTAACTCCGATGATTATATCAGCAGGTCCCATACTTGTTGGATTGGGCGTAGATTATTCATTACACTTAACTAATCGAATAGAAGAAAACCGTGTAGAAATCATTGAAGAACGTTTGGAAAAAGCATGGGCGGCTAATAGAGATGGCTTACAAATAGAGGATATTAACCCCTGGGATCCAATGATCAGTCTTACTGCCACAGTTAGGGCTGCTTTGACTACTGGCAATGCAATTTTCCTCTCTGCATTAACTACAATAATTGGTTTTAGTGTTTTAACTTGGGCATATTTAGTTCCTATACAACCTATGCGGACAGTTGGAATAACTCTTCTTCTGGGAATAGTTGTTACTTTTTTCTTTTCAATGATCATGGTTCCTGCCTTAGTTGAGTTACTAAGGTACAGAAAAGGGCCTAGCAAGATGTTTGATAAACTCTGGAATAATATTGGACAGATTCCAGTCCGTTCTACTCTTTTAGTCCTAATAATCGCAATCGGCTTCACTATCGCGGGGCTTTCAATATTTGCGCAAACAATGGGGCAACAGATTAGTGCGGGACCCGATGAAGTTCCTCCAAATCTTGAGTCTTATGAAACTTTAAGAGAATATAGCGCGGTCTTTGAGGGGGGTCAAGTAAATATGTTCATTGTGAATGCAGAAGAAAGAGGTTCAGTAAATGGTACTGCTCCTATAAGGGACATACCAATACTAGACTCTATAGAAAATTTACAGCTTCTTGTAGATAATGTACCTGAAACAGATACAATCAGTTTAGTAAATGTTCTCAAAGCCATACATGTAGATGTTAATTTATCTGGTTTAGAAATTTATGATGAAAGTCTTTGGGATATTTTACATGATGAGTGCTGGGATAAATCAAATCCTGTAGAAAATCCTCTTAGTCCTCAATGTTGGGCATATTCAGTTTCTAGCAGAGAAGATATGGTGAATATCGCTTTTGATACACTTTCTCCTGAAATACGTTCTATGCTGATGAATGCAGATGACGGTAATGGTGAGACAAAAACCTTAGTTTATGCGAACCAACCATACATTAATCTTGCAGATGCGACACTTCTTCGAAATTCGATTGACGATATACTTCAAGGAGAAGATGAATGCGTCACAGTCCTCAAGTGTACAGCAATTGATGTAGATAATACTTACAATTCTCTTCTAACAGGAGGTTTACCTGTTTCCATAGATATCAATGCTGGAATACACAAAGCTCAGAGTTCGACTACTATTTGGACAATGTTCATTCTATTGATTACGATGGCATTCTTATTCCGTTCTCCAAAGTTGGCTATTTTTACAATGTCAGCAGTAGCAGTAGTAGTACTATGGCAACCTCTACTAATGAGATTTGGTAATGTTGGCGTCAATGTATTTACTGCAATGATTGGAACAATAGTTTTCGGTATCGGCGTTGATGACTCTATCCATATTGTTGATAGAATAAAAGACGAAGGACAGACTCCCGCTGGAATCGTTAAATCTGTAGCCAAAACAGGACAGACAATATTCGAAACAACTGCAACTACATGTGCAGGTCTATCGGCCGGATTATTCGTTTCTATCCCTGGTCTACAGAACTTCTTTGTTCTAATGATGTTATTACTAATACTTGCTTTATTGACAAGTTCTATCCTTTTACCTTCGATCATAGTATTCCAAAAAGAGTTTACTTCACGTATAATGGGCAATGGGCCTTGGCTTGATTTTGAGGACAGTGGGTCTTTGGAATCTACATCGGTATTAGATGCAGTTATCTTCAGCGAAGATTAATCATTTGATAGTATCCACTATTATGGTTTTGTGAGGGTGCAGGGAGTAAGCCCCTTTCTGTTCACTTTTCAGCTGGTCACATTCAACTTAGCATCCTACCTGTCCCTGTTGATGCCATACAGGACTGCTTGGACTTGCTCCAGCGGGGTTGTTCGTTCCATCTACAATCAGGCAATCTCTTCCTTGCGGATTCATCGTACACGCCTGATGTAGTTCGTTTCTATTACAGAGCCGACCTTCCCAGATCTCCGACGTTAATCGGACCGCTTGCATCTTGGAGAGGGGACTTTCCTCAGTGTCGTACACTGTCAGTGACCCTCCTGCTCCCTCATTACTCCCAAACGCTTTCTTCGAATGAACCCCTCGGTTCTTCAATTTCATCTAATTCGGACATTTTCTATTGGAAAACATCATTGCGTGACTCCTTTTCGAAAACGTCATGGATAGTGTCGAGAGACTCAAGTGTGAGGCAGGTATTGCCGCTTGTGATTTCATTAAGGATGGTATGAAATTAGGCCTTGGTACCGGTTCAACAGTTCGTTACACAGTCATTGAGATTGGAAGAAGAATCTCTGAAGAAGGACTTAATGTTGTAGGCGTACCTACAAGTGAAGCCACTAGGGAATTGGCAGAAGAAGTAGGCATCCCTATGATTACATTAGCTGATTCAGGAGGCCTAGATTTAGTAATTGACGGTGCTGACGAATTCAATAGTGAATTTTCCTTGATTAAAGGTGGTGGTGGTGCGCTAACTAGAGAAAAAATAGTTGCACAATCTTCTAAATCAATGATTGTAGTAGCTGACGACAGAAAGCAGGTTGAAATTCTTGGAGAATTTGATTTGCCAGTAGAAGTATTACCATTTGAATGGAAACGTACTAGGGACCGTATATCTTTACTATGCCCTGGTTCTGTATCTTTAAGAGGTGATTCTGAACCTTTCGTTACAGATAACGGATGCTATATTCTCGATTGNAATTTTGGTCCCTCGATATCTGATCCGATATCTCTAGAACAGGACTTGTTAAGTATTGCAGGAGTGGTAGAAGTAGGACTTTTTGTCGGCATTTGTGACGCAGTAGTCTTGGCTTCAAATGGCGGCGTTTTGACTTTAATCAATCAATCAGGGCGTCTGAATCAATAATTTATCTAGCCGTTGTAATTATAGATAAGTGCTAAGTCGCGAGGCTGGGTCTGTAGCTTAGTCAGGTAGAGCGTCCGGCTCTTAACCGGAAGGCCGCGGGTTCGAACCCCGTCAGACCCGCCAACAATTAGCTAGGCGAAAGCAATGTATTTGCTTACCCGTTGTAATTATAGAGGGGTGCTTTGTCGCGAGGCTGGGTCTGTAGCTTAGTCAGGTAGAGCACCGGGCTTTTAACCCGGGGGTCGCGGGTTCGAACCCCGTCAGACCCGCCATGCTCATCACCATTTTTTTGGTGATTTGTATGGCTTATCCCCGGGTATTCCAATTAGTTAGTAGGGAGGATTTGATATCCTAGTAGCCCAACGCACAAACACGGAGTTTCGACACACATGGTTAAGGAAATATGGATTGACGATATTCTTTCTGGACAATATGATGACCAAGAAGTAGAATTAAAGGGTTGGATTCATCGTTCAAGAGGTTCGAATAAGATTCGTTTTATCGTAATTAGAGATTCTACTGGGCACATCCAATGTGTTGCTAAAAGAGAGCCATTGGGAGATGAGTTCTTCGATGAACTAAAAGGTTCTTTGATCGAGTCAAGTGTTATTTTGAAAGGGATAGTTAAATCCACAGATAGAGAACATGGACATGAAGTTCAGATTACAAGCGGAGTGATAGTTGGTTCAGTCAATCCTGAGAGGCCATTTCCAATTACTGAATCAGCAATGGCTGAGGCAGATGGCGGAGAAACTGAATTTCTATTAGATAATCGGCACTTATATCTCCGGACTAGCAGAATGACTACTATGTTGAAACTCCGATCTTCTGTATTTGGAGCAGTTCATTCTTATTTCCGTAATCGAGATTTTATTGAATATCAAGCGCCTAACTTCGTATCTGGTGCAGTCGAGGGTGGCAGTACTCTTTTCGAAGTACCATATTTTGGTCGTAAAGATGTGTACTTAACTCAATCATGGCAACTTTATGCAGAAGCAGCAATGCCCGCTCTCGAAAGATTGTACACTATGGCACCATCCTTTAGAGCGGAGAAATCTCGAACCCGTCGTCACTTAACTGAATTCTGGCATGCAGAAATGGAGATAGCTTGGGCGACTAATAATGAAGTTATGAAACACGGTGAAGGAGTAGTTAGACATATTGCTAGCACATTATTAGATGAAAGATCTGACGAATTATTATCTTTAGGAAGAGATCTAGAATTAGTATCTCGATATGCTGATAATCCGTACCCAATTATGCGTTATGATGAGGCGATAGAGATATTACAATCGAAAGATGTAGATGTTGAATGGGGCGAAGATTTAGATTTCACTAAGGAAAAAATATTGACTGCTGATTTTGAAGTACCTCATTTCCTAACTCACTATCCAAAAATCGCTAAACCTTTCTATCACAGACAAGATCCAGATGATCCAAAGTATGTGCTTTGCCATGATTTATTGGCTCCAGAGGGATATGGAGAAATTATTGGTGGTGGTGAAAGGACATGGTCAGAAAAAGAAATTCTCGAGCGTCTTGATGAAGAAGGAACACCTAAGGAACCATATGAATTCTATATTGATACTCGCCGATATGGTGGTGTACCTCATGGTGGATTTGGTTTAGGTGTAGATAGAGTATGTACTTGGCTTTCAGGTGCAGATCATATTAGAGAAGTAATTCCATTCCCTAGAGATAGTCGAAGAGTCACACCCTGATTTTTACTAAATTATTAGTTTTTCATAACTAAAATTACACGAATCACACATCGAATGCCATATACGAGAAACATTGCTCGAAGGTGCATGGACAGTGACTGGCAGAGCATAGATTTAGCCAACCCTACTGAAGAACACAGAATGCTTAGGCAGATGATTCGCGATTTTGTTTTGGAAGAAGTTGAACCTCAAGCGTTAGAACATGATAAGCATGAGAAATTCAATCAATTTATTCCGCAAATTAGGTGATTATGGTTTGCTAGGAATCAGTGTCCCAGAAAATTATGGGGGTTCAGGCATGGATGCCACTGCTGTTGCAATTGTAAATGAAGAATTGTCTTATTCTGATCCNGGTTTTTGTTTGGCATATCTAGCCCATGCTCAATTAATGGTAAACAATCTAGCTCACAATGGTAGTGATGATCAAAAATCTAGAATTTTACATAAAGTATGCAGCGGTGAATGGATTGGTTGTATGGCTATGAGTGAGCCAGGATATGGTACAGATGTATTGGGTATGCAAACAGTTGCAGAGCAGGACGAAAACGACAACTGGGTGATAAATGGTCGGAAAATGTGGATTACTAATGGTTCAATCGATGAAAATAGTACTCCTGCAGATATTTGTTGGCTTTATGCAAGAACTGGTACAGACTCCAAAGGACGTGCCGAAATTACAACATTCTTAGTTGAGAAAGGAATGCCTGGATTTTCAGTAGGGCAGAAAATTTATGATAAAACAGGGATGCGTGCATCGAACACTGCTGAACTAGTATTTGACAATTGCATAGTTCCTCCCGAAAATGTAGTGGGTAATCCCGGTGAATCTATGATTCATATGATGAGAAATTTGGAAATCGAAAGAATAGGTCTTGCAGCAATGTCGCTAGGAATTGCCAGAAGAAGTCTTTCAGCAATGAATCGTTATGCATCTGAAAGAGAAGCATTCGGCTCGGAGATTAGAGATTTTGGTCAAATACAGCGTCATATTGGTGAGTCTTGGGCGGAATATCGTGCCATGAGATCTTATGTTTATGACACTGCTCGTAATACTGACTTGTCTAAATCAGGAAATAGGTTGGATACCGATGGAGTAAAACTATACGCGACTACTGCAGCCAAAAATATCGCAGATAGAGCGATTCAAGTTATGGGTGGATATGGTTATGTTGGCGAATATGTGGTTGAGAGACTTTGGCGNGATTCTAAACTNCTCGAGATAGGCGGTGGCACTTTAGAAAGTCATCAGAAGAACATCACAAGAGATTTAGCTAAAATGCCCGAAAAAATAGACGAATAGTTACTTTTTTGGTAGTCCCGCCCGGATTCGAACCAGGGTCGCCGGGACCAAAACCCGACATGATGGACCACTACACTACGGGACTAGTGGACTCTTCGAAAGACTCATCCTCTTTGATTATGACGGGACACGTGGCCGGTAAATACAAGTCAGTAGCAATTACGCAAAGAGTATGCTTAAGGGTCGTGCAGTGGTTTTAGCCATTCTAATGATGACTTCGTCGTTATCTTTAGTATTAGTTAATCAGGTGCCTTCCAATATCGATATTTCTGAAGATAAAATATTCACCAGTTCGCCTGAAGAAAAAATTCCTTCATTTCCTTCCCCTGGTAATCCTTGGATTGAAGAATCTATTTTTTCTAGAGTGAGTTTAGGCGAAGAAAAAATTAGAGTGACTGTGATAACTTGGTCTCTTGCTGAATTAAATCATTGGCAATTACAGAATGATGCCTTAGACGAGCAAGCCGGGGCCAAAAATGGTGAAACATTCCAGAGTTTCGATCCCACCTCAGGTGAGATTGATCATAGAACCTTTTGGATGTCATCAGATATTTTTCACAAATTACCCAGTGTCCCTGGAATAATATCAATATTAGATGCTCAGAATAACCCTGAACCATATGATACAATACCATTTGAAATGCCTGATTTTGAGCCAGAAACAGTAAGGTCTGGGGAAATACATGGTGCAAATGATGCTTGGGATAGAGGCTATACAGGAGAAGGCATGATTGTCGCAGTTGCTGACACAGGTGTCGATTTCGCTCATCCTGATTTAGACGGGACACAAGCAAGAGTTGACGATATTCGTTCTAATTGGTCCGGCTGGCCAATGATGTTTGATCACAATAGTATGTATTCATACTTAGTAAATGGTCAATCATATCCTAGCTCTAATACTTGGTATGCNGATACTTCAACTTTGGATTATGATAATAATTCAGATGGCTTACTGGATATATCTGGTTACAATATTTCTGGCATTTCTGTATCTCTCTCTGGTATCTACCATTTAGGAGAGCACCCTGACTCTACACTCCGTTCGAAAATGGGTACTGATGTTCCAATAATAGTTATTGATGAAGATCTATCTGGAGTTTATGAAACAGCATATGTTGACATGAATGTCGATGGAGATTTTAGTGGNGAAAAAGCAATTCGTCCTGGTGCTGAAACTACCGGTTTGGATACTGATGGAGATGGTTTNTGGGATGTTTCAGGTGGATTGGTATATTGGATTTCCGATGGAATCNATGGTGTGCCTTACGGTGAAACATATTCTATTAGGCATGGTTACCAAAATCGAATATCAGGACCTGGTAATTTGACATTGTTTATGTTAGATTCTGGTAATCATGGAACTTTATGCGCCAGTGCGATTTCTGCTCAAGGTGTAGTTGATGATGGTAGTGTCCTAGGAATGGCGCCTAATGCAACTATAGCATCTATAGGGAACCATTACTCAGGNGGGCACTCACTTGATGCTTGGAGGTGGATTGCTGAAGGNAATGATGGTAAATCTGACACCAAGTATGATCAAGCTAATATCGGTTCATTTTCTTTTGGTTACTCGAGTATAGATGAGTCTGGTGCTGACGGTTATTCTCTATATCTGGACTGGCTAACAAGAGTGTATAACGATGAGGCATCATATTCTGTAGCAATAGGTAATGGGGGCCATGGTTTTGGTACCACTAAAGTCCCTGGCGCTGCTCATGGGATTTTCTCAGTAGGTGCATTCAGCTCTCGTTCTAGCGACTCTTGGGGCCAAAGTGCTCCTTGGTCTAATAGNGGACCCAATGTAGTAGGTCGAATGGACCCAGACATAGTTGCNGTAGGTTGGGGTGCAACCGGNGATTTACCCTTAAATCTCAGAAATAATGCTAATTCAGCCGTTACTACATGGGGTGGTACTAGTTTGGCNACACCAATTGCTGCAGGTTTACTAGCTCTAGTAGCAGAAGCATGGCAAGAAAATCAAGGTGAATATCCTGATTCTCAAACTTTACGAGATTTTGTTTTATCAACTTCTGATGATAGAGGGTATGAATCATTTATTCAAGGCGGTGGNTGGTTTAATGCCTCACGTGCAGTTTCTACTTTGGAAGGCGACAATGGGAGTTGGTGGTTAAGTCCGGCTCAATGGAATAGTGGTACATTCCAAGGAAAACATAGAGACGCTAATATCAATTATATGTTCCCAGGAGAATCTCAATCTGTCGATTTAGAGTTCACTAACCATGGCGATACAGACCTTCTATTGAGATATACTTCAACTGTATTNGATCCGCTTCTACATGAAGTAATTGTCTGGAACAGTACTGGAAATGGTAGTGAATCAGGAATCAATGATACTTGGGATGGNCATCAGGGAGATAGACCCGATTTACTGATCCCCCTTCACATACCAGATAGCATACATTCACTTCCTGAAGATACTAGACAACTTCGTGCCCGGGCCACTATCGAATATTCTGCCTTCGACGGTAATATGGATAAAAATAGTGAAGAAAGGGTAATTTTACAAATTTATAGGTGGAGTGACAATGATGGTGACGGGATTTATGTTGAAGATTTTGATAATGATTCNATGGTCGATTCAGAGGATTGGACTGAATCAAGTGAATTAGAAGAAGTAACTTATTGGGGTTCAAATGGTCCAAATGCTGAAGTTAGAGTAGGTAACCCTTTCGAGGACGCTAGAGATGGTATTTTCCTCGGGGTTTGGAATTATAATGGTGATTTATCAGATGACCCTGTCCGAATAGAAGTTGATTGGACAGCATTTGGGAGTGTAGATGAAGATTGGCTATCATTGCCATCTAGTACAGTGGTCAACGCTAACAGTAGTTCTACTGTGACTATGAATATTCAAGTTCCTATTGATGCAGAATCCGGTCTTCATCAACATGGTGTTCTAATTGAGTCATATGATTATACAAATCTCACTTCGTCATCTATTTCTCATCGTAATTGGACATTACCTGTCGTGACTAATGTACCTTGGTCAGGGCCTTTTGAAATAACTCCTAAACCATTAGATGGAAACGTATCTAATCAAACTCTCTATGACGAAGAATGGATTAGCGGTGCGACAAGGTGGAATTGGCGTGCTGAGAGTGGTGATTGGCGCTTCTTAACCGTAGATTGGCCATCTGAGTGGGACACAGGTGGCACAGTTATTCTAGATGTAGATTGGGATGATAATCCATATACAGATGTGGATATATTATGGCTAGATGAAACCCCTCATGGTTACTCTGCGGATGATCCTGATTCATACGGTGATTCAACATTCAGCATAACTTCTCGCTCCGCAAATAATCATGCAGGAAGCGGTAGGCATAATTGGGGGACATATACTGATACGTCCAGAGAAGTTTTCACAGTTCCTGCGTTAGCGGGGACTCATCAAATGGTACTCCATACTGCACTTCATGGTGTTTCTACGAATGATAATGCATTGAACATTTCAGTGGGTTATGTTGCTGCTGAAGCGGATGGTTTTTCTCAGTCAGTTAGTGATTGGTCTGAAGGAAATGGTGTCGACGCAGTTCATGTAGTTTCTACAGTGCCAATGGATGTAGAATCGGTATCTGCTTATGGTTGGACTCAACCCATATATTTCGATAATGAAACCGCTTATCAAGACGTTTCTAGTGATAAAATGACATCTTCATGGTGGCATAATTTCACAGTGGATGAAGTTTCTGAACTAAGTATATCTATGGATGCATATGATTCTGCGGATCTTGACCTATTCTTGTTCTATGATGATAATGAAGATGGTATATTCGCCTCTAGTGAAGAAGTTTCTCGTTCTTGGACCGGTAGCTCAGCAGAAAATATCCAATTAAATGATGTTGAAAATGGACTTTATGCGGTTGCAGTACATGGCTACTCTGTCTCAGGAGAAGTCCAATTTTGGATAGATATTGACCTGATTGGTGGTGATAAATTGGTCATCACAGAGCAGATAGAATTAACGAATACCGAGATAAATTCTATTTGGCCTAATGGCTCAGAAACACTGGCAGGAGATACTCCTTCAAGTGCACATCAAATCAATCTCGCATTCGAAAGGCCAGAGACTGCTGGAATTTGGAAAGGAGAAGTAGAAATCATTCTTGTTGGAGGTATTAAATTACAGCTTCCATATGCTTATGAATTATTAGAAATAGACCCAGTAGTGGAATTTTCAGTACCTGAAAATATGACGCAAACTAATGATACCTTGCCAATAGAAATTCATGCAATTGACACAGGAATTGGATTCACCTTAGATGACTTAAATTGGTACGCTATTAACAACCAAACTACAATCCCTCAAGCCAATTCCGTCGAGGGAATTGACACCACTTTCACACAGCATAATTTAACTGAAATCTGGAACTCTGGCAATCATTTCGCTATACCGGAAAATATTTCATTTAGAGAAGTATGGATTAATTCAACAATCCCTTCAGTTGAGCAGTGGCACGATTATGGCGCTAATATTACAGATAAATCTGGGCTATTTTCAGAAGCTTGGTTGTCTGTGAATTATGATATTACAGCCCCGCCATTATTCATTTATGGGATNCCTGAGATAACTAATGAACCATATGTCAATCTAGTTATTCAAACTGAACCTGGGGTCAGTATTTTCCAAGATGGGGCGCCTATTCCTAATCTTGATCAAAATGGTTTTGTCAACTGGACAGTAAGTCTTATCCCTAGTCAAATCGGTATTGATTACTCATCAAGTAGTTCTTCAAATGAGTATTATTTGATGCCTGAAGATAATGAATTTACAATTACTTCNTTAGATGCTGCCGGAAATAGTATTTCAAGCAGTCANATGGTGATATTTGATGCTGAAGTTCCAGAACTAGATTCATATTATATCGANGATCAAAATGGCTATCGGAATAATATTAATGATATGTTTAATGTTTTGAATATCAGNAGTTCGATTTTCGGCCTCAATATGTCTGTTGATGTTAAAGAATGGTGTCTTAATATTTCCAATCCTACTGATAATTTAGAAGTTTGTAAATCTGTTAATAGCATGCCTGATATTTTTGTTACCGATGAGATATTATTTGATACAACAAAAACTACCGAAGTAGAAGTTAATTTATCTAATATTTCAGATGGTAATTATCTAGTTGAATTGAATTTGATTGATTGGGCAGAAAATACTGCAAGTGAGCAGTGGAGCTTGAATTTAGATCGAACAATTCCTGAGATTGAATGGGACTTGTCGTCTTCATTTGGATTAGACCTGTCTGACCATCGCCAAACAATGTCTTGGTCTTCGAATGAACCAGTGCATGTGTATTTCACACATAATGGAAATGAGTTAGATGAATGGGAAGGAATTAATGGTTTGAATAACTTCACACTAGAAGTCACTGGAAGTCATGAATTATGTTTAGTAGCATATGACTCAACTGAGGGCCAGTACAACGAAAACGTATTTGAACAATGCCGTCTTTATGTTCTTAATGAATCAGTTTATCAAACGGGTATTTTAGCCCCTTGGAATGGTAGTCTGACTACCGATGATAATGTGATGTCGGTAATTACCCGTGGGCCTGATCAGAATATTTGGTGGCGAATTGTTGGTGAAGATGAACGATTCTTAATTACTCCTGGATCTACATATGTTCAACTTGGTTTTTCATTACAAGAAGGTCTAAATCAGTATCTTATTGAAATTGAAGCATTAGATACGACAGATATCTATGAACTCGAAATAACACGCGACACAATTGCTCCTGTTCTTGCCTTTAACCAAGTTAGTATTCGTAATTCTACATTAGATCCTCTGAAAGTTATAGAAGGTGAATGTGAATCAGGAACTTATGTGATGATTTGGAGCATAATAGACACTCATGAGTTTATTTGTGTAGTTCCGGTACTTTCAACATTGAGATTTCGGTTAGAGAGGCCACTGGAAGTCATCTAATTCAAGGAATATCTACTGATGCAGTAAATAACAGGAATAGTTACTCATTAGAGGTCATAAATCAAGATTGGATAGATTGGGCGATTGATGACGCCCAGAATCAAGGACCTATGCTTTGGTATTTCTTAGCTAGTATAACTGGTTTCATAATGCTTCTCAGCATGACGGTTTTACTAAGAAAATCTTTCAGAGTAAGGAAAGAAAAAATATCTGCTTCGACTCAATCTATCGAAGATTCCTTGGAAGAAATAAATGAACTATTGCGAGTATCTCCTTCAGAAGATAGTTCAATTGATTGGAATACAGTCAATGAAGATTTACCTGAGGTTGAAGAATTGAGGGCATGGAAAGAGAATAATCGTAGTATTTACACTATTTCATCAGATAATGATGATGATTTGATTGACCTTGACTAATCAGAAGACTAATTCCTTAATGGCGATTGGAACGTACATGGCAATCGAGCATATAGCAATTATTGGTGCTGGGCAAATGGGTAATGGGATTGCTCAAGTATCATCTTGTGCGGGCTATAAAGTTACAATGATTGATATCAAGCAAGAATTTGTAGACAAAGGTATGTTAACAATCGAACAATCCTTGGCTAAGTTAGTTAGTAAAGAGAAGATATCTGAAGATGAGGCCCGATCTGCACTCAGTAGAATTAGTATATCTACAGATAATTCCTCTGCATCAGATGCTGATTTGGTAATTGAAGCAATTCCTGAAGTTCTTTCGTATAAGACGGATTTATTCAAAGAGCTAGATTCTTTCTGTAAACCTGAAACAATACTTGCTACTAATACTTCCAGTATCAGTATTGATTCAATCGCTAGTGCTACTGGAAGGCCAGATAGGGTCATTGGTATGCATTTCATGAATCCTGTGCCTATTATGAGACTTGTAGAGATAATAAATGGTAGCAGTACTTCTGATGAAGTTAATGCGGCAGTAGTTAATGCTGCAGAAAAAATGGGTAAAACAGCACTTTCTTGTAATGACTCCCCAGGTTTCGTTTCAAATAGGATACTTTGTCCAATGATAAATGAAGCAATACTGACATTGGAAGAAGGTGTTGCAAAACCAGAGGCTATTGATGGAATTATGAAACTTGGCATGAATCATCCGATTGGCCCTTTAGCCTTGTCTGACTTAATTGGTAATGACACTGTTTTACACATAATGAATGTACTACATGAAGGATTTAGAGATGATAAATACGCACCCTCGAAGTTACTTGTTAAGATGGTCGAAGAAGGTAAGTTGGGTCGAAAATCAGGTGAAGGATTCTATAAATATTGATTTCACTCTACAGAGAGACTTCAAATCATCATATCCCTTCCGTCATATATGAATAATCGAAAGACTACCTCGATTTTAGTTTCAATATTGATGTTAACTATGCTTGCAATACCGGTTTTGGGTAATGATGCAGGTAGTGG
>JGI26273J51734_10001215_pt1 | contig 13676 bp, 14 predicted proteins | sample SaaInlV_125m_DNA_FD_51734 | JGI IMG/M metagenome (IMG submission 51734) | reverse complement strand
ACTTTGCCAACCTTATAATATCCATCAAGTAGACTCTCTCCTGTTGCCATAGCATATCTAGGTCCATATTGAAAAAAAGGATATTTAAAAATATTAACAAGTATTAAAGCCCAAATTAATCCCCANCCAAAATCAGCCCCNGCACGAGTTGATTGAACAAGGTGAGAAACTCCAATTGCAGCTGCAGCAAAAAGTAAACCTGGTCCAAGTTTAGAAATTATTTTGATCATTTTATATCATTAGCACACTCTGAACTGGTTGGAATTTTTCCGCAAATACCACATGGTTCATCAGACTTATTTAAGAAGGGGCTTTGACTTGCACAAGTTCCGGAGAATTCTCCATTTTTTTTAAAAATCAATTTAATTGCAATACCTGAAAATGCAACGCCAATCAATAAGACTGAGATTAGAAATATCTCCATTGGACAAAGCTATAAAAAAATCGTAATTTTAGTTGTGCTTAACTTAATTAAGAATTTCAATATTAAGTTTTATTCTAAGTGGTTACTCTTTGTAATTACTTTAGTTTCATGTGACTCTAATTTTCTTAAAGTACCAGATTCTGAAATTCAAGCTGCATCTAAATGGTCAAGCAAGGATCAACCTCCATCATTTCCTGAATGTGAAAATTTAAAAATTGAGGATCAATTAATCTGTTTTAGAGATAAAATTGAAACTGAAATGAGCAATTTTCTTGACAATAAAGTTTTTCCACTTGATTCAACAGAATATAAGCTTACATTAAAAATTGATATAAAAGGAAGCTTTAGTTTAGATAATCTTTCACCTCAAAATAAATTAGATAATAAATCATTTTTAATAATTCAAGAGGCAGTAGAGCAATTGCCAAATGCTTTACCTGCTATCAAAACAAACATTGGTGAATTTGTTGAAGTGAAAATTAGTATACCATTTAAACTTAATTATGAGTAAGAATATACCTGATAATTCAATAATAATGGGNATTGACCCTGGAACAAATATAATGGGATTTGGAATAATTAAAATTACTGGGAAAAACATGGAACTTCTAGATTTAATTGAATATAAACTTCCATCTAAAGATGATCATAGTGTTAAGTTGTCAAAAATATTTAAAAAAACATCTGAACTTATTAAATCTTACAGTCCAGATTTAATTGCAATTGAAGCTCCTTTTTTTGGTAAAAATGTTCAATCAATGTTGAAGTTGGGAAGAGCTCAAGGTGTTTCAATTGCTGCAGCATTAAATTCTAATATTCCAATTACAGAATATTCACCTAAAAAAATAAAAATGGCAATTACAGGAAATGGTAATTCTAGTAAAGAACAAGTTGCAAAAATGCTGAAGAGTATGCTTAAAATTAAAGATCTTCCTAAAAACCTAGATTCAACTGATGGATTAGCAGCAGCAGTTTGTCATTTTTTTAATTTTGACAATGATGATAAGCAGAAAAAAAAATATTCTAATTGGTCAAGCTTTATTGATAAAAATCCTGAGAAACTCTCTTAGTTACCAAAATGCTTATAAAAGTTTTGAATAGTTTCAATACCAATGAAGAAGTTCTTTACTCCATAGTTTTCATTAGGTGAATGAATAGCATCACTATCAAGTCCAAATCCCATTAAAACTGTTTTTATTCCGAGAATACTTTCAAACATAGGGACTATAGGAATGCTTCCACCATCTTTTTGTGGTATTGGGTCTATTCCAAAACTATCCTTATAGGCATTTATAGCAGACTCATAGCCTTTAAAATCTTCAGGAGTTATATAAGGGTTTCCTCCATGATGAGTAGTTACATCAATTGAAACAGAATTAGGAGTAATATTCTTAATATGATTTGTAAATAATTCACTTATCTTTTCCCAATTTTGATTTGGAACTAATCTCATAGAAATTTTTGCACTTGCTTCACTAGGTATTACAGTTTTAGATCCTTCTCCTGTATATCCACCCCAAATTCCATTTACATCAAGGGTAGGTCGNATCGATAATCTTTCTAATGTTGAGTANCCATCCTCTCCTTTTNTTTCTTTTAAACCAATAGAGTTTTTAAAATGATCATTATCAAATTTTGACATCTGTTCTATAGACTCTCTTTTNGATTTATCTATCTCTAAAACTTCATCGTAAAATCCAGGTATTGTTATTCTCCCTTTACTATCTATAAGTGAACTTATCATGTCTGATAAAATATTTATAGGATTAGCTAATGCTCCTCCATAAAGACCAGAGTGAAGATCTCTATTGGGTCCAGTTATTTTAATTTCCATATATGACAAACCCCTAAGTCCAACTGTAAAGGTGGGTTTATCAAGATTGCTTAATCCAGTATCTGAAATTAATATGACATCAGCATCAAGTTTAGCTTTATTTTCTATAAGGAATTTTTCAAGATTATCACTTCCAACCTCTTCTTCTCCTTCAATCATAAATTTTACATTACAATTCAATTTATCTTTTTTTATAAGCTGTTCAAAAGCCTTAACATGCATAAAGACCTGACCCTTGTCATCACAAGCTCCTCTAGCAAAAATGGCACCTTCTGGATGAATATCTGTATTTTTTATTACTGGTTCAAAAGGTGGGTTTGTCCAAAGTTCAATTGGATCAGGAGGTTGTACATCATAATGACCATAAACTAAAATTGTTGGATATGATTCATTCACAAATTTCTCTCCATATACTATAGGATGCCCGTTAGTCTCATATACGTTGGAAGAATCACATCCTGATTTTAAAAGTTCATTCGAAAGCCATTCAGCAGTTTGAACCATTGTATCTTTATATCTAGAATCAGCACTAATAGATGGTAGTTTTAAGAACTCAAATAGCTCATTTAAATATTTTTCTTTTTCATTTTCAGATAATGTACTCATAGTTGATTTATTTTTAAAAACTTATTTATATTTGTTCACCTTTTGCGGGTGTGGTGAAATTGGTAGACACGCTAGACTTAGGATCTAGTGCCTAACAGCTTGGGGGTTCGAGTCCCTTCACCCGCACTTTTTTCTTTAATCTTCCAATAAGTCAAATAATTTATTAAAATTTAATAGTTTGTATATCATTAATCAGTGATATTAAAACCAGGCCCTCTAACAAACCTGCCTGGATATTTTCCAGTATGGTTGCTATCTGAAATGACTTGAACTCCATTTACAAAAACTTGCTCAACTCCAACTGCAAATTGAAGAGGTTCTTCAAAAGTTGCTTTATCATTAATTATTTGAGGGTCAAAAATTACAATATCTGCAAAGTAACCAGGCCTTAAATAACCTCTCTTACTTATCCCAAGATTATCAGCTGGAAAACCAGAAAGTCTTCTAATAGCTTCCTCCATTGAAATTAATTTTTCATCTCTGACGTATTTACCAAGTACTCTAGCAAAGCTTCCAAAAGCTCGAGGATGTGTNATGAAATCTTTNGAAATATCNGAATAAGATCCAGCATCAGAGTCAAAAGAAACCCATGGTAACATAATTTTTTTTCTAACATTTTCTTCAGACATACTAAAATATATACACTGAATTCTACTACCATCTTCAATTATTAAATTCACTATAGCTTCTTCAGGAGATTCACCTCTTAATTTCGCNGCTTCNGCAATATTCATACCNCGATATTTNTTTGACATTGATTGCTTATTGAACCCAACCATTAAAATATCTTCTGGTGGCTGTTCAGAAAGTTCCTTTCGTATATCTTTAAAAAGTCTTTCCCTTATCTCNGGCTTCTTCATACGATTAATCCAAGCTTGTGTNCCACCTTCTTGAACCCAAGTAGGTATAACACCAGTTAACCCGGTTGATGAAGCAGGATATGTGTACATGTCAGCAGTTATTTTTAAACCTTTATCTCTAGCTTTTTCAACTTTATTAATAACAGAGTCTAATAAATGCCAATTTGGTTTTCTTGATGATTTAAGATGATATATTTCAGCTGGTATATCAGCTCTTTCAGCAATTTCAAGTAATTCATCAACCGCNTCTAAAACTCTAAAGTCTTCATTTCTCATATGAGAAATATACCNTCCACCGTAGGATGATGCAATCTTNGATAACTCAACAAGTTCATCGGTATCTGCATAATCACCAGGAGCATAAATTAGTGAAGAACCAATTCCAATTGCACCTTGCATCATAGCAAGTCTAACAATATTTCTCATTGATTCCATCTCACTAGAAGATGCTTTTCTATTAGCATATCCAATTTCTTGAATCCTAACTGTTGCAGCTCCTAGGTATGATGCTATATTTGTTGAAACACCACTAGATTCCAACTTTTCCATTGCTTCTCCAAAAGAAACATAATTATTACTACCTATTGAACCTCGAGGTCCAGGTGAAGTACCTTCACCAAATACTTCTAATGTAACCCCTTGTTTCAAGTCACTTAATGATCTACCGTCTTGCATCAAGGTATTGTAACCCCAACTGAGCATATTGATAAATCCTGGAGAGACCACTTTGCCTGTAGCATCAATTGTTTGGTTAGCTATAAAATTCTTTTTTTTCCCTACATAAAAAATTGTATCATTTTTAATAGCAACATTCCCAATATATTCTTTCATTCCACTACCATCATGAATAAATCCTCCGGATATTAAGACATCAACAGCAATTGGTTCACTATCACATGATACAGTAAATAATAGAAATGCTANAAGTATTTTTTTCATTTTTTTATGATTCCTTCTAATTTATCAAAAATTTCAGTATTATCATAAACTCCTTTGAAAAGCGATGAGTAAGGGCCTAAACTAAAGATTGGAATCATTGTAGCTGTATGATCCTCTGAAATATATTTAATTTCTAATAATGACTCTTCAATATTACCATCAACAATAGCNACTCCACCTGTTTCATGATCTGCGGTTATTACTACCAGAGTGTTTTTATCTTTATCTGCAAAATTAAAAACTGTCTCAATAGTTCTGTCAAATTCTAACATTTCGCTAATTAGATGTTCTGAATCATTATCATGACTACCCCAATCAATCTGTGAACCTTCAACTAGAAGAAAAAATGGTTTATCAAAGCTCTTTAATTTTTGAATAGTTATATAAGCTATATCTTCAAGAGATGGTTCTCTTCCTTCATGTTTCCCAACAGGTTCATCATAATAAGTTAAATATCCAATTTTATTTGAATTGTTATTTTTAAAACTTTCTAAACTATTAGCAAAAAAATAATCATCCATTTCATTCATTAAATTTCTTCCATCAAGCCTATCATTAAAATATTTTTTACCCCCACCAACAAAAAAATTGATACTACTTTTAGATAGTTGACTTGCAATTTCATCATATTGATATCTACTTTTTACTTTTGAATAATACGACGCAGGGGTAGCATGAACAATTGTAGNTGTAGCAATAATAGCTGTCATATATCCTTTATCTCTGCAAATTTCAAGAATAGACTTTANTGAATTTAAATTTTTGTCCAAACCGACCGTCCTGTTATAAGTTTTAACACCTGANGACATTGCTGTTGCAGATGCAGCAGAGTCAGTAACTAAATTGTCCAATGAATGAGTTTTTAATAGACCTACATATTCAGATCTTTCAAGTGAAGTGTAATTGTTATTTGAGTACATCCCAGATGAGATAGCTGAAAGTCCCATTCCATCTCCAATCATCATTATAATATTTGGAGGTTTTGTGTCTTGTCCAAAAATATTTACATATGAGCATAAAATTAAAAATAGGATGAGTTTTTTAAACATTTTATAAATTTAATTCTATAAATTAACTATTGTAAACTTTTTAAAAGAGAATTTAAAATTTTAGAATTTTTTTCTACACTTTTTAAAATATAATTGAGGTTTATTTTTCCAGATTTAATTCTTAATTCAGTATTATCTAANTCAGAAAATANTTTAGAAAATTCATTTGAATTTTTTACAGAATAAACTCCTCCAAGCTCTATCAAATCTTCTGCTTCAGAAAAACCTTTATAATTTTTACCAATAATTACAGGGCATGAAAAAACTGCAGGCTCCAAAATATTGTGGAGACCATTATTTGACATTCCACCTCCAATATATGAGACATATCCATATTTGTATATATATTTTAAACTTCCAATAGAATCAATAATTAATATTTTTTTATTGAAATCATCTTTAGAATTTAAGCATGAAAATTTAACAACATTATTTCCATATAAACTCTCTAATTTTTTNATGAAACTNGAAGAAATATCATGGGGAGCAATTATAGATTTAATATTATTTTCCATAACAACTTTATTAATTAAATCAATGTCTTTTTCCCATACACTTCCAGCTATAAGACATTTTTTATTATCAATGAATTTTTCAATATTTTTAATATTCTTATTCTCATCGAGTGTCTTCATAACTGATGAAAACCTTGAATCTCCTGAGATACTAATATTTTTTAAAGAGTATTTTTCTAATATGTTTTTTGAATCAAAATCTTGAACATAAAAGTAATTTATGTTTCTCAGTTTTTCTAAAAACCAAATACCGTAGAATTTGAAATAAAATTGAGATTCAGCAAACTTAGATGATACTGAATAAATTATAGAATTATTTTGTTTTAAGTAGTATATGTAATTAGACCAAATATCATTCTTTATAAAAACAGCAACTTTTGGATTTACAATTTTTATAAATTTTTTCGCATTCACTGATAGATCAATTGGCAGGTAAACTATCGAATCAGCAAACTTATAATCTTTTGAATTTTCTAATCCAGATGGAGAAAAAAATGTTAAAATAATTTTAAGATCATCTATTTTTGATTTTAAAGATTCAATTATTGGTTTTGCTATTTCAAATTCTCCCAGGGATGCAACATGAAACCAAATATTCTTATCTGTAGGATTTACTTCTTCTCTAAGTATTTTAAATGAATTTTTTCTTCCCTCAAAAAATAAATTTGTTTTAGATGAGAATATTCTAAAAGGTTGGGCAAAGAAATAACCCAGTATTATAAATATTTCATAAATAAATTTCACTAAACACTTTTTCCAAAATTACTTTTTTAATTTTGTTTTTGATGAAAAAAATAAATATGGTTGACCTAAATGGTCAATATCGAAAGATAAGATGGCAAGTAAATAGAGAGATTAAAAAAGTAATTAATTCCTCATCATTCATAAATGGACCAATTGTAAAGGATTTCCAAAATAATTTACAGGAATATTTAAACGTAAGACATGTAATTCCATGTGCTAATGGAACAGATGCTCTTCAAATTGCTCTTATGGCTCTTGATTTAAAAAGAGGTGATGAGATTATCACTACAAATTTTTCTTTTGCCTCTACAATTGAGGTAATTCTTTTGCTTGGTCTTAAACCAGTTGTTATTGATATTGACCCAAAATCTTTTAATATAAATCCAAGTTTAATACAAGACAAAATTACTGAAAGAACAAGAGCTATAATTCCTGTTCATTTATTTGGTCAATCATGTAGAATGGAAGAAATATTAGAAATTGCTAATAAAAATAATCTTCAAGTTATTGAGGATAATGCCCAGGCATTAGGGTCTACCTATAAATTTTCAAATTCTCAAAAGCAAATGTCTGGAACAATAGGAGATATTGCAACAACATCTTTTTTTCCGTCAAAAAATCTTGGATGTTTTGGAGATGGTGGTGCGATTTTTACAAATTCAGATAATCTAGCATACAAAATGAGAGGCATTGTTAATCACGGAATGTATGAAAGGTACTATCATGATGAAATTGGAGTAAACTCAAGACTTGATTCAATTCAAGCAGCAATTTTAAATATAAAACTTAAATATTTAGACAAGTATAATAAAAGAAGACAAGAAGCAGCAAGTCTTTATAATGCTAGTTTTGATAGAATTGATGAAATTGAAGTGCCATTTGTTGAATCAGATATTGATTCTCATGTGTATCATCAATACACATTAAAAATTAACAATGGAAAGAGAGATGAGTTAGCAGACCATTTACAAAAAAATAAAATTCCTTTTGGAATTTATTATCCGCTTGGTTTTCATGAGCAAAAAGCATATAAACAAGAATTTATTTCAGATAATGACTTTCCTGAAACAAATAAAGTAAAGGATCAAGTCATTTCTTTGCCAATGCATACTGAGCTTACAAAAAAACAGATTAAGTTTATAACAAATACAATTATTAGTTTTTTTGAATAATTAGTCATTTAAGCTACTTTAGCAAAAAACAATCATGAGAAATCTATTAATTTTTTTATTGATGACAACTACCTTGGTGTCTCAAGAAAAGTATATTCACGCTGGTAAAATCTTTGATTCTTCATCGGGAGAATATCAACTAAATAAAACTATTATTATCTCCGGCAATATTATCAGTTCAATAGAGAATGGTTTTATTGAACCTAAAAATGAAAATACAACTGTTTATGATCTTAAGTCTAAGGTTTTGCTTCCTGGTTTAATTGATTTTCATGTTCATATTGAGGGAGAGTCTGGAGGTCCTGAGAGGTATATTAGTAGATTTCAAGATAACAAAGCAGATGTTGCTTTTAAATCTTCAGTTATTGCAATGAAGACTCTTATGGCAGGCTTTACAACAGTACGTGATGTTGGTGGNTCTGGTGTAAATATCTCACTAAGAAATGCTATTAATAGTGGAGTTNTTCCTGGCCCTAGAATTTTTACTTCTGGAAAAACAATTGCTTCTACTGGTGGCCATGGCGATAGGACTAACGGTCTTAGAGATGATTTTGTTAATGACCCAGGACCTGAGCAGGGAGTTGTAAATTCTATTGCAGATGCTAGAAAAGCTGTTAGATATAGATATAAGAATGGAGCCGATTTAATTAAAATTACTGCAACNGGAGGAGTAATGAGTTTAGCTAAAAATGGACAAAACCCTCAATTTACTGAAGAAGTAATAAGAGAAATTGTTAAAACCGCAGATGACTACGGAATGCATGTTGCAGCTCATGCTCATGGAGACGAAGGTATGTTTAGAGCTGTAAATGCAGGTGTTACTACTATTGAACATGGTTCAATAATGAAAGAAAGAACAATGAAACTTATGCGAGAAAAAAATGCATACTTGGTACCAACAATTAGTGCTGGTGAACATGTTGCAAAAATGGCTAGAATTCCAGGTTATTATCCAGAAATAATTATTCCAAAAGCTATTGAAGTTGGAGTTCAAAATAAAGCAACAACAAAGAGAGCTTATCAAATGGGAGTGCCTATTGCCTTTGGAACAGATGCAGGTGTTTATCCACACGGAGATAATGCAGGAGAGTTTGTATACATGAAAGAAATAGGAATACCAGCAGAATACTCAATTAAATCTGCAACTATTACAAATGCAAAACTTTTAAATATGGAAAATATGCTTGGTCAGATAAAGAAAGGCTTTTATGCAGATATAATAGCTACAGATAAAAGTCCCACTGATGATATCTCTACTTTAAAAAATATAATTTTTGTAATGAAAGATGGTATGGTTTATAAAAATTAAATCTAAATTTTACCTACTACTACTTGATTGTCAATTTTCTTTATTAAACCTTGAAGAATATTGCCAGGGCCAACCTCATAGAATTCTTTAACACCATCATTTATCATTTTATTCACACTTTGAGTCCAAAGAACAGCACCTGTTAATTGGCTTAGCAAATTTGATTTTATAATAGATGGGTCTGATACTGCACTTGCAGTAAAATTTTGATAAATAGGAAAGTTAGGAGTTTTAAACTCAGTTTTTTCAATACCTTTTTTTAATTCATCTGCTGCAGAGCTCATTAAATCAGAATGAAAAGCACCACCAACAGGAAGAACCAATGCTCTTCTTGCACCTCTTTCCTTAAGTAATTCACACGCCTTATTAACTGCCTCAACTTCTCCTGAAATAACTAATTGACCTGGACAGTTATAGTTTGCAGGGTTAACAACACCCTCAATTTCATTACATACAGATTCAACAATATTATCTTCTAAACCTATTATTGCCGCCATAGTTCCAGTGGTCTCTTGACAAGCTCTTTGCATTGCATTTGCCCTTATAGATACCAATTTTAATCCATCTTCAAAGCTTATCGATTTGGATGAAACAAGAGCAGAAAATTCTCCAAGTGAATGACCCGCACATACATCAGGATTAAACGTTTTAGATGTTAATGCTGATATAACAGAATGAATAAAAATTGCCGGTTGAGTAACTTTTGTTTGTAATAAATCTTCACTTGAACCTTCAAACATTAACTCTGTTATATTAAAATTTAAAATTTCATTTGCTTTTTTAAAAAGATCTCTAGATTCTGAGATTTCGTTAAATATTTCTTGACCCATACCAGGTTTTTGAGAACCTTGACCAGGAAAAATATATGCCTTCATATTATTTCTTTATAAAAGTTAAAAAGGAATATTTAATGTCTTCAATATCCTTAAATTCATATGTTTCTTCACCAACCAATTTAAATTTATCAAGAGGAATATCGGGAAAATATGCATCCCCTTCATAATCCTTATAAATTCTTGTTAATTCAATCTTATCTACAATATTAATAGTTTGAGAGTAAATTTCNCCTCCTCCAATTACAAATGGTTGAGAATCGTTTTTACAATGACTTAGAGCATCTTCAATACTTTTACAAACTATTACTCCGTCATGATGATAATCAGTATTTCTAGTAACTACAATATTTGTTCTATTTGGAAGAGGTTTAGGAAGTGATTCAAAGGTCTTTCTACCCATTATAACTGAGTGACCCTGAGTTAAATCCTTAAACCTTTTTAAGTCTCTAGGAATATCCCATACAAGCTTATTATCAAGTCCAATAATATTATTAGTTGACGCAGCAGCAATTATAGTAAGTTCATTTTTTGTCATATTTCTAAATTGAAATTTTCCCTTTAATTGGAGGATGTGAATTATAATTCAATATTTCTATATCCTCAAATTTGAAGTCTTCAATATTTTTAACCTCTTTGTTAAGTTTTAATTTAGGAAGAGGCATAGGTTCTCTTGATAACTGGAGATTAACCTGCTCAATGTGATTAAGATAAATATGTGTATCTCCGAAGGTATGAATGAAATCACCAACTTCGTAACCACATACTTGAGCAATCATATGAGTCAGAAGAGAATAAGATGCAATGTTAAANGGAACGCCTAGAAATACATCTGCACTTCTTTGATACATTTGACATGATAATTTGTTATCTGCAACATAAAACTGAAAAAATGCATGACAAGGAGGTAATGCAGCTTTACCATCTTTTACATTATCGCTAAAGGATTTTTTGCTGTTGGGAATTATATTTGGATTCCATGCTGTAACAATCATTCTCCTACTTGAAGGATTAGTTTTAAGAGAATGTATTACATCTTTAAGCTGGTCTACTCCATCGCTGTTCCAATTTCTCCATTGGTGACCATAAATAGGGCCAAGATCACCATTACTATCTGCCCATTCATCCCAAATTGTAACCCCATTTTCTTTTAAGTATTTAATATTTGTTTCACCATTTATAAACCAAATTAGCTCATGAATTATTGATCTTAAATGCAATTTTTTTGTTGTTACAAGTGGAAATCCATCTTGTAGATTGAATCTCATTTGATGACCAAAAACACTAATAGTACCCGTACCTGTTCTATCTTTTTTTTCAACTCCATTATCATTTATATGTTTTAGTAAATCTAAATATTGTTTCATTTTATACTTTTTCTAATATTTAATTCATCTCTTAATTTTGCAGCCATTTCATAATCTTCATTTAGAATACTTTTCTCAAGCAATTTCTTAATCTTATTCGAAGATATCTTTTTAATATCCTTTGATTCATTAATTGTCTTATCAGCCATATCAGTTTTAAAAAAGCTGTCATCTATTAGATTGATTTCTTCTGAATATTTTTCATCATCATCAAATCCAGCCTCATCTAGTATTACTTTATCAATAAAAATAGGAGCATTAAACCTAAGTGATAATGCAATGGCATCNGAAGTCCTAGAATCAATTTTAATTATTTCATCATCTTTTTCACATACTAGGTTTGAGAAAAACACACCATCAATTAATTTATGAATTAAAATATGATTAATTTTTATNTCAAACTTATCTGCAAATCCTTTAAATAGCTCATGAGTTAATGGTCTAGATGTCTTGATTTTTTTTTCAAGTGCTATGGCTATAGCCTGAGCTTCAAATCCTCCAATAACAATTGGTAATTTTTTACTTCCATTTATTTCATCAAGAATTAGAGCAAAGGCTCCAGATGTATTATCGCTGTATGATATTCCTTGAATTTTTAATTCTATCAATTCCATCTAAAAATATGATTGCACAAATTAATTAAATAAAATTTAAATCTCATTAGAGCAGAATAGGAAATATTTTTTTTATGATTAAATTCGCATAAAATTAAAAAGTATGAAGACAGTTCAATTTAGGCAAGCAATTTGTGAAGCAATGTCAGAAGAGATGAGAAGAGATGAAACTATTTATCTAATGGGGGAAGAAGTTGCTGAATATAATGGTGCTTATAAAGCATCAAAGGGTATGTTAGATGAATTTGGAGATCTTAGAGTTATTGATACTCCTATTTCTGAAGCAGGCTTTTCTGGTGTTGGAGTTGGTTCAACCATGGTTGGAGCCAGACCAATAATTGAATTCATGACTTTTAATTTTGCATTAGTCGGAATAGATCAAATAATTAATAATGCTGCAAAAATTAGACAAATGTCTGGCGGTCAGTTTCCATGTCCTATTGTTTTTCGCGGACCAACTGCATCTGCAGGTCAACTAGGTGCAACTCACTCTCAAGCTTTTGAAAGCTGGTTTGCTAACTGTCCTGGTTTAAAAGTAATTGTTCCATCAAACCCTTATGATGCAAAGGGATTGCTTAAATCTGCAATAAGAGATGATGATCCTGTAATTTTTATGGAGTCAGAACAAATGTATGGTGATAAAGGAGAAATTCCAGAAGGAGAGTATACACTTCCTATTGGCGTTGCTGATATAAAAAGAAAAGGAAAAGACGTTACAATTGTTTCATTTGGAAAAATTATTAAAGAAGCTTATAAAGCAGCTGAAATTTTAGAAAAAGATGGAATTGAGTGTGAAATTATTGATCTAAGAACCCTTAGACCTATTGATTATAAAACGATCCTTGACTCTGTTAAAAAAACTAATCGATTAGTTATACTTGAAGAGGCTTGGCCATTTGGAAATATTTCTACTGACATATCACACAAAGTACAGAACGAGCTCTTTGATTATCTTGATGCACCAATTGAAAAAGTAAATAATGCTGATACCCCAACGCCTTATTCACCTGTTCTACTAGAAGAATGGTTGCCAAACAGTGGTGAGGTAATTAAAGCTGTAAAAAAGGTCCTTTATATTTAACCTACCAATAAAGGTGCTATAACTAGAGCAACAACAGCAATTAACTTAAGAAGAATATTAAGTGATGGTCCGGATGTATCTTTAAATGGGTCACCAACTGTATCACCAACAACTGCAGCCTTATGAGCTTCAGTTCCTTTTCTACCTTGTTCTTCAATCATTTTCTTAGCATTATCCCATGCACCACCTGCATTTGATTGAAAAATAGCCATTAAAACNCCACAAGAAGTAACACCAGCAAGAAGACCTCCTAACATTTCAGCACCTCCAACAAAACCAACTATAACTGGAACAGTAATAGCCATTAATCCAGGTAAAACCATTTCTCT
>JGI26273J51734_10001210_pt1 | contig 13725 bp, 19 predicted proteins | sample SaaInlV_125m_DNA_FD_51734 | JGI IMG/M metagenome (IMG submission 51734) | reverse complement strand
TCAAAGAAAATTTAAAAACTTATCCAGATGATTATACAGAGTGGTTTAAAATAATATTTTTAAAATTTTATAATAAATACAATAAATGAAAGTAACAGTAAGTAGAAAAGCACACTTTAACGCAGCTCACAGATTATTTGTTGAAAATTGGTCTGATGAAAAAAATCAAAACTTATTTGGAAAATGTAGTAATTCTAATTTCCATGGTCATAATTATGAATTAATTGTTGATGTTAGAGGTGAAGTTGATCTTGTAACAGGCGTTGTTATTGATCTAAAAGAATTAAAAGACATTATTAAAAATGAGGTTGAAGAATTATTAGATCATAAAAATTTAAATTTAGATGTTCCATATTTTAAAAAAGTAATACCAACAGCAGAAAATATTTGTATTTTTATATGGAATATTTTAAGAGATAAAATATCAAACGATAATGAATTATCAGTTACCCTTTACGAAACTCCTAGAAATTTTGTAAAATATTCTGGAAATTAAATAATAATTATGGCAAGTGTAAAAAATTTAAAAAAAGATTTAAATAATATTATTGGTGAAATTATTCAAAATATTAATCTTTGGCAATTAGAAAATCCTGATAAGGATGTGAAAAAAAGCGAAAAATTAATAGATGAATGTTTTGATGCCTTTGATAATATTATTAAAAAAATTCATCAAAAAGATGTAACTGACGTTAACAAACATTTTAAAAATATCAGTTTTGAACTTACTGATATAGCATCTGATTTAGTAAAGAAATTTAATAAGTTATAGTTATTTGCTTTTAAGAATATTGGTAAATATTTTACCATACTTGGAATTTAATACTTGTTCACTCATCGAGCTTTTTATAGTATCTAATACTATTTTGCCAGATTCAGAGAATTGAGTTATTGCAATTAGTGGCGCTATATGACTATTACCATTGCTTACTGCATAATTTAAGTTATATAAATATTGTCTTTTATCTAACGATTTTATTTGGTTTTGTATTAAAGTCAAACTGTCTTTTAGATCAGATTTTGCTAAATTAAATGACAACTGAATTAAATCAAGTTTTTGATTGTTGAATTTTTTAATAACATTCAAATAATTTCTATATATAGAATCTGATGATGATCCAATTATTTCAAAATTAGAATTAAATTTATTTAGCGAAGTATTTATGTCTATTTCACCTTTTTCTCCAAAAAATTCTATTCTATTATCAAAATTAGAAATATCTAGATTTATATAAAAAAGTTCAGGGGAATCAATTTTAGTTTTAAATATTATAGGTTCATTTTTTTTTACAAAAACAGAATCTATGTTAATTAAAGTTGAATCAGAAATTTTTTGTAAATAAACAGTTCCTTTTTTAAAATTTTCAACATTTACATTAATAATCATGTTGTTTTCACTCTTTTCACAGCTAATTGAAATAAGTAATAAGGATATTAAAAATAATTTTTTCAAAATAATTTGATTTTAAATTCAAGAATACAAAAAATAATTAACTAAATAGAAGGTTTTATTATTCTATTCATCCAAGCCCAATAAATCAGAACAGATTGAAATAACGCTCTAATAACAAGAAGTGATGTATTGTAGCCAAGGCTGTTTTCAGGAATTAACATGTTTAAGTGAACAGACATAAACAATACTAATATTAAAATAATTCCAGCTAAGGAAATGTTTCTAAATTTCTCAAATAAAACACCAATACCAAATATAATTTCAAGAACACCAGAAAATATAATCAACTCCATATGAAAAGGAAGAAAATCCGGCATTATAGGTAAATAAGAGTCAGTAAAATAAAAATGAAAAATACCATTAATAATGTAAAAAAAACTTAACAGCAATAAATTTATTCTTTTCATGATTTTAAATTAGAATTACTTAATCAAATCTAAACTTCTTTTTATAAATGATGTAAGTTCCTCACCTTTTAATAAATTTTGAGATAGTTTTGCTAAATCTAAAGATTGATTTATCAATCTTTCTTTTTTTGCTTTTCCTTTAGAATTTAATATGTCAGAACATATTGGATTATTAACATTTATTATTAAATTATACATTTCAGGCATATTACCAAACATTCCGTTTCCTCCGCTCTGTTGCATCTCTTTCATTCTTCTCATAAACTCTGGAACAGTAATAACAAATGGAGGCGAACTACTTTCTATTGCTTCTATCTGAACAGTATATTTTTCTTTTGGAACTACTTCTTCAATTATTGTTTTAATTTTTCTTTTTCCTTATCATCTAGTTTTGAAACTTCTTTTTCATCCTTTTTAATTAATTTATCAATTACGTCAGAATCAACTCTTGTAAAGTTCAATTTTTCATTGGAAGTTTCAATTTTTTGAATTAAATGACTGATTATTGGAGAATCTAATAAAAGAACCTCATATCCCTTGGCCTTAGCTGACTCAACATAAGAATGTTGTTCATTAATATTAGATGCATATAGAATTATAAGATTACCGTCTTTATCAGTTTGGGTTTTAGATATTTTTTCTTTTAATTCTTCAAACGTAAAGTATTCGTTATTAACTGTCGGGTAGAGAGCGAATTTTTGTGCTTTCTCAAAAAATTTATCTTCGCTAAGCATTCCATATTCAATTACAACTTTAATGTCATTCCATTTATCTTCAAATCCTTTTCTGTCTTTTTTGTATAATGAATTTAGTTTGTCAGCAACTTTTCTGGTAATGTAATTGCTTATCTTCTTTACTGCACCATCAGCCTGAAGATAACTTCTAGACACATTTAACGGAATATCGGGAGAATCTATAACTCCTCTTAAAAGAGTTAAAAATTCTGGAACAATACCCTCAACATTATCTGTAACAAAAACTTGATTTTGATAAAGTTGAATTTTATCTTTTTGCATGTTGATGTCATTTGATATTTTAGGAAAATATAAAATACCAGTAAGATTGAAAGGGTAATCAACATTTAAATGAATGTTAAACAATGGTTCTTCAAATTGCATAGGATACAATTCTTTATAAAAATCTTTATAAGATTGATCATCCAAATCTGATGGAGTTTTAGTCCAAGCTGGACTTGGGTTGTTAATAATATCATCTACAGTTTCTTTAACCTCTTTTTTGTCATCTCCTTCTCCTATATTATTTGTAATTTCTTTAGTACCNAATTTGATTGGTACAGGCATAAATTTATTATACTTTGTTAAGAGAGATTTAATTCTACTCTCCTCTAAAAATTCTTTAGAGTCTTTAGCTATGTGTAATATTATTTCAGAACCTCTTTCTTTTTTATCACTTTTTTTAAGAGAGTATTCAGGNGATCCATCACAAACCCAATGAGCTGCAGGTTTGTTTAAATATGATTTTGTTATAATTTCAACTTTTTCTGCAACCATAAAAGCTGAATAGAAACCTAATCCAAAATGGCCAATTATTCCACTGTCTTTTGCGCTATCTTTATATTTTTCTAAAAATTCTTCAGCACCTGAAAAAGCGACTTGATTTATATATTTTTTTACTTCATCAGAAGTCATTCCAATTCCTTGATCAATAATATGTATTTTTTTTGCTTTTTTATCAACTTTAATTTCAATTTGGGGATTCCCAATTTCAATTTTATTTTCTCCAATACTACTTAGATGTTTTAATTTTAATGTTGCATCTGTTGCATTTGAAATTAGTTCTCTCAAAAAGATTTCATGATCACTGTATAAGAACTTTTTAATAAGTGGAAAAATGTTTTCAACTGAAACGTTAATTTTACCTTTGGACATAATTGTATTTTATTATTTATTGATTATGATCAAATCATATACCAAATAATCTTGAGTGACAAATTGACATTGTTTAACAATTAACAAATACTATTCTTTATATTTAAATATAATAGCAATATAATATTATGTATAATTCAAAAATTAGTGGACTTGGTTATTATGTTCCTGATAATATTGTTACAAATAACGATTTATCAAAAATAATGGATACTACTGATGAGTGGATTCAAGAAAGAACAGGTATTAAAGAGCGACGTTGGATTGATCCTAAAACAGATGACACNACATCTACAATGGCTGTAAAAGCCTCAAAAATCGCAATTGAAAGGTCCGGTTTAAAAAAAAATGATATTGATTTTATAATATTTGCTACATTGAGTCCAGACATGTATTTTCCTGGTGGAGGAGTTCGTGTTCAAGATATGTTAGAAATGCCTACAATTGGTGCTCTAGATGTCAGAAATCAATGTTCAGGTTTTGTATATGCTCTGTCAGTGGCAGATCAATTTATTAAAACTGGCATGTATAAAAATATTTTAGTAATCGGATCTGAAAATCACTCAGGTGGATTAGATAAATCTACAAGAGGTCGAGGAGTTACTGTTATTTTTGGTGATGGAGCAGGAGCAGCAGTTTTGTCCAGATGTGAACAAAAAGGAAAAGGAATCTTATCTTCTCATTTGTATTCTGAGGGAAAACACGCTAGAGAACTAATGATGGATGGTCCCCATACTGGAAGATGGATTCCTGAAATATTAAAAGAAAACGATCCAAACGATGAATCATATTATCCATACATGAACGGACCATTTGTTTTTAAACACGCAGTGACTCGTTTTTCTGAAGCTATAGTGGATGGTTTAGAAGCTAATAATTTAAAGAGTGAAAACATTGATGTTTTAATACCTCATCAGGCAAANTTACGTATTGCACAATTTATACAAAGAAAATTTAAATTGAGTGATGATAAAGTTTATAATAATATAATGAACTATGGAAATACAACTGCTGCATCGATAATAATAGCACTTACAGAAGCTTGGGAAAAAGGTAAGATAAAAGAAAATGATTTAGTTGTTCTCGCAGCTTTTGGAGCAGGTTTTACATGGGGATCTGTTATTATAAGATGGTAAAAAAAACTTTAGTATTAGGAGCTTCATTAAATGTTGATCGTTACTCCAATATGGCGGTTAAAAAACTATTATTAAATAATGTTGATGTTCGAGCTTTAGGTTTAAGAACTGGATTAATAGACAAAGTGTTTATCGAAAAAGATTTTGTTAAATTTAAAAATATTCACACTGTCACTTTATATTTAAATAGTGTAAGACAAAGAGATTATTATGATTATATCATCTCGCTTAANCCCCAAAGAGTCATTTTTAATCCTGGAACGGAAAACATTGAATTCTATAATTTATTAAAAAACAANTCTATTAAATATTTAGAAGCTTGCACTCTAGTTTTACTTTCTACGAATCAATATTAGGCCAATAAAAGTTAATAGTCCATTTAAAGGAAGTAATTCGTAACCTATTTTATATCCACCCAAAAACTGAGGATCTAAACTCCCAATAAATATCATAACAATAACAGACAAAGATGTAACTATCCATACGAATTTATCGTGAATTTTATAATTCGTTAAAATACCAAATGCAAATAATCCAAGTAAAGGTCCATAGGTGTAACCTGCTAAAATCAATAGACCGTCTATNACACTTGTAGTTAAATAATTTTTGAAAATAATAATGACTATAACCAGAACTAAACTCATAATTATATGTGTTCTTTTTCTAATTTTTATTTGGTAATCATTACTCTTGTCTTTTAAGTCAGCAAAATCTACACAATATGAGGTTGTTAGTGAAGTTAAAGCACTATCAGCACTGCTGTAAGCAGCAGCAATTAAACCCAATAAAAAAGTTATTCCAATTAAGTTTCCTAAACCACTATTTAAAGCAATTTCAGGAAATAATAAATCACTATTTACAGCTCCGTTAAGTTCAGGCGTAACTATATTGAACTTTGAAGAATAAATAAATAATAGAGCACCAAGTAGAAGAAATAAGAAAGTAACAATAACTAAAACAATACTAAAAATTATCATATTTTTCTGTGCTTCTTTTANAGATTTACATGTCAGGTTTTTTTGCATCATATCTTGATCTAATCCTGTCATACATATTGTAATAAACATTCCACCAATAAATGATTTAAAAAAATGATTTTTATCAAGAAAACTCTCAGTTACAAAAATGTTTGAGTATGATTTCAATTCNTCTGAATTTATAAAGTCCATAAAAGACCATTCTAAACTTTTACTAATTAAATAAATTGATAGTAAAACTGATATTAACATAAAAGTAGTTTGAAGAGTATCTGTCCAAACAATAGTTTTAATNCCTCCTCTGAATGTATAAATCCATATTAATAAAACTGAAATTAGAACAGTAATTTCAAATGGAATATTTAACTCGTTGAAAACAAATTGTTGTAATACTATTGCTACTAAATAAAGTCTGAAACAAGCACCGGTTATTCTGGAAATAAAAAAGAAAAAAGCACCAGTTTTATGACTGACGCTTCCAAATCTTATTTTTAAATATTCATATATTGAAGTTAAATTTAANTTATAGTAGATAGGTAATAGTAAGAGGGCTACTACAAAGTAACCAAATAGGTAGCCCAATACCACTTGAAAGTATGTAAATTGTGTTGTTCCGACATCACCAGGTACTGAAATAAAAGTAATTCCAGATAAAGAAGCACCAACCATTCCGAATGCTACTAAATACCATGGAGATTCTTTGTTAGCTGAAAAAAAAGTTGAATTATCATTATTTCCAATCGTTAAGTTTGATACAATAAAAAGTCCTAAAAAATAGAGAATTATAACTAAAATAATAATTGATGATTGCATTTTATATGTTATTATTCAAATATACTAATTTATGGTTCTTATAAAATCAAGTAGTATATTTATAAAATGAATTTTTCTTCAAAATTGCTTGAAAATGCTGTAAACGAAATGTCTAAATTACCAGGTATTGGTAAAAGAACTGCCTTGAGACTTGTTTTGTTTTTATTAAACCAACCAAACTCACAAACTGTTCAATTATCCAAATCATTAATTGATTTAGTTGACGGAATTATTTTATGTAAAAACTGTCATAATATTTCTGATTTAGAATTATGTGAAATTTGTTCTAATGTCAAAAGAAATAAATCAATCGTTTGTGTAGTTGAAGATATTCGAGACGTGATGGCTATAGAAAGTACAGGTCAGTTTAATGGAGTTTATCATGTTTTAGGTGGAAAAATATCTCCGATTGAAGGAATAGGGCCAAACCAGTTAAATATATCTTCTTTAATAGAAAAATTAAAATCTATAAATNTATCTGAACTTATTTTTGCCTTGAGTGCAACTATGGAGGGTGATACAACTAACTTTTACATTTTTAAACAAATTCAAAATTTAGATTTAAAAATTACAACTATTGCTAGAGGTGTCTCTGTTGGTAATGAACTGGAATATACAGATGAAGTGACATTAGGTAGAAGTATAATTAAAAGAATTCCTTTTGAAAATTCAATAAAAACCTAATGTTTAAACATTTTGGAAAAGAATTAATTTATCAAATTATAATTTGATATTTTTGCAGTATTACAATTTTTATATATGTCCAATAAGATAGAAATCGTTTTGCCTCGAATGGGAGAAAGTGTTGATGAAGCAACTATTACTGGTTGGCTTAAAAATGAAGGTGATAGAATTAATGAAGACGACTTAATAGTTGAAATAGCAACTGACAAAGTTGATTCTGAAGTTCCAAGTGAATTTTCTGGCATATTGATTAAAAAACTATGTAATGTTAATGATGTTGTAAAAGTTGGCGATCCAATTGCCATAATTGAAACAGATTCCATAGAACCCTCAATTCAAATGAAGGAGATTCAAAATAAAAAAGAATCTCTCGTAAATGTTGAAACTCCTAAAAAAGATGATACCAATCCAGTAGACTTTGTTAAAATGGGGATAAAATAATCGAAAAAAATATTTCTAATGAATCTTCAAGAATTTATTCACCCCTTGTAAAAAACATTTCTAAAAAAGAGGGTATTTCAATTAACGAGCTTGACAGTATAAGAGGTTCCGGTAAAAATGGTAGAATTACTAAAAATGATCTGTTAAATTATATTTCAAACTCTAACAAGAAAGAAAAGATAACTGAAAATTTTGTTGGCAATAATTTATCAGATGAAATTGTTGAAATGAGTAGAATGGAGAAACTTATTTCTGATCACATGGTAAAAAGTAAAGATAAATCTGCTCATGTTCAAGCTTTTATTGAAGCTGATATAACTAATTTGTGGAATTGGAGAGAAAAAAATAAAAACATCTTTTTCGACAGAGAAAATGAAAAAATAACTTTTACTCCTATTTTTATTCAAATTGTAGCTCAAGTTCTAAGAGAGTTCCCATTANTAAATATTAGTCTTGATAATTATAATATTATTAAAAAGAAATCTATTAATATTGGTATGGCTACTGCCTTAAGTGATGGAAATTTGATAGTTCCGGTGATTAAAAATGCTGATCAGTTTAGTCTTTTAGGCTTAGTAAAAAAAGTGAATGATTTAGCTAAACGCGCTCGAAATGGAAATCTTGAACCAGACGAGGTCAAAGACGGAACTTATACNATAAGTAATGTTGGAGTTTTCGATACCTTAATGGGGACACCAATTATTAACCAACCCCAAGTAGGTATCTTAGCATTTGGAGCGATTAATAAAAAACCCTCTGTAATTGAAACAGAGAAAGGAGATTTTATAGGAATAAGACATAAAATTATTTTATCTCATAGTTTTGACCATAGAATTGTTAATGGAGCTAAGGGTGGTATGTTTATCAAAAGAATCAAAGAACTTATTGAAGGATGGGATAATTCTTTTTCAATTTAATTTTTAAAATTATGAATATAACTCTATCTAAACCTATTTGTTTTTTTGATTTAGAGACAACTGGTGTTAATATTTCAAAAGATCGAATAGTAGAGATTTCTGTTTTAAAAATTTTCCAGAATGGAAATAAAGAATCCAGAACATGGTTGGTTAATCCAGAAATTACCATCTCTAAAGAAGTTTCTAATATACATGGTATTACAAATGAAATGGTAGTAAATGAACCAACTTTTAAAAAAGTAGGTCCTCTAGTCAAGGAAATGATTCAAAACTGTGATTTGGCTGGTTTTAACTCAAATAAGTTTGACATTCCTCTGTTAGCTGAAGAGTTTTTAAGATTTAATATTGATTTTAGTTTAGAAAATATTAAGTGTATTGATGTTCAAAATATTTTTCATAAAATGGAAAAAAGAACTCTAGGTGCAGCTTATAAGTTTTATTGCGAAAAAGAATTAATTGATGCTCACTCATCAAAAGCTGACACTCAAGCTACATTTGAGGTCCTAGAAGCTCAAATTAAACGTTACAGTGATCTTGAAAATAATGTTGATTTTTTATCAAATTTTTCAACTAGAAATAAATCGGTTGATCTAGCGGGTTTCATAATATATGATAAAAATAACATTCCTTGTTTTTCTTTTGGAAAACATAAAGGAAAGTCTGTAGATTTTATTATCGAAAATGAACCTGGTTATTTTGGATGGTTAATGAACGCTGACTTTCCAATGTATACTAAGAAAATATTAACCAAGCTAAGACTTGCAAAGCTCAATAATAAATTATAAAATGAAAATAATTTGTATTGGAAGAAATTATCGTAAACACATCGAGGAACTTAATAATGAAAAGCCAAGTTCTCCAGTTATATTTATTAAGCCAGATAGCTCAATTATTTTAAAAAATCAACCCTTTTTTATTCCTGATTATTCAAATGAAATTCATTATGAAGCTGAGGTGATTTTGAAAATTTGTAAGCTTGGTAAATCAATTGATAAAAAGTTTGCAAATAGATATTACAATAAAATAAGTTTAGGAATTGATTTTACAGCTAGAGATCTCCAAAATGAACTTAAAACAATGGGTTTGCCATGGGAGAAATCTAAAGCCTTTGACGGTTCAGCTTTAATTGGCGATTGGATTGATAAGAACGAATTTAAAAACTGTAATGATTTGAATTTTTTATTGAAGAAAAACGGAAATGATGTACAGGTTGGAAATACTTCGAATATGCTTTGGAGTTTTGACGAACTCATCTCTGAAATATCTAAATTTTTTACTTTAAAAATAGGGGACGTAATTTTTACAGGAACACCCTCCGGAGTTAATAAAGTTATTGAAAACGATGTTTTTGAAGGTTTTATTGAGAACAAAAATGTATTCAAAATTAATATTAAGTAATGATTAGTGCAAAAATCATTACAATTGGTGATGAGATATTAATTGGTCAAATAGTTGATACTAATTCGACTTTTATTTCCAAACAATTAATAAATATTGGAATTGAGGTAAGTGAAATTCTTTCTATAAGCGATGAAAAAGAATCAATTTTAAATGCATTAAATAATTCATTAAATAAATTTGATATTGTGATTACTACAGGTGGTTTAGGGCCTACTAATGATGATATTACCAAAGAAGTTTTTTGCGAATTTTTTAATGATAAACTTGTTCATAATCAGGACCTGTTATTACATATCGAAAATTTATTTAAAAAATTTGCTAATAATCCTATCAATGATTTGAACAGAGCACAATCTTTAGTTCCATCGCAATCAAAGCTCATTGAAAATAAGTTTGGAACAGCTGCAGGTATGGCAATGAAGAAAGGAAATACTTTGTTTATTTCTTTGCCAGGTGTTCCTTATGAAATGAAATCTATGATTACTTCATCTGTAGTACCTTTGTTAAGTAAAGAATTTAAATGTCCTGTAATTCTAAAAAAAACCTTAATGACTTATGGTGTTGGTGAAAGTACTATAGCTAAACAACTTAAAGTTTTTGAAGAAAAGTTAGCTGCAAATTTTAAATTAGCTTATTTACCAAATCTAGGAAGAGTAAGGTTGAGAATATCATGTAAGGGTAGCGACAGACAACAGTTAGAGAATCAACTAGATCTTTATATTTCTGAACTTTATAATATTTTAGGTAAGATTATAATAGGTTTTGAGTCTGTAAATTCAATAGAATCAGAAATAGGAAAAATTTTAGCAAAATCTAACAAAACATTATCTACTGCAGAAAGTTTTACTGGAGGATTAATATCTTCTAGAATTTCATCAGTTCCTGGTGCGTCTGCATATTTTAAAGGTTCGGTTGTAGCTTATGATACATTGGTTAAAAAAGACTTGTTAAAATTAGACGCTTCATTAATAAATCATTACTCTGTTGTAAGCTCTCAAGTAGCAAATGAGATGGCAAATAATGTTAAGAAACTTTTGAATTCTGATTATGCGATTTCAACAACTGGAAACGCAGGTCCGTCCAAAGGAGATTCAAAAAAAGATGTGGGTTTATTATANATTTCAATTGCTACACCAAATGAAATTAAGTCTTATGAATTTAATTTTGGAAATAATAGAGAAAAAAATATCAAAAAATCTGTAAATAAAGCTCTAGAACTTTTGTTTAATGAATTGTTAAACGAGTTGTAAAAAATTTGGCAAAAGAAGAAAATTGTTGTTAATTTGCACCCTGTTTATAAAAATAACATAGCTATGTCTAAAGTTTGTGAAATTTCTGGTAAAAAAGTTTTGGTTGGAAATAATGTTTCCAAAGCAATGAACAAAACCAAAAGAAGATTTGAGCCCAATTTGATAAAAAAGAGATTTTTTATTCCAGAAGAAGGAAAGTGGATTACTCTAAAAGTTTCTACATCTGTTTTAAAAACTATAAATAAAAAGGGTATTTCTGCTGTGTTAAAGGAATCAAAAATTAATAGAGCTTAATTATATCATTATGGCTAAGAAAGGAAATAGAGTGCAAGTTATATTAGAATGTACAGAGCACAAGAACTCTGGTCTTCCAGGTACTTCTAGATACGTCACGACTAAAAATAAAAAGAACACACCAGATAGGTTAGAAATTAAAAAATTCAATCCTATTTTGAAAAAAAATACAATTCATAAAGAAATTAAATAATTAGAAAATGGCAAAAAAAACTGTTGCATCACTTCAAACTTCTTCAAAAAGATTATCGAAAGCTATAAAAATGGTTAAGAGTCCTAAAACAGGCGCTTATACATATGTTGAGTCAATTATGGCACCTGAATTAGTTAACAATTGGTTATCTAAGTAATAATTTTTTTTATTCAGAACATAAAGTCACTTTTTAGTGGCTTTTTTTGTTTTAATATCTTTGACATAACTTTAGAATTATGAATTTTTTTAAAAAACTGTTTACAAAAGAAAAAAAAGAATCTTTAGACAAAGGTTTAAAAAAGAGTAATGAATCTTTTTTTAATAAAATTTCCAAGGTAGTTATTGGTAAAAGTAAAGTTGATGATCAGGTTCTTGATGATTTGGAGGAAATTTTAATAAGTTCTGATGTTGGAGTAAAAACTACATTAAAAATAATTGATCAAATTGAAGAAAGAGTAGCTAAAGATAAATTTCTTAACTCATCTGAATTAGATTTAATACTTAAGGAGGAAATCATAAAAATTATTTGCGATTCAGAACATGATAATTTTCTTTCTGTAGATAAAAATAAGCCTCACGTTATTTTAGTTGTCGGAGTCAATGGTGTTGGTAAGACTACATCAATTGGGAAAATGGCTAACTATTATAAATCTATTGGATTAAAAGTTATGGTTGGAGCTGCTGACACTTTTCGAGCAGCTGCAATTGATCAGTTACAAGTTTGGACAGATAGAGTAGGAGTTGAGTTAGTAAAGCAAGATATGGGAAGTGATCCAGCCTCTGTTGCATTCGACACATTAGAATCAGCCATAAATAAAAATATTGATGTTGTTTTAATTGATACAGCTGGTAGATTACACAACAAAGCTAATTTGATGAATGAACTTTCTAAAATAAAGAGAGTACTTCAGAAAAAAAATATAGATGCTCCACACGAAGTTTTATTGNTAATTGACGGCTCAACTGGTCAAAATGCTTTTGAACAGGCAAAACAATTTACAAATGTTACAGAAATCACCTCACTTGCTGTAACTAAATTAGACGGAACAGCTAAAGGAGGTGTAGTTTTAGGAATTTCTGACCAATTCAATATTCCTATTAAATTTATTGGTATTGGAGAGGGTGTTGAGGATTTACAAATTTTTGATAAAAAAGAATTTGTAGACTCTTTTTTTAAAAAATCATAAATATTAAATATTGAGAACAAAATATTCAAAAAAAAATAGAATTAATGTTGTGACTCTAGGTTGCTCAAAAAACATATATGATTCTGAAGTTTTAATGGGTCAGCTTAAAGCAAACAATAAAGATGTCGTACACGAAGAGGACGGTAATATAGTTGTGATAAATACATGTGGTTTTATTGATAATGCAAAACAAGAATCTATCGATACAATTTTAGATTATTCATCAAAAAAACAAAATGGTCAAATTGACAAGTTGTTTGTTACCGGATGTTTGAGTGAAAGATATATGCCTGATCTAAAAAAAGAAATTCCTAATGTCGATCAATATTTTGGAACTACCGATTTACCAAAACTATTAAAAGCCCTGATAGGCCTTGTTCATTTTGTGCAATTCCACTTATGAGAGGAAAGCATAAATCAAAATCAATTGAAGATATAGTAACTGAAGCATCTAAATTAGCTGCAAACGGTGTAAAAGAATTAATTTTAATTGCTCAAGATTTAACATATTATGGGTTAGATCTTTATAAAAAAAGAGAGTTATCTTCTTTACTTAAAGAATTAGTTAAGGTAAATGGTGTCGAATGGATTAGACTTCATTATGCTTTTCCAAATGGTTTCCCAGTTGACGTGTTGGAAGTAATTAAAAACGAACCAAAAGTTTGTAATTATATTGATATTCC
>JGI26273J51734_10001200_pt1 | contig 13781 bp, 8 predicted proteins | sample SaaInlV_125m_DNA_FD_51734 | JGI IMG/M metagenome (IMG submission 51734) | reverse complement strand
CCCCATGCACGATTAACCCGCTGGCCTCGCTTTACTGCTGGACGTTGCTGTATTTGTTGGGCCCAGCGAACAACATTGGTATACCCAGACACTTCAAGAAACTCACCGGCCTCATAAAGAACCCCAGACACCAGAGCGCCATACCAAGCGACATTTGCCATGTCGGCAATGGTGTACTCATCACCACAAAGATATTGATTGTCTGCCAGTCGTTGGTCTAGGACATCGAGCTGACGCTTTACTTCCATAGCATAGCGATTAATAGGGTATTCATACTTCTCCGGGGCATAGGCATAAAAATGACCAAAACCGCCTCCGAGAAACGGGACACTGCCAATATTCCAAAATAGCCAGGAGAGACACTCTGCTCGCAATGGTGAACCTACTGCAGGTACAAAGCGATCAAACTTTTCTGCGAGATAAAGCAAGATGGCACCAGATTCAAATACTCGCGTAGGAGTATCGCCACTATGGTCTGCAAGTGCGGGGATTTTTGAATTTGGATTGATATTCACAAAACCGTCACTAAACTGAGTTCCTTCTGAAATGTTAATAAGCCAAGCATCGTATTCTGCCTCAGCAATCCCCAGCTCCAGTAGCTCTTCGAGCAATACGGTGACTTTTACGCCATTGGGGGTGCCAAGAGAATAAAGCTGCAGTGGATGTTCGCCTATCGGCAGATCTTTCTCATGAGTCGCGCCAGCGATAGGGCGATTGATGGCAGCAAACCGGCCGCCGCTTTCTTTATCCCATTTCCAGATTTTGGGAGGTGTGTAGGTATCAGTCATATTGTCTAGTTTCCGTTTTAAATCCGTAGTTGAACTGGTGTGAATCATCAATTGCCTAAGTATATTTATTAGACTGCTCGTTGCAATTGTTCTTTCTGTAGGCCAATAAACTCTGCTTTCTTGCCCAGTCCAAATCGGTTGATAAGCAGAGCCATGGCTACACAGGTTAAGAATGTAAAGAAACTCATGTGTATGTAGTGAAGAGGCATCCATAACCAAATGAAACCAGCGTACATAAGGACACCTATAATGACCGCTGCAATAGCAGCGCGATAGTCGACATTGCGAAACAATAGGCCGACCGCAAAGCACGCTAGTATCGGCATGCTGATTAAGCCCCATAGTTCCTGTAGTAAATTAATAATACTGTCAGATTGAGCATAAATAGGGACCATAGATACGGCAATAATCACAAAAATAGCTGTAGCGACTCCACTCAGCAGGCGGAGGTTGGGTTTATCATTGATGTAAGCCTCATGTAGATCGCACACATACATCGCNGCAGAGGAGTTAACCATGCTGTTGAAGGAGCTAAGTACCGCGGCAGCTATGGCCGCTGCAAAGATACCTGATAACCATCCGGGTAGTAGATCCCCGACAATACGGCCATAGGCTTGATCACCAATGTCACCATAAAGTTTAAAGGCCACTATTCCTGGAATAACAACCATAGATGGAATAAACACCACACGAATAAAGGCTGCGGCATAGACTCCTTTTTGAGCTTCCTTTACCGTTGGTGCAGCCATGGCTCGCTGGGTGATGGTCTGGTTCGTGCTCCAGTAAAAAATTTGAATTAAAAACATGCCTGTTAGCAATGTAGGCCAGGGTATAGGTGAAGCATTGTCGCCAATGAGGGTGAGTCTCTCGGCAGGGATACCACTAAAGTCAAAATCAATAGCCATCAGGGAGAGAACTACAATCAGTAGACCCATGGCGAGGACTAAAATACCACCATAGGTGTCTGAAACGGCGACTGCTCGCAGACCACCTAGAATCGCGTAGGCTGCTCCAAGAACCGCAAAAGCAATGGCAATAGTGAGCAAGTCAGCTTCTATTCCTGTCATGGATATCATGAAAAGAGCGCCTGTGTAAATCACAGCAGGCTGAAACACGAAGACATTGATGAACAAAAACATTGAGGAGACTAGGGCACGCACATGCTTACTGTTATAGCGACGCTCCAGAAGTTCTGTGGTTGTGGTGCAGTTGTTACGGTAATACACAGGTAGAAATACTTTAGCGAGAATCATCAACCCGACAAAACCGGACAACTCCCACAGGGCCAACAACAGCATTTGATTCCCATTCATGCCGACCAATTGATCGGTACTGAGATTAGTGAGTGTTATGGATCCGGCAACGAAGACCCAGGTTAGGCCGCCACTGGCCAAAAAGTATTCTTTATTTGAGTCTGCAGACTGTCTATTTTCACCCCTACATTTAAAATAAGTAATGATGGCGATAGCGCTAAGAACTGCGCAGAATACGGCTAATTGAATGGTCTGTTCGCTCAAGAGTAGCTCCTGTTTGTTATTTCAGTAGAGAAGTTTTGTCTGGCGCCTGCCAGACTGCTATTTCCAGTGGTTCAAGGTTTTTTTCACCCAGCAGCAGAATAGTATCTGCTGTTAAGGGAAGCTCATATGACTGATCTGAGTAGTTAAATGCGAATAGGAGATTACCACGTTGAGATACGCGAATGTCGTCTCCAAATCGGTAGGTTTCAATTTTGCCTTCTTGGCACTGTTGTTGTAAAAAGTCGACTAAAAATGCACTGTTAGTGAGCGTCCCTAGGTAGGTAATATTTCCATTTTTCACTATAGCGGGTTCACCATTATGATATTGCGCTATAACCTCGGCATCACCAGCATCTAGCTGCTCTCGCCAACGACAACTTTCGTAGATTTGACCATTCCAGCTCAATGATTCAGTGCAGTCAGAGCGCAGGGTTTCAACTGAGAGTACACGCACGGGTAGCAAGCTTTGGAGTAGTCCTGGAGGTAAACTCTGGGGATAACCAAACTCTGAGGTTTTTGATCCGGTTCGTGGGCCAAAAATAAACTGTGCGTTACTCTCTTTACATTTTTTAACAAAGGCAGCATCAATTATTGGTAAACTTGGGGCCACAACTATTTTATAGGGTGAGAAATCTGCATCGATTGAAATAAAGTCAACATTGACACCCAGTTCACGCAGAGCACTATAGAATGAAAACTGCACGCTGTTGAAATCATAAGCTTGCCCTTGTTTTTCAATATCGCTTACCCACAATCCCTCAACACCGGTAATGATCGCGACACAAGCCGTTGGTATGGGCTGATTGCCCAAATCTAATCGGGCGATCTCTGCGATGGCCTGTTCTGCCTCTGACCAAGCTTCAGTTTTTGAATTATCTGGCCTCAGTAGTCCCGCATGCATTTGTTCTTGGGCAAAGGGAGCTTGACGCCAGCGGAAATAGCACAGGCAGTCAGCACCCTGAGCAAAGGCCTCTATGGTCCAAAATCTTATCATTCCCGGCGCTGGACGAGGATTATTGTTAGCCCAATTAACAGGGCCCGGTTGTTGCTCCATGATCCAAAAACCACGGTTTAGTAGCCCACGAGTTTGGTCGTGATAATAGGTAGCGAAATCTGGGTGTCCAGAACGCATATACCGGCGCAATTGCTCGGCCGGTGCGTCGCTCATTAACAGGTCAGTGCGGCCTAAGGGGTAGTTGTCATAACTTGTGAAGTCCAGAGGTGCAGCTAGGGCGAAGTTGTCCACTCCAGTTTCGTTCATGGGTATAAAATTATGCGTAATAAACTGTGTTGACGTATGCTGACGAATAACAGCAATCATTTGGTTATGATAGTTCACTACTTGATCTGAAGAGAAACGCCGGTAAGCTAGGCGATGAGCAGGGTTAGTTTCAGTAACAGCGAGAATGGGAAGTTCTATCTCGCTAAAGTCCCGGTAATCCATTGACCAAAAAACATTACCCCAGTCACTGTTGAGTTGTTCAATACTTTGATAACGATCTCTACACCAACTCTGGAATCCACGTAAAGCGTTTGCAGAGCCACTTAGCGTTGTGTCATGGCAACATAGCTCATTGTCGGTTTGCCAGCCCACAACACCGCGATGCGCCCCGTATCTTGCTGCTAGCGCCTTAGTAATACGAATGGATTCTCGTAAATATATTTCACTTGAAAAATCGTAGTGGCGACGTGATCCAAATCCTCTGACAAGTCCTGAATTTACATCAATAGGTAAGATGTCTGGATGTTGATCAATGAGCCATTTGGGTGGTGTAGCTGTCGGTGTCCCCAAGACTACTTTGAGGCCGGCATTGCTCAGGGTTAAGATGGCTTCATCTAACCAATTGAAGTTGAGTTCGCCAGGGTTAGGTTCGAGCTTTGACCAGGCAAATTCACCGATGCGTACATAGGTTAACCCCAGTTCGGCCATCATCTGAGCGTCTTCCTGCCACTTAGACTGTGGCCAGTGTTCTGGGTAGTAACAAACTCCGAACATAATGCATAACCTTTTTAAAACAGGAGTGTTTCACATAAGACATATTGTCAAATATTTACTGAGTATTATTGTCTATAGAAGCGAATTCCACTACCCCATAAATGCTTAAAACCCGGCCATGGATCACTATATTGACCGTTTATACCCTCATATTGCTGAATATCTTCACGAGATGGAAGGTATCTGCACCGGTCGACATTGGTTTTTACATGGCAATCCATAAATGCCAACGTCATATGTTTGTTAATCCTATTTATAGTCTCGATATTCCAGCTAGGCTCCACATAGTGTCCAAGCTCAAAGTCACTGTTGAACGATGCAGAAGGTGCTGGGTGACCAGCAATGTTATGTCGGGCATTCTCATATACCATCAGGTACTTATGTTTTGAGCCAGTTTGTTGATAGAGTTTTTTGACGCCATTTTTGAACCCTGAGGTATTATCTTGGTCCCCGGCAACATAGAACATCGGCGTTGATATTTGTGCCATAGCATCGACGCTATGGACGTTAAATTCTCCACCCCAGGGGGCGTAAACTTGAATGGCTTTCCAGCGAGGGTCAAGACTATCTTGACCAGCAAAACAAGAGTCCAAGCGCAGAGGCAAAAGGCTAGCAATAACTGAAGGGACACCAATTTTTTTCAGCTGTTCTGATTTAAACTCATAGCATCCACCTANCGTATTAATAGCACCAAAGCCGCCCATAGAATGNCCTATNATAGCGGCNTTATTGGTGTCCATTCGTTTTGCTAAATTATTTAAGCTATTACCTGGCATTGAGGCAGAGAAATAATTCAGAACAAACTGTTGATCACGAGCGCGGTTGTACAAAGTGCTGATGAAGCCTGACGCTCGAGTGGCATCATCGAATACCTCTGAATTAGTAGAATCTTTATGGTCAATACCTATGACAATATAGCCATGACTTGCAAGATGCTCACCTAGATAAAACATCTGGGTACGATAGCCTGTAAACCCGTGAGACAGAAGCACAACAGGAAACTCACCATCGCTAACAATTAAAGCATCGCGATAAGCCTCGCCCTGTAACTCAAAAGGTTTTTGCAGTCGGGTGACATTGTTATAGGTTGCTCTTTTAGGTTTAAGTTTTTGAGTGGGTAAGTTTATTGGGTACCAGATTTCAAGTAGCAGCGGGCGGTTAGTAGTGGTAATAAAGTTAGCGGTATTAAGACGGTCAGGATCATTGATCTTAACTGTGCTAACGCCCACATCATAGGGACCTGAGAAGGCTAATTCTGGAGTCACAGGAGGTTGATCGGTATAGAGTTTTTCAGCAGTAAGAGCTACACAACTTGATAGGGCAGTCAAAATTAGAACGACCGCCTGGGGCCAACGTAAAATCACTCAGTTCTCCTGTAATAATGCATGATCGACTAAAGAATTCTCAAAGAAATCCCTTTGAATAAGGAAACTCGAAGTGACGATCTATCCCGCGGGTAAGACTAACCTATATTGCCGTCNGAGTGGTACTTNGTNTGTTGATTTATTTTGATAAATTGACTCTTAATTTTACTCAGTCTCGCAGACATGGCACCCTGACTTAGGATANTATAGATTCAACTTCGAATAAGAGATTAATTAGGTGTTACTANGTGGTTAAACCAAGGTTACGTTTTTTTGAAAAAGCAGCAGGTCAGNGTCATATCTCAGAGACTGATAAGTATTTGTATGAGGCTCCCAAGGCATCTCACAAACTAGTGATCATTGGTACAGGAACCATTGGTCAGGAGCATATGTATGTTGCGACTCTCCTGGGTCGTGCCCGTATTTATGGTATATATGATAAGCAGATTCACAGTATGGATGTGGCGGAGCAAAACTTTGGNTCTTATAGCGATGGGGAGCTTGTTCGGTATACTGATTTAANATCAGCCTGCAATGATCCAGAGGTAGATGCTTTGATGATTTGTACGCCGAATCATACCCATGTTGATATTCTTTCTACAGCGATGGAATCGGGTAAGCCAATTTTTTTAGAGAAACCGATGGCCACAACTCTCAAGGATGCAGCTGATATTGTTAATGCCTCTGATTCCTACAGCTCTTTTTTACAGATCGGGCTGCAGTATCGCTACAAGGCGCAGTACATCGAAGCATTTCAAGAAGTCCAGTCTCGCGGGTCCATCGGGACTATAAAAACTATCAGTATGAGCGAGTATCGCCCTCCGTTTTTAGACAAAGTAGGGCAGTGGAACAAGTTTAATAAGAATACCGGCGGAACCTTGGTAGAAAAGTGCTGCCATTACTTTGATTTGATGAATTTTGCAGCCGATGCAAAGCCCAAAAAAGTCTATGCCTCCGGGGGCCAAGGGGTTAACTTCCTGGATTTTGAACAGGATGGAGAAACGGCGGACATTGATGATCACGCCTTTGTTGTCATCGATTATGACAATGGTNTTCGAGGTAACTTTACCCTAAATATGTTTTGTCATGACTTTACCGAAGAAATGGTTATTTGTGGAGATAGAGGCAGNTTGGTTACCCGAGAAATTTTTAACATTCACCAACAAAAACCATCGAGTGCCACAGTTGCATTGGAATTGGGCGAATTGGGNGGGTCAAAGCAAACTGAAGTTACCTATGCTCGGGAGATCGAGAGCAGTGGACATCATGGAGCCACCTACTANGAGCACATCGCCTTTGTNGATAAATTAGAGGGAAACTTAACTACCTCTGCAACGCCACTTCAAGGACTTTGGTCGATTATTATTGCCTGCGCGGCACAACAGTCTATTGCCACAGGCGAGGCGATTGACATTGACCAGTTTCTTGCTGATAACGAGCTATCAGAATTTACCCAATAAAATGGATTACTCATGAATCAAGTTATAAATGTTACAGGCCAGACTATGCCCGCTGTTGGTTTGGGTTTATGGAAATTAGAACNNAATGAGGTGGCTGAGGCTGTCTACAATGCTATTAAAAATGGATATCGGCATCTTGATAGNGCTGCTGATTATGGTAATGAGCAACAAGTTGGAGAGGGCATTGCCAGAGCCCTTAAGGATGGACTGTGTAGTCGGGAAGACCTCTGGATTACGTCTAAATTGTGGAACACCTTTCATCGTAAAGAATACGTCCAGCAAGCCTGCGAGAAATCTTTGTCAGACCTGGGGCTAGACTACTTTGATCTTTACCTCATTCATTTCCCAATAGCGCTTCAATACGTTGATATTAATGATCGGTACCCCCCTGAGTGGATATTTAATCCCCAAGATGACAATCCCACTATGGAATTAGATTCAGTTCCACTGAGTGAGACTTGGGCTGCAATGGAGAGCCTTGTAGAAAATCAGTTGGCTCGTCAGATAGGGGTCTGTAATTACAGCGCGGTGCTGTTGCATGATTTGATGAGTTACGCACGTATCAAGCCTGCAATGTTACAAATTGAGTCTCACCCATATCTCACTCAGGATGCGTTAATACGTACGGCACAGTCCTATAATATCGCTGTAACCGCTTTTTCTCCGTTAGGGGCACTGTCTTATGTCTCTTTAGATATGGCGTCTAAAGGTGATTCTGTGCTCACAGAGACTGTTGTGATCAAAGCGGCTGAAAGAGCATCGGTAACGCCCGCTCAGGTGGTATTGCGCTGGGGCCTGCAGAGAGGTACAGCAGTGATACCCAAGACGAGCAGGCCCGAGCGTTTAGTTGAAAATCTGTCATTGTCAGGTTTCAATCTGACCGATAGGAAATGGACGCCATTTCAGCACTTAATGAAAACCGCCGATTTAATGACCCTGGCAAGTTCTGTGAAGGCGCGTTTGGTACATTCCACTCAATTTATGACTAATGGATGAGCGAATATTTAATGAATGCAATTGGAGTAAAAAAGGCAAGCGTCCCAGGCCAACAAAAGTATCAAGATAGTGTATTTCCACTTGTTTATATGGGCCAGTCTACTGAAGGCATTGTGTCTATAACGGATTGGCTTAAAAACCATAAGAACCAGTTGGAGACTGACCTGGCAACCCATGGAGCTATATTGTTTCGCGATCTAAAAATATCTAATGACAAAGAATTTGATCGCTTTATTCGCGCCTTCGATTGGCCAAGTTTTACCTATGAAGAGTCTCTATCAAACGCAGTCAGGCAAAATCGAACAGATTTAGTGTTTACAGCAAATGAAGCGCCTCCATCGGTATCAATCTTTCTTCATCACGAAATGGCGCAAACCCCCATTTACCCCTCGAAATTATTTTTCTTTTGTGAGCAGGCATCTGAATCTGGTGGTGCGACGCCTATTTGTCGTTCAGATATTTTGTTGGAGCATCTAAATCGAGAAATTCCTGAGTTTGTTGAATCCTGTGAGTCACTAGGACTACGTTATTCTCAGACCATGCCGGCTGAAAATGATTTAGCATCAGGGCAAGGGCGCAGTTGGCGAAGCACCTTAAGTGCGAAAACGATTGAGGAGGCTGAGACTAAGCTTAGCCGTCTAGGTTACCAGTGGGAGTGGGGTGAGGGTGGTGCGCTTAGTGTAACTACTCCCGTTCTTCCCGCAATACGGACAGCGAAGGATGGGCGTAAAGTTTTTTTCAATCAGTTAATCGCGGCATTTCGAGGTTGGCAAGATGCTAGGAATGTTAGCGAAAAATCAATTTGCTTTGGTGATTATTCGACTATTAGCAACGATGATATGGCTGTGGTAATAAGACTTTCTGATTTATTGACCTTTGACATCCCCTGGCAAACAGGTGATGTGGTTTTGGTCGATAATTTTTTAGCTATGCATGGTCGACGTCCGTTTGAAGGCCAGCGAAGGGTTTTAGCTTCGCTCGTTGCCTAATCGTGCACCCAGTGAGTCCGTTTAACCTTGAATAGGGGTGTTTGGGCTCTTTATGCAGAAGTGAAAGGGCTTTAAAATATAATTTAGTTCTGTAACTTAATTTTTCCAATATAGGACTCGTTTTATGTACCTAAGAATTTCATTAGTCTTTTTAGTTACGTTTTTATCAGCATGTGGCGGCGGCGGGAGTTCTTCTTCGACACCCAATCCCGTGCCCAATCCAGCGCCCAATCCGGCGCCGGACCCAACGATTACGCAGTTTACTTTAGTTCCTGCAAACAACACCGGTATAGATGTAGAGATTAACTTTTCATTAGATGATAATTATGAGTTCTCTGGTCGAATTCCAACTAATACTGAAGTAAGTAAACTAAAGGCAAGCTTTGAGTATACTGGTACTAGTGTCTCTATCGGAGACGTCGCCCAAGAAAGTGGAACGACTGAGAACGATTTTACCAATAAACTAACCTACACAGTGGCTAATGAAGATGGCGATACCCAAGACTATGTGGTGGACTTAACCAAATTTACAGGCCTACCAATTGTGTACCTAAAGACAGATGACGCCGCAGCTATAGAGTCAAAAGATGACTACGTACGGGGCGATACATCTGTGGATGGCGGCAGAAATTTTGACGATTTTGCTGAAGTGAGTATGAAAATTCGTGGCCGTGGTAACTCAACCTGGGGGCTTCACCCGAAAAAGCCTTTTCAAATGAAACTAGATGACAAGGCTGAGTTTTTAGGAATGCCCAACGATAAAAAGTGGCTATTTCTTGCTGAATACTCAGACAAAACTATGTTACGAAATAAAATATCCTTCGAGATGGGCTATTTGAGTAATTTAGATTGGACTCCACAAGGGCGTTTTGCCGAGGTCTACATCAATGATGAGTATAACGGCACATATAACATTACGCAGAAGGTTGAAGAGAGCGATAATCGAGTCCCACTGGGTGATGTCGGTTACTTGCTTGAGCTTGATCAGCTGTCGCGCTTAGATTTTGATGATGTCTACTTTGATAGTGTTATTACAGACAAATTCTTAGTTAATATTAAAGAGCCGAATCTCGATCTTGATAGCTCTGAGTATGTTTATATTAAGACGCTGATTAATGATTTTGAAAAATCGATATCGGATTCCAATTCTATGTCCTCTTACTTTGCTGTAGAGGAGACAACTTCTGAGAACGTTTGGGATATCAACTTGAGCCAAACTATGACGCTGATACCTGACTCAGAATATACGGTATCCTTTAAAGCAAGGTCATCGATTAATCGCACCATTATAGCTGGCCTTGGTTTGTACCATGACCCATGGACAAACGTGGGAGAGCCTGTAGGTCTCACAACAGCATGGCAAACATTTACATTGACTCAGACTACTACTGGCTTTGGAGATGATCAGAGTCGTATTTTGTTTGATATGGGTGGTGATCAAGGCGGGCAGGTATGGATCGATAATGTCAGCGTCCTTACCTCGGATGGAACAGAGCTTGTCACTAATGGGGATTTTCAAAGTGGCGGGGCTGGCTGGCAGACTACTTCAGGTAATATCGAATCCTATCTTATTGGAACGGAAGGGTATGAAGAATACATCGATGTTGATAGCTTTGTGGATTGGTTTTTGATCAGTGAAATAACTAAAAATGTCGATTCGATGTCTTTCTCTAGTATGTTTTTAAATGTGATGCCAGGTGAGAAAATCAAGATGGGACCTCTATGGGACTTTGATCTGTCTTTTGGCAATGTAGATTATGCGGACAGTCGCTATGCAGAGGGTTGGTGGGTAAAGTATCACCCTTGGTACGAACGCCTTTTTCAAGACCCTGCTTTTGTTGAAGAGGTAAAAGTTAGATTTGCTTTTTTTAAGGGTAACCAGGATTTTATTCTCAACAAAATAGACGCCTATGCCGAACAGTTGAAATGGGCGCAACAAGAGAATAATGATAAATGGCAAACCATAGGTCAGTATGTTTGGCCAAACCCGGTAGTTTTCGATACCTACCAAGAAGAGGTCGACCATATGAAAGAGTGGTATATAAATCGGATGAATTGGCTAGACTCGGCTCTAGATAGTCTATAGTTAAAAGAGGTTCCAGCTTACAAGGAGTTAGCAATTGAAAATTCTGACATTACTGTTCTCTTTCCTACTTAGTACCTCTCTTACCTCTCAGGAGGCCTCTCTTTCAAGAGCCGATAATATAAAAACATTTAATGAGTCCCAGCGATGCTTCAAAGCTGCAATAAAACAAGGCCGGCAACGAGCAGAATCAAGACGGTGCGCGAAGTTATCTTTAGACGCTGGAAGGAGCTTATTTGAGCCTGATAGCAAAAACATCGCTATACTGACCTACAACTATGGTAAAACGTTGCATGCATATGGAGAAGAGCGTCGAACAGTCCTTAAAAATGCGACAGATCAATACGAATCCATTCATGGCAAAGATTCCCCTGAGTTAATTGATCTGTTGATAGATGCCGGAAAAGCGAACAGGGCTGTGCGTATTGCAAAAGAAAGCTTTGGAGCAGGATCTATTCTTTATGCTGATACGTTATTGGCCGCGGGAGCGAACGTCACCACACTAACGTCTAAATCTCGATTTTTTTTAAAGGAGGCTCTTAAAGTCTATAGCACTGAGGCAGGGGGCTCCGAGTCGGCGGGGGCGACTCTGGCGAATTTTCAGTTAGGTAAAATTAAGATGGCTCAAGAAAAATATAAGTCATCAATCCCCTATTTTCTTAAAGCCACCAAGAACCCCTCAATCGCAAGTTATGCTCACGCGTTTCTAGTTGAGGCTTACGATCGTACGAATCAACAAGACAAAGCTACTGAGCACGTGCTGATCATGGCAAAGCAACCAAACAAAGTTAACACTGGCGATCGGGACTATACTCCTTTGTTTGTGAAAACTCCGGAGTACCCCAAAAAAGCGCAAAAAAAAGGTAAGGACGGTTATGCTATCGTCGAACTTGCCGTATCAAAAGAGGGCCTTGCTATTAATCCAATCATCATTGAAGAAGAACCAAAATCCTGGGGTTTCGGCAAAGCCGCACTCAAAGCTGCCAGCTCTTTAAGGTATGTACCTCGATTCGTAGATGGAGAGCCAGTGGAAGTGCCTGGTGTGCTCTATAAATACAATTTTAGCATGGCTCGCTAGTTGATTTGACGCTCTTTGCCCTGCCAGTAAGGCTCTCTTAGTTCGCGCTTGAGAAGTTTACCTGTTGGGTTTCTTGGTAACACATCTGTAAAATCTATACTCTTAGGGACTTTGTAACCAGCGATTTTCGACCTGGAATAGGCAATAATCTCATCCTCGGTGGCCGCCATACCAGGTTTCAGTACGATAACAGCTTTCACAGCCTCACCCCATTTCTCATCAGGCACTCCGATCACCGCCACATCGCCAACAGCCTCATGGTCAAAGAGAGCGTTTTCAACCTCCGCGGGATACACGTTTTCACCACCAGAGACGATCATGTCTTTGATTCTGTCATGTATGTAAAGATAGCCATCTTCATCTAAATAGCCTGCATCACCAGTATGGAACCAGCCGTTCTGTATAGCTTTAGCGGTGGCCTCATCGTTTCTCCAGTAACCTTTCATCAAGGCCTTAGACTGGTAGATGATTTCCCCAACCTCATTAGCGGGAAGAGTCTGACCTTGCTCCCCGATAATACGTACTTCTGCTGTTGGTGCTGCTTTGCCGCAGGAGCGCAGTTTCCCTAAAGATGGGTCATGATCCTCTGGCTGCAAAATAGTGCCTGCACCGCAGGTTTCAGTGAGCCCATACACCTGACAGAAGTTACATTTAAAAATATCCTTGGCGGTGAGTAGCACGTCCTCAGAAATCGGGCTAGCGCCATAGAGTAAAAAGTCTAAATTTGAAAAGTCTCTGTCGCGTACGCCTGGAATAGAGTTCAAAAACAAGATAACTGCAGGAACAAAAAATGCATACTTCACACGGTATTTTTCAAGCAAATCTAGTATGACCACAGGATCGACATCTTTAAGAATGACGTTGGTAAGCCCCTGGCACAGGCCTACCACTCCAACATTAACTCCAGCAACATGAAAGATTGGCATGGCCACAATACTGGCTTCGCCTTCATCCCAATCGCCCCATCCGCCATTGGCAGCTTGATCCAAAACATCAAGATAATTGCCATTGGTTAGTTGAACGCCTTTTGGGTGCCCCGTGGTGCCGCTGGTATATAGTTGCATGACATCGTCATCTAGAGAAACAGGTAACATTGGATCCGTTGAATCTTGAGTATCACGCCATGAGCCGTAGTCAGGCCATTCACTATGACCGCCATCGATGGCAATAAAGTGGCGTATATTTCCTANATTAGGCATTAATTGCACAACAACATCGTAGAATTCTGCTCCTACAAACAATATGTCAATGCAGGCATTGTTCAGAATATATTCAATTTCCGGTGGNGCTAATCGCCAATTGACCCCCGCGATAACCAGGTTAGCTTTAGCCGTACCAGACATAACTTCAAAGAAATAATCACTGTTCTTACCCAGATAACCAATGCGTGTATTGGGCTCACAACCAGCAGCGATAAGCCCATTAGCAACTTGGCTAGCCTTATAATCTAAGTCGGCATAGGTGGTTTCTCTTCCTTCAAAGATTTGAGCGACTCGGTGCCCGTTAATTT
>JGI26273J51734_10001195_pt1 | contig 13808 bp, 13 predicted proteins | sample SaaInlV_125m_DNA_FD_51734 | JGI IMG/M metagenome (IMG submission 51734) | reverse complement strand
TGTCGTTCTCATCGTCGTCGGGCTCTGGTAAACTGTCGTACACCGCCTGATCGTCGATGATGACGTGGCATGTTGAACACGCGAGCGACCCTTCGCACGCGCCCTCCAGTTCAATGTCGTTTTTGTGCGCGACTTCCAGCATGGATTGGCCGACGGTGGCTTTGACGACCGTGTTGGTGCCGTCCTTCTCGATGAATGTGACGGTGATCTTCTCGGCGTGCGGGTCGTCCTTGCCGCCGCCGTGCTGGGTGATTGGGGAGGCGGTGGCGAGCCCGCGCGTTATGTCGAAGGATGCGCCCGTGGATCTCATCATCGCACGTCCGTGACGCCCGAGCGCATCCGTGACGCCCGCGCCGCGCGAGGAGGACGCTACGCCCCCTCGAGGCAGGATCCCCATCGTCGCGGCCTTCGCGAGATCCCTCGTCGTCGTCGTGATCACTCCCATGGGGCGGGAGGCGGCGGCCATCGCCAGCCTCGCCGCGCACGTCGTCGCCCTCGAGGACGTCATCGCTCCAAACCCTTAGATTGTGTCGAGCTCCCGAGCGAGCGGCACGCACTTGAATCAAAGAATCCACGTTTTCCGGTCAGACGGCCAATTCTCTTTCTCTCTCTCTCGCCCCGGCCAGAGAGCCCCGCGCGCGTCCGTTACGATGGCGACCGCGCACGTGGTCACGACGTCTCTGTCGGCTCTGCTGAAGGACGCGGAGGTTCTCCAGAATGTGCGTCCGAACCCTTCCCTTCGCGCCCTCATCCCCCGTGGAATCGCGCCATTGCCCTCGTGTAACATTTACGGATCACTATCAATTTGGCGATTTTCCCCGTCGTTCGCCCGAGCCCTGACCCCGCCCGTATCCCCCGCCCGTTTCCGATCCACAGGCGCTCGGCAGCGAGACCGCGGCGCTCAACGCCGGGCTCGCGCAGGCACGCGCGATCCTCGCCCCCGACGACCCCCCGTTCGAGAACCCCGAGCTCGATCGCCTCATGAAGGAAGCCGCTCAAAAGGAGAAGGAGCGTCGCAACTCGGGCGGCTTCGACGGCCGCCGACGGTCGGGCGACAAGACCGGCGGCGTCGCCGAGATCACCAAAGCGTCGTCCCTCAAGGTCAACGCCGGAAAAGCCGCCTTCGGCTCCGAATCCCTACAAGACGCGTTCAAGCGCTACGACGTCGACGACAGCGGCTACCTCGATTTCGGCGAAGTCTCCGTCGCGCTCGCCGACATGGGATGCCTCGAGGGTGTCCTCGCGTCCAAAGCCGGCGAGCTCTTCGACGACTTCGACGTCGACGGCGACGGACAAGTGGACTTTGACGAATTCGAGGAACTCGCGAGGCGCGTCAAGGAACTCAAGGGCACCGTCAATTCCCGACCCGCGCCCGAAGTCCCCGCGGGCTTCGCCGAATCTGCCGCCGCGTTGGCGCTGCGCAAATCCTTCGAAGCCTTCGCCGGGTACGGCTCGGGTGGCAACGCGGGGATGGAGGCTGACGCGGTGACCGGGCGGGACTGGGCCAAGCTCGTTAAGGACTGCGGTTTGATCGGCGGATCGGTCAACAAAGCTTCGTGCGATATCGTCTTCGCACGAGCGACGGGGCGGGGGACGCGGACGCTACGGTGGGAAGACGGGACGTTCCTCCAGGCGTGCGCGCACATCGCCGCGGAACACAGGGTGACGTTCGGGCAGGTGGCGAGCCGCATCGCGCAGTGCGCGCCGCAGGCGAACGCGGTGACCACGGGCGCGGCGACCGGCTCTGAAGAACGCGCCGCCGCCGCCGCGGCGAGAGCCGCCGCGGAGTCCGCCAACGGCCCGGTTCCCGGCACGGACGCCACATCCCCCGGCGCGCTGCGGTCCATCTTCGGGCAGTACCTCGCGGCGAGCGGGACGCCCGGCGCGCAGGCGCTCGAGCCCGTGGATGCGCTCCACGCGTACGCCGACCTCGGGTTGTTGCGATGCGTCGCGCTGGACGCGGCGCAAGCGGCGGTGACCGCCGCCGTCGCCGCGAGTGAAGGGACGCCCGAGGCGAAGGGAGGGTCGCTCGTGTCACCCGCGCCGTTCGCCGCGTGCGCCAAGAAGCTCGCCGCGCTTCAGGTTCGGTCCACGTACAAGGGCCCGGAAGTCGTGGGTCGTGGAGTTGATCGGCGAGGACCGACGGTTGATGTTCGCGGCGTTCGAGGCGTTTGGAGGTAGTAAGCACGGGATGCGCCCGGACGGTTTCGAGGCGACGGTTCGCGCGTGCGGGCTCATCGGCGCCAAGGTGACGGAAGGCACCGCCGCGGTGATTTTCGCAAAGTGTAAGCATTTGGCGGGAAATAAGTCGATGGCGCCCAAGGTTATGACCTTCGAAGGGTTCGCGCAAGCCTGCGCGCACGTCGCGGCGGAGTACTCCGTGAAGTTTGAAGTCGTCAAAGACCGGGTGTTCAAGTGCGCGCCCAAGACGGAGACGCAGAAGGCGCAGGAAACCGCGGAGAAGGCTCGGAAGGAAGCTGCCCGGAAGGCGAAGGAAGTCGCGGAAGCGGCGGCGCCGGTGCGCAAACCCTGGGAGAGCAAGAAGAACAACGACAAGGCGGAGGCTGAACGTAAACTCGCCGAAGCGGAGGCGGCATCCGCGGCAGCCTCCGCGGCAGCCTCCGCGGCGAACGAGGCTGCGGTGAAGGCTGCCGCGGCGGATGCCGAGCCGGTCAAGGCGCCTCTCGCTCCGCCTTGCGCGATCCCGGGTGAGATGTACACGGATCCGGTGTTGATGTCCGCGTTCACCGCGTTCGCCACGCACGTGCAGAACGGCACGCACTCCGTGGACGCCGCGGGATGGAACAAGGTGGTACGTGCCTGCGGACTCGTCGGCGGGTCCCTTTCGGACCCGGTGGCGACTCGGATCTTCCACGAGAGCGGCGCGGGAAGGAATCCGCACGGGCGGATGATGTTCGCGGAGTTCGTCGGGGCCCTGGCGGTGGTCGGGGGTACGCACGGCGTCATGTTCAAGGTTGTGGAGGCGCGGGTGAAGTCCGTGGCTGAGAAGCAGAAGGCGGCGGGGACGGCGGCGAGGCCCGTGGAGGTGACCGACGCCGACGTCGCGACGAAGACTTCTTCTTCTTCGGCGGCCGTCGTTCAGCGTGACACGGAGACGCAGGGCGCCGCGGCGGACGAGGGTGCGAAGAAGAAGAAGAAGAAGAAGGGGATGTTCGGCAGCATGTTCAGCTCCAAGAAGAAGTGAAAGTGATGTGACGGTGGTCTTCTAACACTTATATCATAAAGGGTTCTCGGGTTTTGAAAACCAAAAAATTGAGTCGATTCCATCGTCACTTCGCCGCGGCGTCCTCGTCGTCGTCGCTCTCCACCAGCATGGAGTCCGATTGTCCCAGCGCACCCTCCACGCTGCGCTTGACGCTCTCCCTCGCCACCTGCGTCTTCGCGTGGTCGATCATCTGCACGATCTGGGCCTTCGATGTATCGTTGCCTTCCCAGACGCCTTCTACTTCGGCGTCGCTCACGAACCCCGTCAACTCTGAAAAGAAAACACGACGTCATACGAATTGCCCATACGGAAATTAAAATAAACTCACCCTCGAGCGCCTCTTCGTATCGCTGCATGAGGAAGAGGCATATCCCCCCGTCGCGCCTGTTGAACAGCGCCACCTTGTCGTCCGGGGCGCAGTGCGACTGGTACGCCACGATCTGCAACGCGGCGCCGAACTCGTCGTCGTTGAAGTAAATCTGCTTCAAGTTGGTGAGTAACCGGGTGAGAAACGCCCTGGGCTTGACGCTGTTGTCGGTGAAGAAGCTCCGGTCGATGGTCAGCTTGTCCGCGTCGCCCATCGTGTAAAACTTCCGTAACATGTCCTCCACGTCCTCCACGAACTTCAACTCCCCGTCGTTGAAGCAATCGACGAGAACCTCCATGTCCTCGACAACCGGCCGGATCATGAAGTGCGCCGGCAGGTTCACGCCGACCATCGGAACCCCGACCCTCTTCGCCAGTTCCATGTACACCAGCGACAGCGTGATCGGGATCCCCGTCCGCCGCGCCAGTACTTCGTCGAGGCAGGAGTTCCGCGGGTCGTAGAACTCCTCCGCGTTGCCCTTGAACTCTAGCGTGTCGAACATGTACCGGCTGATGGCCTTGAGCGTCCGCAGCGGGAACCTGTCTTCGGGCGGGGGTAACGTTTTCTCCAACTCGGCCGCGAGTTGGTCTAATTCTTCCACGGCGTCGGCGACTCGAGCTTCGTCGGGTCGCCTGTGCATGGCGACGTACATGGCGGCTTTGGCGAGGTCGATGTCCTCGTCGGGCTTTTGCATCTCCTGCGCGAACAAGGTCTCGCCTCTGCGTTGTTGCGCGAGCAAGGCGAAGAGATCGTCGAGTTCGTCGAGTACCTCCGTCTTGTTTCCGTCGTCGGATTGAGATTGGTCTTCGTCAGATTGGTCCTCTGCACTGTTTACGTCTTCGTCGTCTGTGGTGGCCGCCTCACGCTCCGTCTCGGTGTCCTCTGCGATGGTATGGATGATGACGTCAGATGAAAGGGCGGAATGGTAAACGTGTGGTGCGCGGCGAGTGATCCCCGGAGCTCACGGCGGACACATCGGATTGAAAACCTTTCGTTTTTTAGCATCACGGCGTTGTGTTTGGGTGAGCGCGCCGTTCGGGGATGCCGTTCGGGGGCAACGATTCGTGGGAACGCCGCCGCGTCCGAGGGCATCACGTCACGGGCACTCAGCCACAATCTCAGTTCGGCCTTTGCTTGGATGATATCGTCGTCACTTGTGCCGCCGCGAGCATGGGGGTCCGGGGGGTCGGGGAAGAAAAAGTAACGAGATGGGGCGACTCGTGATGCGCGTGTGAACGGCGCGTGATGACCACTCACCTTCCTGGCTCTCGTCGTCCTCATCACCAGTGGATGCCCGCGCCCTGCACGCGATCGTGGCGAGGTCCCATCCCCCGCGCCTCCAGCCCGCGGTGAGCTGGCGGTGGCGACGACGCGCGTGATTCAGATCGCCGTTCAGAACCACCGACGAGAAGACGGCACGCGCGCCGGCCGAGGGGCTTCTCTTGCGTCGATCCGCGCCTGGACGCGCGCGATCTCCCCGCGCGTCGACGCGACGCCTACGCGCGGCCGCGCACACAGCCGCGGGCGATGAGAGGGACCGCATCGGTCGACGCGCCCCCGGGTGTGTTATGCTGTGCGGAGGCCTGTAATAATCCGGATAAATCGAGTTATCGCAGCGCCGGAAAAACGAATTAGCGCATTCCACCGAATGTACACTGAGAAACGGTACCTATTTGGGGTTAACGTGCCTATTTTTGAGCACGGCTACTTATACCCAGTTTGTCGCTCAGACCAGTTAACGATACTCCTCCTGTCGAATGACAGGACCAGGGTAGCTCAACTTGTGAAACGACCAATGTGACTGGTAACCCCAGTACGCTCATCGTTCCGGCCTGATTAGCTCAGTCGGTAGAGCGCACGACTCTTAATCGTGTGGTCATGGGTTCGAGCCCCATATCAGGCACTCACTGACTTTTTGCAATTTTTAATTCCGGGCTCGTATGGGCATTCGGTCCGAGCTCCCGGGGAAATATCTCCCAGAGGGTGCCCGCCTGACGTGGATTTCACTTACTTTCCGCTGCACTTTTGTGCAGATCGCAATCGCGCTCGGCTTCCGCGCAGTCTGGACGAAGATGGCGGGAGACATCTCCCTGGCGGACACGAACACCGCGGGTGTCGTGATCTTCGGCCTCATCATGGGTGCGTCACACTTCGGGTCCCGCCGATGCACCCGCGCGATAGATACGACGTCCCAGATCCTTCCCTCTCCCTCTCACTTAGGGTACCCGCGAATCGTTGTTACTTCTCGGGCGCTCGACATCGTCTGAACCAGTCGCTTCCTTTACCTCCTCCAGGCGCGTTGCACGTGCTCATGGGCGCCGACCACCTCATCGCGCTCGCGGTCGTCGCCGCCCCGGGCGCGCCCGAACGACGCAAGCGACGCGACGTCGAATCCCGCGGCGGCGATTACCGCGCGGAAGATGAAGACGACGACGACGACGAGAACGACGACGAACGCACGACGCGATTCGGCGCCCGCCCCGGTCTTCGCCGCGCGCTCCGCTCCGCGATGCTCGGCGTGCAGTGGGGATGCGGCCACGCGTTCGGCCTCGCCCTCGTCTGCGCCGTCTTCTTCGCGACACGACGACGCATGAACCTCGACGACTTTGGAGAGTACGCCGACAAAGCCGTCGGCGCCTCCATGATTGCGCTCGGGCTCGTGTCGCTCTGGTCGCTGTGGCGGTGGAGACGGCGACGGGATCTGGAGCGGGCGCACATCGCGGACGCCGGCGCGTTGGGCGCGGGGGATCCAGAGGTGCATTCAGCGGACGGAGCTCATCGACTCGTCGCGACTACTCATCGGGATGAGATTATTCAAGGCGTCGACGGTGAGTTAACCGTGACCGGTTCGCTGGTGCTGGAGGCGGGTTCCGAGGAACACGCCGCCGCGCACGACATGCGTCTCCCGCACGTCCACGTCCCGCGGGGATCTCCCGTCAAGCAGGCGGCGGCCCGAACATCGTCGTCTCCAGAAGTCTCCAGAAGTCTCCAGAAGAGCTCTCCGGATGGGGACGAATCCGAAGCGTCCAAAGAAGTGAACGATTCTTCCGAGCGCGAGGAGGACAAATCGAGGGGGCGTTGGTCACTGTCCATCGGGCTCGTGCACGGCATCGCGGGACCCAGCGGCATCCTCGCCGTGTTACCCGCCGTCGTCCTCGCGGATGCCGGCAAATCCACCGCGTACCTCGTCGCATTCTTCGTGACGTCTACGGCGGCGATGGGACTCTTCGCGGGGCTCTTCGGCTACGTCACCGACCTCGCGGTGCGACGACAGATGGACGGTAAGGACGCCCCGGACTCGCTCGGAGGTCATCGGTTCGATTCCCACGAGGTGCGGGTGACGCGCGCGAGCGACGCGGCGACGCGCGTGGCGATGGGGTTGAACCTAGGCGCCGGGGTTCTGGCCGTGTGCGTGGGGACGTTGTGGCTGACGCTCTCGGGGCTTGGACTTTTGGGAAGCCTGTGAGTGGTGATTTCGTACGCGGACGTGGGGGTGCGTCGCGGAAGAAGAACGAGTGTGCACGCGTGATACTGTACTGCGGGGGTATAGGGCGGGTAGCCAAAAACCCGCGCCGCGCCCAGCCTCCTGTAATACATGCAAGTACACACACGCTTAAGAGTTATCACGTCGCACCTCGGCTGCCAAAAGAAACTACCTGACAACACGACACTTTGTTTTCTTGGACTGCGTGACTGTGTTTTCCTCGGACGATCGACCGTCCCAGGGCCAGTCTGAGCCTTTCGTTATCCGAGGACGAGGATGGGTCCTAGGACATCGTGAAAGGCGTCCGTCGTCGTTTCCCCTGCCCGATAGCGACGCGCCGCTCGTGCCCGGGGGTGAAGCACACACTCGCGGGACGACGCGCACACGGTAAAGCGCGGTCTCCGTACTAGTCATGCGCACACCGCACGGATCGATCCTGCTGGGCAGCGCGTTCGCGCTGTGCCCCGTGCGCGCCGCGTCACATATGACCGGGGGGTCGCGAGTCTCGCGAGTCACCACCCGGCCGCACACGGTCGCCAACTTCCGCAACGGCGCGTATCGCAACGGGGGCTCGGGCGGTGAAAAGAACGGCGATCGCGCGAAGAAGCCATCGTCCTCCTCGTCATCGCCCTCCTCCCCCTCCTCCTCCCCCGCATCGTCATCGTCTCCTCCGGCGGCGGGACGCGGACGCGCGGAAGGGAAGAGGCTCACCCTCGGCGGCGGCGAGCCTTCAGACAACCCCGAGACCACGCCACTCTTCGACACCTACGCCGACGACGGCCGCGTGTTCGGCGATGCGGACCTGATACTCCCGCTCGACATCTCCCCACACGCATCACCCGTACTCGACGCGCCGGGATACAGCTTCGACGTGGGCAAGGGCGTCACGCGCTGGCCCGCGTTTCTCTCCACGTCCTGGGAGTTTGACGAAAACCTAGCCATGGCCAAAGGCGCTATGGCGCCGCTGCTCGCGGCGCCGTGGCGACTCATGCTCCTCAGCGACGGCAGCGTGACGCGGCACCTGCAGCTGCTGACGGACGCCAAGGTCACCGTGGACGTCCTGTCACACGATGCGGTGCGACTGGCGGACATCGAGCGCGATTCCAGCGTACCCGCCGACGTCTTTCGGACCCTCGCGTCGTTTACGCCCGCTACGGGCAATCACCCCGAGGGGAATACCAATAACGTAAATACCGACCAATTGGGCAACCACGGCGCCGACACGTACCTGCTGCACAGGGAGGTGGACCTGTGCGACGGCCGAGACGGCACGCCGCTGGTGTACGCGAGTTCGTGGTGGACCCTCGACGCGGCTGAGCGGTTCGGTGAGTTTATATTTTAATTCTCGTGTGTGCGATTAGATTGACGGGTAAGTGTTTTGTTCAACTCGTGCAGGCATCCTTGAACTGGACGGCGGCGCCACCGAACGCGCCGTCTGGATGCACCTCTCCGAGCGTCGCACCGAGCTCTTCCGCGAGGTTAAGCGCATGTACCACGGCCACTCGCCCGTGTTGGAGGACGCGTGGGCACTCCGTGGACCTTTCTGGGGCCGGCACTACGTCTTCTGGGCGGGCGAGGTTCCTCTTTGCGTCATTTACGAGGTGTTCAGTCCGGCGCTGGAGAGGTGAGTTTTATTTTTGGTTATTTTTGGTTATTTTTGGTTATTTTTGGTTATTTTTGGTAATCTGACGGCGTGTTTTGTGTGCAGGTTCCTCGGCGACGCGGAGGGAGGGACGTGGACGTTCGCCGATTCNCTCCGCGCCGAGACGCGGAAGAAAGAAGAGGCGGCGTGACTGAATGAACGCTCGCGTGAATTGTACAGCTGTGAGAAGAACCGTCGTTTGTTTCACCTAAAAACTCTTAGCGCTACGAATCAAAAACCTTTCTCCGTCACGCTCTTCCCCGCGCCGGCCTGTCGAGCAGCGCGAAGAGGCTCACCAGTCCCCTCAGGCACACCACCACCGCCAGCAGCACCCCGCACGCACCCGCTAACATCAAGTCAGGCGACCGCGCCGCGTGCCCCAGTCTAATCGCCCACCACAGCCCGTTCTCAGCCTGAATTCGTTCCTCCAGCCACGCGTGCGCCTGCAACTTCAACAGCGCCAGTTTCACGGGCACCCACGCCTTGGGATCCGAGCTGAGCACCATGTCGTAATACCGTTTCGCGAGGTGCAAGTCTTTCGGTAAGCCGAGGCCGTGCTCGTGCATGGTCCCGAGGTTGAACATCGCCTGCGCGCTGCGCTTCTGCGACGCCTGCAGGTACACGACGGCGCTCTTGTTTCGATCGACACCCGCTGTAAAAAAAACACGACCGTCATTCTAATTGCCCATATGAAAAATTGTAAAAAGACACTCACCATCCACGCCGTTTCCAAAGTAGTACGCGTCGCCTATGCGTAACAGGCTGCGAACGTTACCTTGGTCCGCCGCAAGTCTGTGGTAGTGGATCGCTCTTCGCTGCCGCTGTTCGTCGTCACCATCCCACCAGTCCCGCGCGTTCTCCAGCACGTACGCGGCGTTACTCTGCGCCACCTCCAGGCCCGTCTCCGCGGCTTTCATGTAGTTGACGAGTGCCTTTTCATACGAACGCGATTTATAGGCGCGGTGCCCAGCCTCCACCCTTCGATTCCACGGCCCTCGCTCCGCCAAACCTTTCAATAAAACAACCGCGTTCTTACACGACGGGGGCAGGCCGACGCCCGCGAGCTGCATCATCGCCAGGTTGTACACAGCCACCGCGTGGCCTTGGTGCGCGGCGAGGTTAAAATTGTAAAACGCCTTTGTGAAGTCGCGCTTGACGCCGACGCCGCGCGCGTGCATGGACCCGAGGTGGAACTGCGCCTCCGCGCTGCCTTGCTCGGCGGCTTTGGTGAAGTAGTTCATCGCCTTTTTGTGGTTACGTTCCACGCCGAACCCCGCGAGGTGCATGTACCCTAAACCGAACTGAGCGCCCGCATTGCCCTGTAAAAAAGAAAAAACGAGATCATCAAACTAATTGCCCGTACGATGATTAAAATAAATGTACCTTCTCCGCGGACGCTCGAAACAAGCCAATCGCCGTCTGGTTGTTCGCCTTGACGCCGAGGCCGTTGGCGAACATGTGCCCGAGCTGCGCCATGGCGTCCGCGTCGCCCTGCGCGGCAGCCTGCGTGAAGTACCGATACGCTCGCGCGCGATCCCGCCGAAGTCCTTTGGCGCCCACGGATAAGATCTGGCCAATGGCGGTGGCGGCGTCGGCGTTGCCCTGTGAATAAAACACGACGTCAGTTTAGTTGCCCATACGGATACGATAACCAAAATAACCAAAATAACCAAAATAACCAAAAATAACCAAAAATAAACTAACCATGTCCGCGCTGTACTGGTAGTATTGGACCACGTCACGCTCCCTCCGTGCGCCGTCGACACCCTCCATGTCCGCGGTGAGCCGTACCTTCTCCACCGCGCCTAAATGCGACCCTTTCAGGCGAGGATCACGGACAATCTCCACGACCTTCGCGGCGGGTGCTTCGTAATAGAGCGCAGCCTGTGAACACACAAAACACACGTGACGTCAGTCTGATTGCCCCTGTGAGTGATACGATAATTAAAATAGACGTACCGCCGCGCAGGATCGAGGTGTCCCGACGCCGTGTAGGTGCCTGTATCCCATCGCCATCTGCGCCCTCTGGTCGCCGCCCATGGCCGCGAAGTACTGGTGAAGTATCGCTAGGCTCGTGTCTTCTTTCGCGCCGCCCCATCCGGTGGAGTGCGCGAAGCCCAGTTCTTCGTGCGCGCCTGTGAACAAAACACGACGTCATACAAATTGCCCATACGAAATAAAAAAAATAAAATAAAAAAACTTACCTGCATCTCCGAGATTTGCCGCGCGTCGGAAGAGATCGAGCGCGGTGGCGTCGTCGGCGTCGACGCCCTCGCCGGCTTGGTGCGCGCGGCCGAGCGCGGTGAGCGCGGGCGCGTGGTTCGGGTCGAGCTCGAGCGCCTCGCGGAGGAGCGCCGCCGCGCGTCGCGCCGCGCGTTGCGAGTGCGGCCGATCCTCCGTGGTGCTCGTCGCGACTCGGAAGAGGCGCTCGGCGGGCGGGAGGGTGGTGTCGTGCATGGGGTCCACCTCCGCGTCGTCACCGGGCTCGTCCGCCTCGACGATGACCTCGGATGCCCCCGTCGCGTCGGCGGCGGCGTCGCCCTCGGACGCCGATGCGTCCTCATCAGAGGGAGACTCGCGCCGCGTTTGCGACCCATCGTCGTCGGGTCCAGGGAGCAGCCCTTTCTCACGCAGCGTCCTCTCCGCCGTGCGAAAAGCGCCCGCGACGAAGCCGCGCATCGCGAGGGTTCGCGGGACAGCGCACGCCAACAACACGACGATGAGCATCACCGCGCGAAGGCGGACGCACCCGCGGGGCGCGCCACCCCGGGGACCCCGCACCGCGCGTCTCATCGCGGCTCCACGTCGCCCAAAGGAATGATAATTTCTCAGGGCGGAGTTCGGCGCTCGCTTGTTAACACCTGCCCATTTTAGCGAATCATTTTGCCCATACACTTGAAGAAGAATTAAATTACAATTAGAGCATCTTAACGGTAAATTATTGCGTCTGAGGGTGGTAATTGGGGTCAAGCGCTCGCGAACGGTCCCGCTCGAGCACAGTCTCCAAGTCGTCCCGCAGCTCCCCCCACCGTCCACCCGTCAACTCCGCGCCCAACACCTGCACCACCGCGGTGCCCACCGCGCACCCACACGCGCAACACGCCTGTAAACTCCCTTTTCGAAGATACGCCCACAGAAACGCGGCGGTGAACGAGTCACCGGCGCCGGTTGTGTCCACGACGCTAACCCTGTAAGAGACACAAAACACGCCGTCAGTCGAATTGCCCACACGGAAACAACAAAAATACACTCACCTCGCGCCGGGACTCACGCCTCTGTCGCCGCGCCTGTCCCTCGTCACGCACCCGCGCGCGCCCAGGGACACCGTCGCCACCTGCACGTACCGCAGCATCCACTCCATCGCGCGTCCGGCGTCCTCGCGCGCGAACGCGTCGGGCGCGCGAGTCTCACCGAGCAACTCCGCCGCTTCATCCTCGTTGCAAAAGAGCAAATCGACGAGGCCATCTTCCAACAAACTCGTCAGCTGCGCCCGGCAGTTACGGACAACCTCGAAGGACGCCAGGTCCAGGGAGACGAGCGCGCCCCTGCGCTTGGCGGCGGTCATCGCGGTACGGGCCAGCTCGGGGCGGTACAGCGTGTACCCCTCCACGTGTAACAACGTCGATCCGCTCGGAGTGATTGAACTTTTTGCATTTGCATCGGCATCGCCTCGGCCTCCTTCGAACGCGAGCCGCTCGACGTGCTCGTCGAAGTGCGACGCGCCCATCTTGAGCGACGCGCCGAGGTAGGTTCGCATGGTGCGCTGCCCGCCCTTCTCCACGAGCGAGAGGCACTGCGCGGACCTGGGCGGCGGTGTGGCTTCATCATTCTCAACGTCTTCGTCAACCTCGAGTAGGATCGGCCGTACTTTCTGCGACCGGAGGAGGTCGCGGTATCTCGCGCCGATATCGTCTCGGCCGATCATGCCCACGAACGCGGCGTCGCCGCCGAGGTTCGCGACGCCCTTCGCGACGTTCGCCGCGCTACCCCCGGGGCAGTACGACGGTTCCATCGGGTTGCCATCGGGAAGGTGTTCGCTGAAGGATTCGGAGGCTTGGTCGAACGATCCCGCCCCCGCGATCCACTGCTCGCCGCACGCGCTCAGGAGGGACCTGATGTCGTCGTCGGAGTCGACCGGGACGCATCCGCCGGGCTCGGAGATGCCGCACGCGTCGAAGACCCGCGCGGCGAGGCTCGGGTCGTCGAGGCGCACCAGGATGTCGCTGACCGGATCCCCGAGCCCGACGAGGAGGACGGGGCTCGAGTAGTCGGGGGCGGACGCCGGGACCTTTGGGTCGGACATGGCGACGGGTCTGTCGGTGGCCTGGTCCACGCTCGCGGTGAGGGAGCCGCTGGAGGGACGGCGACGTAAGGGCGCGACGAAGCCGCGGCCGACGGGGGGCGAAGCCGAGAGGCGACTCGCCATGCAGGGGCGAATGCGCGACGGCCTTGTGGTTGACGTGGAAATACTTGAAACGCCGCCTTTTCGAACGACAGAGATCTCGGTATGGTTTTTATCCCACATCAAAGAAATTGAAATTCGAATTAGAGATGTCTTGTACTGTATTTCGTTTTAAAAAGCTCGCCTATTTACATAAAGAATATTTACCACCACGCGCCCTTCGCCTCGCCTCACCTACTGCAGGTGCGCGTTGTTGTTCGCGAACGGCTTGGGCGGGAACATCGACATCAGCACCGGCAGCAGTATCAGGCCGTGACCTAAACCGAAGACGATGCACAAAAACAGCTGCCGGAAGAACGTGATGAACACGTAGGATTCCGATCCCGAGAGCACGATGACGGCGAGAAACGTGGAGATTGCGCCGTTGAACACGGCGACGCCCATGTCACCCAACGAGTTCCTCAGGCGCTCGTTGGGCGTGCCGGTGTGCTCCATGAACGCGCGGCCGATGTGCGCGCTGTAATCCACGGACAGACCGAGCGCGATGATGAGCATGATGATCGTCACGGAATCNAGCGTCTGGCCCCAGAAGTGCATGTACCCCATGATGTTGATGATGATGAGGCAAAGGCACAGGCAGACGATGAGCACAGCCTTGGGGGAGATGAGCAGAATGGCGATGATGAC
>JGI26273J51734_10001175_pt1 | contig 13904 bp, 8 predicted proteins | sample SaaInlV_125m_DNA_FD_51734 | JGI IMG/M metagenome (IMG submission 51734) | reverse complement strand
ATATATTCTTATTCGTACTTGCTTGTTTGCTTGTCTGATGCTGGGTCTTCCTCGCCGCACGCATGCTCCACTTCACTCTCGAGAGCAGGCATGTGGGAGGTGACTCCAAATTCTCTCACTTTTTCCTCTTCCTGGACAAAATTCTTGTGCTTCTTTTACAACTCCAGACCGGCTCGAGATCTGAGAGCTAAGAGCGTGAACCTGCATTCTCAAGGTGCACGAAAGGACGGCGAATACTGCTGAGATGGTAGCGACAGCCTGTCCAAAAGCGGTGCCTGTGTTGAAATGGAGTGTCGTTAGAGGCTACACGAGTGTGTCGTCGCCAAGGCTAATAAGCTCGAAGCAAGTCTTAGTCCCTCCGCGACTACGTCACGTTTACCATCAAAATGCTTCAGCGCGTTCGACGACGTCCTCCGGCCAACCCTCCCTGGACATGACTGGACGAGCACAAGAGGCAGCAGAACTAATTCGAGAGATTGTCGACATCGCTGTAGCCACGGGACCGAGCGGCTTATCCCGCACTTTCTACGCGGCACAAGCTTTCTCCGCACTTGGGACTCGTCTGCTGCAAGACCCCGCGAACCCCCCAAAACCGGAAGAACTGTTGCGCCAACTCTTTGAGGCCTTGGGTTCGACATACATCAAGCTCGGGCAGTTCATCGCGAGTTCTCCAACCTTGTTCCCAGATGAATATGTTCGCGAGTTTCAAAAGTGTTTCGATAGAACCCCGGCTGTGCCGTTCACCACCATTCGTGAGATCATAGCAGACGAGCTTGGGAAGCCAGTGGAAGATATTTTTGAGAAAGTTGATCCTGTCCCACTAGCGTCAGCTTCTGTGGCACAGGTCCACGCTGCGGTGTTGAAAGGGAGCAAGAAAAACGTTGTCATCAAAGTTTTGAAGCCTGGTGTCACAGAAACTCTCAACGCAGATTTGTCATTCATCTATGTGGCATCGCGAGTCTTAACTTTCCTCAATCCAGAGCTCTCGCGACTTTCGATGGTTGATATTGTCGGAGACATACGCGCCTCAATTATGGAGGAAGTGGATTTCACTAAGGAAGCTCAAAATATTCTTGCGTTTCAGAACTACTTAGATAAGGCTGAAATCTCCGGCGCTATCGCCCCTTATGTTTATCTAGGCGAATCCTCAACGAAGGTATTGACTCTTGAACGGCTTTATGGAAGTCCTCTCACAGACCTGAACGCGATACGCAACATCACGGGAATCGACGCTGCAGGTGCAGATGCGGACGACAACGCCGAACAAATTCTCATCACGGCGTTGAATACGTGGTTTGGCTCGGTTCTTGCTTGTGAGTCGTTTCACGCTGATGTGCATGCTGGAAACCTCTTGGTCACTAGAGAGGGGCGCGTCGCATTCATTGACTTTGGTATTGTTGGCCGCATCTCGCCTGCGGTTTGGGGTGCCGTGCAGATTTTCTTTCAAGCAACTGCCTCTCGAGACTATACACTCATGGCAAAATCCCTCGTGCAGATGGGGGCTGCAGAAACCAACGTCAACATTGTTGAATTCGCTGACGATTTGCAACGTATATATGAGTCTTTGGATCGATTAGATCCAGATATTGTCGTTTCAGAAACTGGTGATGGAAATGGCATCGCTGCCACGTTGGCTGTGGATCAACAAGTGGTTAGTCAACTGTTAGTAGACGTCGTACAGGTCGGGGAAAAAAATGGAGTCAAGTTCCCTCGAGAATTCGGGTTGCTCCTCAAGCAGATTCTTTATTTTGATAGGTATGTCAGATTACTTGCGCCAGAGATCGAGGTCGTGTCAGACGAGCGCGTAGCATTTATGGACTCTGCAGCGCTACAGTCTAAGGACCGGACAATGACGTAGATAAAAATTTCGTTCGAGCTCATATCTTTTAATCACAAGTCAGAGGCTGAAGCTGCACCTGTTTGAAGCATTCTAACTGCTGATCTTCTTCCTTCGACGTCTCCCAAGCCAAGCATGCTTGAGATCTCCTCAATGCGTGACTCTTCGTCGAGTAACGCGTCGACAGTTATTCGAATCCTGCCTTCACCGGAATCGTTTGCTGTCTCTCCTGTCCCGTGTCCGATCTCCTTACTGATACGCAAATGTCTGTCTCCATATGCTGCGACCTGCGGTAGATGCGTGACACAAAGTACCTGTTGATTTCCTTTGTCGGCTAGCATTCGGAGGGAAGCCCCGATTTTATCCCCGATTCGAGCACCAACTCCACTGTCTAGCTCATCAAAGACAGAGATTCTGGAAGACTCAATTGCATCTGTTTCCACAAACGAATCGTGTGTCTGTATCAGTGAGGATAAACCCGCCTCTGCCGCAACACCACGGAGCGCTCCCTGCAGAGAGCGAGCAAATCCTGGCGTTTCTTTCATTTCTTCGCTCTTCTCCCCACGCATTGCGTCTCTCTGAATTGCAGGCGAGAGTTTCATCGCGAGTAACAGCCGAGCGGTCTCTCCACCTGAGGCTACTGAGCTCATGGAACGTAGGGACTCATTCGGTCCTGCCGCAAGGAGGAATGTCACCCGATCGAGTCCACCGGGTCGCACCCGAAATCGCGAGGATCCTTCTTCGCCAACATCCATGGCGGATTCATCGACATAAATGCTAAGAGGCGGTGGCGATGCTGGGTTCACTTCACCACTGGAGATGTTTTCCCAGCTCAAGGAGACATCAAAGCGGCAACCCTCCATTGCAAGAGAGGAAAGTGCAGTGGTGACGTCGCGTCGAAGAGCAACAGCTGCCTTCCTGCGAGATTTTGCGAGTATCAGTCCAGCCTCGATCAGTTCTGTTTCAGTAGCAGCTGCCAAAGTGGAAAGCGTTTCGCGTCTTTCTTTAAAGTTTTCCGCAGCATCTAGTCTTGCTTTTGCGACCTGCACAATTGATAATCATCAGGGTGGAAGATAGAGCTTGTGTCAGTTTTCGCAAAAGAAAAGAAGACGGGAGACGGGAGACAAAGGGTAAAATCCGAATCCGATGGGTTGCGAGATTACTCACCTCAGCAGCATCACAAGCCTCGTCAATATTCCGGACACCAATGCTTCGGCACAGCCGATCTAGCTGCCGGAGTCGGCCAACGCACTCTTCTTGGTGGTAGGGGTCAGCACGCAGTAGGGTAAGATAATTAGCGACCCGCCGCTCTGCTTCAGATATGAGAACTTCAGCTTCTCGACACATCAAAAGTGCATCTCTCAGCCCCGCCAATGCAGCATCAGTTTCATCAGAACTATCTTCCGAATTTGGTTGCAAACTTGAATCTTCATCTGCTTCACTGGAATACGTTCCACCTTCTGCGCTCACGCCTGGTGCTGATCGCTGTGCATTACTGAGCAGGCCCTTGATCTGTATCGATGCGTTGCTGATACCACTACGAACGCTGCCTTGAGTATCAACGACATTTCCGCCCCCGTCACCACTGAGCGTACTCATCACGCTGCTACATGCGTCAACAGTCATTCGGGCTCCTTCCAGGCGACGCAACTCACTTTTTAGCGCAACGTCCTCGCCTCTGACAGGTTCTACTGCTTGTACTGTATCTATCAAATTACTGAGTTCTTGTCGCTCATCTGGCGAGATCTCTTCCAATAAAGCAAGTTCAGAGCGGTGCAAGAGGAGCGCCTCGGCGAGTTCGTCAAAGCGCATCCGAAGTTGGCGTGTCCCAGCCCAATCATCTAAAAGCTGCTTTTGAGCCTCCTCGTCGGCGATGGAAGCTGCCGTACCCTGACCATTGAAGTCAACCAAAACTTTTCCCAGCTCTCTCAGACATTTGACTGGTACAATCGTGCCATTCACACGGCAGACGCTGCGAATGCGTCTCTGCGTCTGATGATGAGCTTCTTGGTTCAACTCTGCGAATGGCTCCTCTACATCAGATCCTGGACGGTGATCGTCGATGTAGACGAGGCGACGTTCCACAGTCAATTCTGCCGTAGACTGAGATGATGAAAGTCTAACCAATTCGGGTACATCGTGTTTTCGAAGGATCGACCCTACTTCGGTATGTGTATCAGCGCCAACGCAAAACCATCCCTGCAACTCTGCACAGTCAGCTCCGCTTCGAATCCCCTCTTCCCGAGCAGGCGCACCACACAGTTGAGCGATGGCTTCAAGAAGCACGGACTTACCACTCCCAGACTGCCCAGTGATGATGTTGAGGTGAGGATGAAAACTTACGTGCTGATCATCGACGAGTGCAAAGTCGCGTACGTACAGGTCGCGAAGATGTGTGGTGCTCGAAGTGTCCTGGGCACGAGAAACAGTGGAGCATCTTGCAGCCCGCCTGCTGTGGGAAAGAAAAGGACGAGGTAGAACTCTCCCCGACGAACTGACAAACGTGCGAGAAGAGTACGCGCTCGTCATATGCGAACAGGCTGCCCTTGTGTTACTCAGCAGCGCACAAACAGATCCTTTCCCGTGCCGTCTGCTGTGCTCTGCACGCGACAAGAGACCTTCACGGCATAGCATAGTGCATATCTTTAGATCGCACTCTCACATCTCAGAATCACGCACGCGAAAAAAGCGCGCGCAAAAAAAAAGACGATAAACAGAATTTACAATTGTACTCACTGAAAATACGTGTGGTTACACTACCACTGTAGGCTATCGGAGGCCCATAAGTAATAAGAATTTACATATGTATTAATACATACATGTACAGCATATGTACATATGTACCGTAGTAGGCCTATTAATAATAATGTTAAATCGAAATCTAAAGTGGGCCAAACTTTGGAGCAGGTAACACCCCAAAAAGGCGCGCATCGTCCGCGCCTTCATCACACTCCAGCCCCCGCCATCGTTAGGCTGCAACACATTCAGTCCAACCAGGGGGGGGAATGATGGAAGGATCCACGCTTAAGAAAGCGAATGCTTTTGCTTCGAGTCCGCTGTCAAAGCGCTCCGGATACCTGAACACTCCCTCGGCGGACTCCAAGTCGGATTTCGCGTACTCTGGGGGCGCTCTCGAACGTTTCGTGTTCATCACGCCGGCCTTCATCTCTATCTTTATGATCACATTCGTGACCTTTTGGGGTGCTCGCGTGTCGCCTGCTCTGACAGTTGTATTCATCTGCTGCTATGTTTCTTATGGTTGGGTCAAGGGAATCCACTCAGCTCTGTTCTCGCTTTTCGTGGGTATCCCGAGGTGTCATGCCTATCGAGATGCTAACTGGCGTGAACTCGCAAAAAACCCAGAGCAGCAGAGTCCCATTATTGAACGCACATTCGGTCCACAAGGCCCTGTGTTTAAAGCTGGTCGCCCCCCTTTGCCCATTCAGTCCTCCGCAGGTGGCACTGAATACCACAGTTTAAGAGACAAGTTTGAGTCCCTCGTTCACGTGTGCGTCATCCCGACGTATAAAGAACCTTTAGGGACTCTGAGAAAGACTGTAGGAACTCTCCACGCACAGTCATGTGCGAAGGAGAAGCTCATCGTATGTCTCGCCACGGAAAGCCGTGATACAGAGGCCCCAGAGAAGGTGAAGGCTCTGTTATCAGAATTCGGCGATGGCCTTCTTGGGCTCTTTTACACGACACACGTTCTCGCCGAAGGTGAAGCCGTTGGAAAGTCGTCCAACACAGCTTGGGCTGTTCGCTGCGTCAAGCACACTTTGGTTGACACTTGGGGCTTCGTCCCCGAAGATGTCCTCCTCACCATTTGTGACGCAGACACTTACTTCGATGTACAATTCATGGATTGTCTCGCTTTTCACCATGCTCAAGATCCGCTGCCTTATAACACAACTTACCAAGCTGTGGAATGTTTCTTTCCCAACATTTGGGCCGTCCCTATCATTGTCCGCATCAAGGCCTTAATCGACTCTGTCGGGTTTCTTGGTCAACTCGCGAGTCCATTCAGTCATCCGTTCCCTTTCGCCATCTACAGTCAATCATTGAGGACGGCGATTGACTGTGGATACTGGGATGTTGACATAATTCCCGAGGACTGGCATCACTTTCTGAAGTGCTGGTTCCGCCGCGATGGGAACTTCCGCGTCGTTCCTGTCTTTTTATTCATGGGCAACGACGCAATTGAGGATGAGACCTGGTGGGCTGCGAACAAAGCGAGATACACGCAAGCGAAGCGACACGCATGGGGAGCCATTGACCTCGCATACATCGTTTGCCAGTATGCTGCCCGCATGGATCGCGTGCCTTTCCGCAAGGTGTACAAGCTATTTACGCACGCCTCTGAACACCACATCAGTTGGACCCTTTACTGGGTCACAGTCATGCTTGGATCTCTCGTGAGCACCTGGATCAACCCTGTACTTGAAACATATCCATTCGGCATTGGTCTTCGAAAGCTCGCCATGCTTTGCTTCTTACCCATGATGTTTGCTACGACGATGTTCATGATCGGAGACTTCTACATTAGAATGTTCCTTCTGCACGATCGTCGACATTTTGAGGCCAACGCGGCACCCATGTGGTGGCAGGTGCTTTCTCAGATTCAATGGTTGCTCATGCCTGTAGCTGATCTTTTCTTTGGATCCATGGCAGGACTCGATGCCCAGCTTCACATGGCGATACAACCCACTATGAAGTATGAGGTTTCAACAAAGGTGTCAAAGGACGGGAAGGTCGGGGGCTTGGTGCCCGAGAGCACAGAAAGTGGAGCGAGTGATTACCAGTCTGCTGAACCGTAGAAGTTGGGCCTCGTTGCACCACTATTCGTAGTGTTAGTATCTTCGTATATAAAGCCTATAGTTCCGTAAGTGTTGTCTTTAGATGCAGCCCTTGCATGTTCCTTCTTAGATTCTTAGACTTCTTCTCCTCCCCCTCCCAGACGCGAGGGCCATGACTCGTCGACTTTCCTGCTCCTCTGCTCTCCGCGTGGACGCCTAAAATACAATTCAAAATACAAGTGGTACCTTCTTATGTGTAAAAGTACTCTTTCACTCTTTTGACTAACCTGTAATGTTGGAGAGCTGCTGTGTTGTGGCAAGTTTACGAGCTTCCCATGCTGTCAACCTTGCAACATCAGTAGGATGAAGCGTGAGAAATCCGAACCCAGAGTTGTCAGGCACAGACAGAGCTTGCACGGCAGCACGAACTCCACCTCCTCTGACATACATATGAAGTGCAGCTGCTACTCCCAAAGCCGTCGTCCAATCGCTTGGCGCGCACAATATAAGTATTTGATCTCGCTGCGAGCGATCGTGTTGATTATGGTAGCCACCATTCATTTGATCGTCATTTCGTGTTTCCAGCTCACAAATTCTTGCGAATAGATGTTCCACTTCCTGCAGTGCCTGTGTAAATAAAGAATTTGCTCCGAGACTGAAGTCAGAAATAGACGGAAGGGAGATGCGCTGCATGGTCACTCCTATGGCGGCAAGGCGTTTGGTGAAATTGATGATGGTATCAGACTCGTATTCATCGATGTGCAAAAACTCGTCTGATGCACAAGGTGTCGACATGTCATCATCCACAGACTGTTCTCGGGAGCAGACCATAAATGTGAAAGTTTGTAGTTCCTGCACTGACATCCCAACCACAGAGTCAAGGTTTCCTATGTGCACGCCATTCAGTCGAGAAGCTGATCGGAAAGCTCTGAAAATCTTTCCAGGCGCAAGCCTCGAAATATCTGCCGCAGAATGGGGTGGATGCATCATACTATTTTCTTCCACGCGATTCGCTGTCGTTGGGAGGTAGCATGATAGGGATGTGCGCCGAGATTCATTACTTTCCACGGGCCATTTTGTTTCTAGTGGAGCAGAAACTCCTGCACGTGTGGACCATGGGCTATCACTTCCAAGCAAACGGATCGAGGCAAACTCATCTGAGGGAGACACGAAATCAGGGTCAAGTGTCATCCTGAGAGAAGCAAACTTTGTTCTCACCTTGGCTAAATTTGGCCGCAGGCTCGGGTCACGCACCAATAACCACATGATAAAGTGCTTAATCGACGGCATTGAATCCAATTCCTTCACTGACTGAGGTGGTAGCAAGTCAGAATTTGGCGTGACTGTGCGCAGAAAAAAGCGTATCCAATCAGGATCATACAGTAAGAAAGAGTTGGTGATAATTTCATATAGCAGACAGCCAAGAGCCCAGATATCTGCAGGATGTCCGCACTTCTTTGATTTTCGCCTGTCATAACTATTCGCATCCATTTTCGACGATGTGCTCACTGCGAGCATTTCAGGTGCTTTGATATACTCAGTGCCTCTGTTTCGCAAAGTACCCTCAGTCTCTGACGGACCAAATGAACGGCTCTCACCAAAGTCTGTGATAACGATACGAAATGCAGACAAAGTTGAACGTTCTGGTGGATTCCAGAAATCGCTCACCGAGCAACCCTGCGTTGGCTCAAGTAAGAAGTTGTCAGCCTTAATATCGTAGTGAACCACTCCAAACCTTTCTAATGCTGCGACAGCCTCAAGGCACTGCGCATAAATAGCAGAATACAGCAGTAAGTGTCGGGAAGTACAGAGAATTTCTCCTGGCAGGTCGCACACATGCCCATGATTGGTTCTCCATTGTTTAAGTGAAGTCGGGTAATGCTGCATCACAATAAAGAAGCTTCCTTTGGACACACCATAATCAAGCAGTTTCACAACAAATGGTTCACGTTCCATTGCTTCGAGTAAGGCGATTTCAGAATAAACGGCAGTCGCAGCAAAAGTTTCGCGCACATTTTGAGCTGTGTCGATCACTTTCACAGCAACTTCCATCGATCTAAGTGTGCCTAGTTCGTAAGGAAGATCGCATCTATAAACCTCGGCAAAGGCACCTTTTGCAACAAATCTTTTCGTGGCATATCGTTCCGGGCTGAAGAACGCGTCTGATGACAAGCGAAGCAACCTTTCGACATCGTTACCAAGCGCTCCAACTCTAGAAACAAGAGCAGAGACTACAGACGCGTTACCAGCGTGATTTAAATGGGCTTGAAGAAGAAGATGAACGCCGTGCACGAGCTTTTCAAAGTGCAGCTGTGTAAGGTAACGTTTTTTAGACGTCTGAGCTTCTTCATCAGCGTATCTTGAAGAGATATATTTCCTGTCGACTTCACTATGTTCAGCAGGCTTAACGTGAACGAGTAAAAGCAGGAGGAGTTCAATCATGGCCGCATGCACACTCGCGTCCTGATACAACTTTCGACAACCTCGTCTCAAGAAATACAACTTTTCTGCAACGCGCCGTGACGACACGGTCGCAGGGTCCTCAACTTCACCAGGATCTATATGTGCACCTGATGAGGGTGCTGAAGTTCCTTTCGTGATGTTTATCGAGCTCTTATCCTTGTGCGTCAGTTTGGACACGGCAAGATGTTGAAGGAAGTCTCCTCTTGCTGCAGATGTTTTACCACTGCCATGAAACACGGTATTTTTCTTGTAAGGTGAGCCTCCCGAGTTTTCTAACTCCTCTTGTAGAATAACATCTTCCATTAGATCACCAATATGAGGGGCAGAATGTTCCAGTTGACCGTCTGTTTCAAAGCTGATGGCATCGGGTGATTTGCCAAGTTCAGCAGCGGAAAGCTGTACACCACCGCGACCCGAGCTCATGGTGCTTCTGAACATGGGCGTTGGAATCGCGAGCCCGTCGTTGGAAGTTAGAGGCTGAGAAGGCGTCGTGTACTCATTCAAAACTTGCTCTGCTGAAAGTTTCAAGGTTTCATTCCCTTCACGTTTCAAGGTAGCGTCAATTATGTTTTCCTTTTCTGGAGCAGAATATTTTAAGGCACTCAGAGATTCCTCATATTCAAGAGACAGCTCTCTCAAAATAAAGTCAGCCACACGAAGTCGAGTCAAGCTGCTTGAAAAGGAAGAATTCCAGTGAGTGAGATGATTAGCAGCGAACACATCGCAACATGGATTTGCTCGTCCTGAAGATAGCCCACTGTCGTCGTTGGCTCTCAATAATAATGAACTTAGGGAAGTAAGGTGATTCACGACAAGCCCTGCCCAGTTAGATGGAAGATGTCCATCTGGGCCATAATCACAGAGGTAAAGACGCATGAAATCCATAAAATGTGCGTGAATCATATCGTCAACAGTTCCTCGGTTTTGCTGCGAGTCTGGCTGCATGGAAGAGACAGTCGTCAGTTGACGCGCTAGAACCGTATTGGCTTGTTGCTGAGCAACCTCTGTTCGAGTGGTAACAACAATAGCACTTGGATGAGTTGCATGGCGAGATTTTCGGTTATGCGCGAGGATACCCGATATATCTGCTGCTAAATTACTTTCACCCACGTTCTCTGCCAGAGTAGACAGTGTGAGAGGTGTTGAGATTCGATCTGATTCTCCTGAGAGCTCACCCACATGTCCCAGTGTTAACACTTCAGGTGCCCGATGCCTAACGTCGTGGAAGTCACTTCTACTCAAACCCGATGCAGCCCCGCGTCGAGAACTGCGCGTCTTGTTGGACAACGTGTGAACATGCTTTCGCCAAACTTTATTAACGTGTAGCCCGCGCCAGTTTGGCAAGTCGACAAACTCGGTTTCACCACCAGGCGGCGAATCGTAGTCCGCCGTGGTCATTTGAATTACTCGGGCATCTTGAAGAATAAAGGCCGTCTAAGCTGACATGCACGCGGTTTTTATGGCATGTCCTATCAAACTCAGCACTTATGCAGTAGTGCGAACCTTCCAGTGGTGCGAACCTTCCCAGCTTCCAGAACCACGACCCGTCGAAGAAGATAGAGGGATTGCGTGCGTGTGTGCTGGCGCCTTTTGTTCCCAAAAAAAAAGAAGGAAGCAAATAAATAAAATGGCTGGCTGGTGGCCGGCTGGCTGCTGGGCGCCGCGCGCGGCGGCCGGCGGTCATATCATGCACAATTTTCGTGAAAAATCCCCTGCTGGCTGGAACGATGGCTGGCTGGCTGGGGATCAAATTTTTATTTATTTTTTGACAGCAAGTAATAAGCAATTAATCGCAAGCAAGCAAGCAAGCTAAGCAAGCAATAAGCAAGCAATAATATTCATAATAATAATATTCATAATACTTCGAAAGTAATTAAGTAAGCAGAAAACGAACGAACGAAGAAAGTCTCACAGAAGGCGACATCGAACGCACTCCCGATCAACCCAACACCTACGATTCCGAACGGACCTAAGGTAGACACCATGAAGGTACGACATCAGCTATGTTGAGGCGCGCCGTCCTGTTGTTTTCAATGTCACGGATGCCACAGTCGTCCAGTTTAAACCTTGCCCGTGTCGCTAAATCCTCGTGTCCCAAACCTTTTTCTGCAGGCGCCGTCAGAGGTCCAAGCAAAGAGCGTCGGCGAGGTCGTGCTCTCTTGGAACACAGAGCTCGAGAGTCGCACGGTACGTTTCGCAAGACCGAGTCGGTTAAAATTGTTTGGTTTGTGGAGCTCTCTTTCCCTTGCATCACATGTCGCTATCAGACTAACCCCTCGGTGATGCTTGTCCCCGCTTCGCAGAACTTTTTCAAGTCCAAGGCGAAGAGTCTTGCAGAGTGGGATCGCCACATCTTGAAAAACAGGCACCAGCTCATGGCCTTGCAGGTGAGGAGCCCGCAAATATGAAACATTCTCCTAGACTCGTTCCAACATCACTTCATCTCTCTTGTCTATTGAGTGGTGGGGCGAAGTCCTCGCTCGATTACCTTCACCTATACTTACAAGTTTGATTCGTGCTCTATTCCAGGTTGACCTCGGGAAAGCTTCAACCTCCCAAGACAGGCTGGAGCGTCAGCTTGATATCCTTCAAGTTCACCAAAAACAAATCAGTGATGCGCTGAACGTCATGGAAGCTGAAGCTGAGCATCTGTCCAGGTGAGTTCTATGTGTGAACGTCACTCTATGTTCTCAGGCGAAACTGACCTTCCACGTTCCTCCTCTTGTCCTTCGTAGGTCTCCCCAGCACAGCGCCGCAGTTGGGAGTCAAACGTCCAGCAGCCAGGAGACTCTTTACAGCCTTGCAGAGTCTATAAGCGCGCATCTGAGTAGCCTGGGTGATGCTCTTCACGGAATCGTGCCTTCAAATACAGACGGTGAAGAGGTACGCATCATCGACAACTTCTTACGTGTTGAATACATGTAGGTAACTACGAGCTGACTCCGCAAGTTTCTACCGCCGGTTTCCCTTCAACTTCTTCGCAGGAACTCAACCGCGCGGCGGAAACCTCAGCACCGAACAATACGTTCCCCAGCGAAGTGCTCAAGGCACACCTTCAAACCTTACACTCCATAGAGCAAAAGATATCCCATGCCTCTGCTGCTTTGCGTTGAAAAAAACTAAGCCGACTAGCCCCAGAACCATAATACAACTCACATACATGTACGTACGCACGCTTTGCACAACAACACTTTTTCCGTCCCCTCGTCATCTTGAAATAGATAATGATTCTAAACCACAAGAGCCACTTCTCACGCACTTTTTGTTGTCGACAGTGCAGTGGGGGCGGCGCAAGACTTCAGGCGGCGGCAGGGATGGAGGCAGCAGAGCTTGCAGGCCACGTTTCCGCAGGTGTCATTGCGGGTACTGCAGTCGAAGCGACGTTGTATCCCATAGACACGATAAAGACACGTCTGCAAGCTGCGCGCGGGGGAGCATCGGTGAACTGGAGAAACTTGTACAAAGGGATCGGCGGGAACCTCGCTGGTGTTGTCCCTGCCTGCGCAGTATTCTTCGCTGTATACGAGCCAGCGAAGCGTATGTTGCTTCCCCTCGATGACGATAAGCTGATGCACTCCGACCGCACGATCACTGCGCATCTCACGGCCGCCGCATCCGCAGGACTCGCAGCCTCCATCGTGCGAGTGCCGACCGAGGTTGTCAAGTCTCGCATGCAGACGGGTCAGTTCACAAGTGCACGAGGCGCAGTCTGGCACATTGCCTCTCGGGAGGGCATCGCTGGAGGGCTCTTCGCTGGATTCGGCTCATTTCTTTTACGCGATTTACCATTCGACGCGATCGAGTTCGCATCTTACGAACAGATGAAGATCACTTGGTCGTCTGTTAGTGGAAGCTCTGGAAACGAGATCAAGCCGCATGAATCGGCTGTCATCGGAGCCGTTGCGGGAATGCTGACAGGCGCAGTGACAACGCCTCTGGACGTTGTTAAAACAAGACTGATGACGCAAGGAGGGATGAAAGGCGAGACGCGTTACTATAAAGGCGTGATGGACTGCGTAACACGTACGGTGGCCGAAGAGGGGTGGATCGCTCTGCTCAAGGGCATCAGCCCGAGAGTGACGTTTATTGGGCTTGGGGGTGGTGTGTTCTTCTTCGTGTTGGAAGGCGCGAAGAAGGCGCTAGGGGTCGACAAACGTTCGACAGCTTCCAATATGAACTTCAGAAGCGGAGGAAGTGACGACTTGAAACCGTGAAGGTCGAGTGCACAATAGATGTGCTGATAGTTCTATCATATTAGTAGACTATGTCATACGTACTACATACTTCGGACGGAAGAAAAAAAGGCATCTTTATTTCTTTTATCGCCGCGCCCGCGCCCGCGCAGAACTTTTCGGCGAAAATCGCACGCGGCAAACTCGAATTCACGCTAGCTCAAAACTCGATCGATAAAAAAGAAACGAGAGCGAAAAAAAGCGAATTCAAACCGCCAAATTAACGCACGAATTGCCGAGACCTCGGGATCATGAGGAATTCCTCATAAGTATTAGTTGAAAATGCAATGTACCTGTTCGAGACAGCGTGCTTTCCATAGAAAAATGGATTCGATGAAAAACGCCCGCTTCAAAAAAATTAATTCATGAATCCTGTATATTGGAGACCATTTTTCATAGACTGTTTGCCCGTATACATATTTCACGATTGCGCGATGTGTTTTTTTTCAAACTTTATTTTAATCGGATTGATCGCGCGTGACGTCCATTCCACGGTGCGCCGTCGACAACAAACCAACAAGCAAAGATGCCCCCTAAAGCCGCCCCCGCCCACCCCAAGTACGAGGACATGGTGAA
>JGI26273J51734_10001160_pt1 | contig 13987 bp, 11 predicted proteins | sample SaaInlV_125m_DNA_FD_51734 | JGI IMG/M metagenome (IMG submission 51734) | reverse complement strand
AATTAGGAAATTACAGCTTGTTTCGTTTCGTTTTTTCGTTTTTTGGATCTATTTTTGCATTGTTAACGCTTGGCTGTGCATTATTTGCTATAATTATAACAGCTGTTTTTTATGCATATGGCAGTGACCTACCTGATTATGATCAGTTATCAAATTATCAACCAGCAACAATAAGCCGTGTTTATTCCAGAGATGGGGAAGTGATTGATGAATTCGCTCAACAGAGAAGATTGTTTGTATCGGCTGATGAAATACCAGATATTGTAAAAAATGCATTTATATCAGCCGAAGATAAAAATTTTTATACTCATATTGGATACGATCCAGCTGGAATTGCAAAAGCAATTTTTGATGCAGCAAACGGTAAAGAGCTACGAGGTGCATCTACAATTACGCAACAGGTAATGAAAAACTTTTTGTTAACAAGGTCTCGATCGATTGATCGTAAAATTAAAGAAATTATTTTGGCAACTCGAATTGAAAAATCAATGTCAAAAGATAAAATTTTAGAATTATATCTAAATGAGATATTTTTGGGCCAAAATTCATATGGAATTGCGTCAGCAGCAGATACATATTTCAGCAAATCGTTAGATGACTTAACTTTAGAAGAAGCTGCTTATTTAGCTTCACTACCAAAAGCTCCAAGTAATTATCATCCTGTTCGCCAAAAAGATCGAGCGATAGCTAGACGGAATTTTGTTATTCGGGAAATGGCAGAAAATGGTTATGTTTCAGATACAGAAGCATTAATTGCAAAATCTAAAGAATTGATAACTGTGCAAGGTGGCCAATTGGCTTCCAAGAGAGCTGCAAGGGCGCCAAGAACGTATTTTACTGATGAAATACGAAGACAATTGTCCTTAAGCTTTGGTGAGAAAGAGTTTTTTACTGGAGGCCTGGCTGTAAGTGCAACTATGGATCTAAAATTACAATCAGATGCTGCTCAGGCGTTACGTAAGGGTCTGGAAGATTATGATCGAAAATATAGCCCTTGGCGTGGTCCAATTGATAGAATTAAAGATATTCACCTACAGGAAGATACCTGGCGTGAAGCTTTATCAAAGAAAAAATTACCCAGAGATATAAAAGATTGGCACTTGGCAATTATCTATAATTTGTCAAAACAAACCGCTAAAATAAAAGTTGAAGGATTCGCAGAAAATCAAAATCAATTTTTATCTTTAAAAGATGAAATGAATTGGGCAAAAAACAGAATATACCCTGATGGTAAGCGTACTGTAATTAATTCCGCGAAAGATATGTGGTCAGTGGGGGATGTGGTATTTGTGCAGCCCATATATGATCCTGATGGAAACTTTATTAATTGGACTTTGAGGCAAATACCCAAAATACAAGGTGGTTTTGTTGCGATGGATACTGAAACTGGAAGAGTACTTGCCATGCAAGGTGGTTTTTCTTACCAACATTCTGTTTTTAATAGGGCTACGCAAGCAAAGCGACAACCTGGCTCATCATTTAAGCCTTTTGTTTACGCTGCGGCACTAGATGTTGGCTATAGTCCTGCATCACTAATAATTGATGCACCAATAGAAATAGATACTCCTCAAGGTTTGTGGAGCCCAAAAAATTCATCAAATAAGTTTTATGGGCCTGCACCTTTAAGAATTGGAATAGAACAGTCTAGAAATCTAATGACGATTAGATTGGCGCAAGATGTTGGAATGGAAGTTATTAGTGGTTATGCTGAACGCTTTGGTGTCTATAATAAAATGCAAAAACTTTTAGCAGCATCTCTTGGAGCCCAAGAAACAACTTTATACAAAATGGTATCATCATACGCAATGTTTGCAAATGGAGGTGAGCGTGTTGTACCAACAATGGTTGATAGAGTTCAGGATAGGTTTGGCCGAACCATTTATAAACATGATAAACGTGAGTGTATGAATTGTAACAACGATATTCTTCAAATGGGCAAATCGCCATTTATTAATAGTAATCGTGAACGAGTTTTGGATCCTCTTACGGCTTTCAGATTGCAGTCAATGATGCGTGGAGTGGTTGAAAGAGGCACTGCAAAATCTGTAGCAATCAAAGGTGTTGAAATTGCTGGTAAAACTGGAACAACTAATGATGCAAAAGATGTTTGGTTTGTTGGATTTACTCGAAACATAGTGGCTGGATGTTACATAGGCTTTGATACACCACAGCCATTACGTAAAGGTGCTTCAGGTGGTGGAATGTGCGGGCCAGTATTTAAAGAGTTCATGGTTGAAGCGATTAAGAAATATGGCTCAGGAAGCTTTAGCCAACCACCAAATACATATTTTGCTAAATTTGATAGAAATACTGGGGTATTGTTGCCAGATGGTGGTACAGGAGGAAATCCAAATAATATCCCTGGATCAAATGTAACATCTGAATTGTTTAGGATTGGTGATGATCCCGTTTTAGATGGGTTAATCACAGTGATCGATGGGGGTTTTTCTGTTATTGCTGATGAAGAGATATTTACTGAATTCTCGGACGATTTAGGAATGACTACAGGAGATAATTGGATTAGGCATTACATAAATAGTAAGAAACAACCAAGTAAAATTAACTTTGGAAGCTTATCAAGTGGTGGATTATATTGAATTCTTTTATAAGAGAATTCAAACGGTGATTTAGGATAAATGGATGCGATCAGAAATTGAAAATATAGTTGTTGAAATCCATAAATCTTTGGAGTTGCTGAAACAACGAATGGACTGGGATACTGCAGAGCATCGAATGGAAGAGTTTGACGCAATGTCAGAAAACCCTGATCTATGGAATAACCCTGAAAAAGCACAAAAATTGATGAGAGAAAGACAAATGCTGTCTGACTCAATATCAAATTTCAAAGAACTATCATCTAACCTTCAAGATAATATTGAATTGATCGAACTTGGTGAAATTGAAGAAGATGAAGTAATAATTAAAGAAGCCGAAAATAATATATTAATAATTCAGCAAGAATCTGCAAAACAAGAATTAGAAGCATTATTAAACGGTGAAGTTGATTCTAATGATACGTTTTTACAAATTAATGCTGGTGCAGGTGGAACGGAAAGTTGTGATTGGGCAAACATGCTTGCGCGAATGTACGTAAGGTGGGCTGAACAAAAAGGTTATCAAGTAGATAGAATGGAAGAAAGTGTAGGTGATGAAGCTGGTATAAAGTCTGTTACATATCAAATTAAAGGCCATAACGCTTATGGCTGGATGAAATCTGAAAGTGGCGTTCATCGCTTGGTAAGGATTTCACCATTTGATAGTAATGCAAAACGCCATACTTCATTCTCATCTGTATGGGTTTATCCTGTTGTTGACGATAATATTGATATAGAAATTAATCCATCTGAAATTCGCGTTGATACTTACAGGTCATCTGGAGCTGGAGGTCAGCATGTTAACACAACAGATTCAGCCGTAAGAATTACTCACATTCCAACAAATATAGTTGTGCAAAGCTCTGAAAAATCTCAACATCAGAACAGAGCTAATTGTATGGCAGCGCTTAAATCAAGATTATACGAGTTAGAAATGCGTAAAAGGACAGAAGGTATCCAAGAAGCTCATGATAATAAAGGTGATGCAGGTTGGGGCAACCAAATTAGATCTTATGTTTTGCATCCTTACCAAATGGTAAAAGACTTAAGAACAAATGTTGAGACATCAGATAGTCAGGGTGTATTAAACGGAGATCTTGATATGTTTATGGCAGCCACACTGGCACTAGATGTGGCTGGCAAAACACGCGCTGAAGCTCAATTAGATAATTAACTTATTCATAAATGTATTATCGATTAATAAAAAATAATACTAATTTTAAATCTTTTAGCTATTTATTCTGGGGATTTGATTGGAGCTTTGACCTTCGCAGAAGTAGAATTTAGAGGGTCATCCTGTCTGGTAACCGATCCTTCAAAATGCGCACCACTTTCTATTGCGATTGTTTTATGAATAATATCACCTTCTACTCTGGCAGTAGCTGTTAAACGTACTTTAAGTCCTCTAACTCTTCCAATTACTCTACCATGCACAACAATATCATCAGCCACTATTTCACCTTTGACTGTTGAACCTTCACCTACAGTAAGCAAGTGAGCGCGAATATCACCATCGACTGTACCAGATATTTGAATATCTCCAGAAGTTTTTACATTACCTTTTATGTGAATGTCTGTTGATAATGTTGAAGCAGGGGGTTTTGCCTTTAATGATGTTGGATTGCCGCTCATAGGACTAGGAGGTGCNGTTGGTGCNCCNGTAGGTTTTGACGGAGTAGTGTTACCAATATTTGATGGTTTTTGTGGGTCTGGTTTCTTAGAAAACATTTTTTGTAGCCTTCATGTAATTTATTGCGTTAATTGGCTTTCCGCCAAGTCTTATTTCATAATGTAGATGCACTCCAGTGCTTCTACCCGAGTTCCCCATAGATCCAATTTTTTCACCCTGTAATACTTTTTGGCCCTTTTTCACGTTAATTTTGTGCAAATGAGCGTAGTAAGTGATAAAACCTTGACTATGTCGAATTTTAATCAAGCGGCCATAACCGCCATTGTTACCTGCGAATATAACAACACCATCTCCAGTGGCAACTATTTTCGTACCTAATGGGGCAGCTAAATCAGTACCGTTATGCATCCTGCGTTTGCCATTTACTGGATCTTTACGGTATCCAAATCCACTTGTGTACCTGTGTGATCCTGCAACAGGATGACCTAATGGAACTTTAGAAATTGCTAACTTTAATAAACTTACTTCATCCAGATCTCGAAGTACCTTTGACGCACGTTCTGACATGTGATCGTGTAATACGCTTTCTGAGGAAGTTTCTATTGGCGTAATGGCACCCCCAGTTCCAGAATAACCTCTTCTTACCTCATTGACTAAAGATTTTGTATTTATACCTTTTTTATTCAGTACTTTAGAAAGAGGAGCTAATGCTATATCAACAGCTTCTTCTAATCTGTTAAATATTTGGTTGCCACGCTCTTGAAGTAGAGCAGTATCTAACTCAAGCGTTTCCACTTGAGTTTCCATTGTCCTTGTCTCTTTGTAAAGTTTATCTCGTTCAGAAGAAGTTCTTACTAGAGCGTTTGATAAAAACGCAAGTGTATCTTTGTTATCTGTAGATTTTCCAAATTCTGAATTAATTTCATTTGAAACTGTTCTGAATTTATTTTGTAAATTATTTGCTATCTCAATTGCATTATCACGAGACTTTATTGCATCCTGTAGCTTACGCTGCATTATGTTTAAACCCTTGCCAAGTTCGCGCCGTTGTTCTTCTAATTCTAAAAGCTCAGATTGCTGGATAGAAACCTGCTCAAGTGCAATATAAAAACGTTCTAATGATGTTTGTGCTTCTAATGATCGTTTATTTCGCTCATTGGACAACTGTTCAAGGCGGCTTTCATATGCTTGTTGCAATACGCCAGCTTGTTCCTTGTCTGTTTTTGCTGAAATTGCTTGAACTGCAAGCATTACTGTTGCTATCACCATCCAACAAAATAACAATGCAAATGTAGTTCCTGCAAAAGTTTGAATAATTGGGGTTAATCGAACATACCTTGCGGTTTTATCTGATCGCAAATATATTCTTTGCTCAGGTATCCTATTGCTTAAAAAACTATTTATAGTTGCAAAATTTATTGGCATTCAATGTTTCTTCCAATTATGAAATAATTATATGTTATTCATTAAGATTAATTATGCTGTTACTCAATGAATTTTACCGAATGATTTGTTTTAGTTTTTCAAAAGCCTGAAAATAAGCAAATTATTGCCAATTTTAGTCAACTAATTGCAATTGGCCAATAAAAGTCTAATGGAATTCCAGCTTCGGCCCGCTTTTCATCATTAAAAGGTGGTTTTAAACTACTTTTAAAATATTTACTTACCAATTCATGAAATACAATCTTGGGATCCTTATTATGTCTTCCACATAAAAAGTGAAACCATTTAGATCCAAATGCAACATGACCTACTTCCTCAGCATATATTAACTCCAAAGTTTTTACAGTTTCATTATCATTTATTTTTTCAAAAAGTTTTATCATACCTGGTGTTACGTCTAAACCTCTTGCTTCGAGGACCATTGGAACTATAGCAAGTCTTCCTAGAAAATCTTCTGATGTTTCTTCTGCAGAACTCCACATTCCAGCATGAGCAGGCAAATCTCCATAGTATGACCCCATTGCTTCTAAGCGTTCGCACAATAAACTAAAATGTTTACTTTCTTCTTGAGCAGCCTTTACCCAATCGTCATAATAACCATTTGGCATTTCTACATCAGCAAACCTTGCTATTATATCCCAATGTAAATCAACTGCATTTAATTCAATATGCGCTATTGCATGTAAAAGTGCTATCCGACCTTTTTCAGTCCCATACTTACGTTTAGGCATATTTCTTGGTGGTAACAATAAAGGATTTTTGGACGGGAGGGTTGAGATGGAGGTTTTGTATTCCCTATTTCTAGTCTTTGATCAGACATATTCGACGCAAACCATTTGTCTGAATAGTCCTTTGATTTAAGTACTTTTAAGTGAGGATCGGATGTAGTTAAAATATCAACAGCCATTTGTGTAAGGGTCATAATGATTAAAGTTCCCTGACGGTTTCAAGCAACATTTCAGCATGACCGTTGACCTTAACTTTTCGCCATTCTTTTATAATAATACCTGAAGTATTAATCAAAAAAGTTGATCGTTCTATACCCATAAATTTTTTTCCATACATGTTTTTTTCTACCCATATATCAAAGTATTCGCATAGAGTGTTATCTACATCCGAAAGCAACTTTAACTTAAGATTGTATTTAGCAATAAATTTATTATGTGTTTGATTGCTATCTGTAGATACGCCAATAATTATTGTATTTAAGTTATCAAACTCTGATTTTAGACTTGTAAAATCTTTTGCTTCTTGAGTGCAGCTAGGTGTATTATCTTTTGGATAAAAATATAAAATTATATTTTTCCCAATAAATTGTGAAAACGAAAATATAATTTCATTACCGTGCATTAGTTTTAAATTGCACACATTTTTACCAATATTTGGCATTAGTATTCCAATTCGCTAGTCTTCTAGAAAAGTAAAGTATAGTTAAAGGAATATAGGCTCAAGCTTAATATAAGAATTCATGTCGGGGAAATATATTGGTTGATAAAGATCAAGAAATAAAAAAACCAAATAATCACACATTTAATTCTATTACAAAGTCTGTTCGTTGGATTTTGTATACACTATTGTTTGCTATTTTTATGATTCCAACATCATTTTTAACTTATATTTATGTGTATAGTGAATCCAAAGTAACAGAAATATCTATATTAAAAAGTTTTGTAGAAGAAAGTTTGGAACAACAATTAATAAAATATAACATTACAGTATCTTCAGCCGGAGTAACGAAGGGTAACAATTTTTTCTCACCAAAGTTTGTTTTTCATGATATAAAAATAAGTAATAAAAATGGAGAAAGATTATTTAATCTTCCAAAAGTTTATACAAATTTAGACATACTGTTCTCAAATGATAAAAGCATTGTATCTGTTGAAGATGCACAATTATTTTTAAGACGAAATCAGTCCGGTAAGTTTAGTGTTGCGTCAAATGATCTGAGTAAAACTAATTTATTGGAAAAGATAGACTTATCAACCACCTCTTTTGATAAATCACCATTTATAGGTCGCATTAATCAACTCAAAGTTGAAAATATTTCAATTGCATATCAAGATGATAAAACACAGAACACTTATTTTTTTGAAAATGGTAATTTTAATATTATAAAAAATTTAAATGAGTTATCGGTATCAAGTGTATTTGAACTGATTAAAAATAATGATGAAAAAGCAGTATTTTATGCTTCTGGAAATCATACAATCCACGATGAAATTTTTAATGTAAAATTTAAAGTGATAATGCAGATCCATTAATATTAGCCAATCAAATTCCTGCTCTCAATTGGCTACGTAACGTAGATACAAACGTCAATGCGTCCATTATTACTTCCTTTGATAGTGGTGCAAAGATTCTAGATATGAATGGAATGATTGAATTAGAAGCAGGCAAGCTCAAAGCCACTCCTAAATATTCTTCAACGGAATTTTTAAATTTAAAAACATATTTTGCATATGACTTTAATTCAGATATTTTAGACTTCTCGAGCTTTGAATTTAAGTCCAAACAACTTTCTGCAACTGGATCCTGCGAAAAATATTTTAATGAGGGATCCAGAAAACAACATTTCGGGTTCTAATACTGATCTTAAAATTACAGAAATAAAAGTTAACAGGCCAGATATATTCAATAAAGAAAATATTTTATTAAAATCAGGTCATGCGGAATTAATTATAATTCTTGATCCTTTGAATATTACTATAAACAATAGCAAAGTTAAAAGTAATGAAACAAATTTAAGCATTATTGGTAAAATAATAGCAAAAAATAATTATTGGAAAAGTAATCTAAATTTAGAAATTGATACTCTTAATAAACAACAAATTGTTGATTTTTGGCCTATTAGTTACAATGCCATAGCTAGAAAATGGTTTTTAGAGAATATTAATTCTACCATAGTTTCAAGTATTAAAGGGAATGTAATAAGTTCAAATGGAAAAAGAGATTTAGATATTATATTCGATTTTAATGATACTAATATTAACGCAATAAAAACAGTTGTTCCACTTATTGAAATTTCAGGTGAGGGAAGCTTGTCGGCTGAACAGATTACATTTAATTTAAAAAATGGTAAATTTGAAACATCAAAAAAAGGTTTCACAGATCTAAGTGGAAGTATTTTTCATATCCCAAATACTAAAGAAAAACCCGCAAGGGGACAAATGAAATTAAATGCTCAGGGAAATTTAAAATCATTTTTTGAAATATTAGATTCTGAAAAATTTAAATATTTAGCAAAAGCTGGTTTTTCAACTGATGTGGCTAGCGGTAATGCGCAATTAGCTGGATGGATCGAGTGGCCACTAATAAAAGGTGTTAGCCAAGATCAAGTGTTGTTCGAAATAGATGGCACTTTGTCCAACATTAAAAGTAATAAAATTATCAAGGGGCGACTTTTTGAGTCTGAAAACCTCAATTTAATAGCATCCCACAAATCATTATCTATTGATGGGAAAAGTAAAATTAATAACTTTCCACTCAAATTTTTATGGAATCAAAATTTAAAAGATAATTCAGAAAAAATAAGCTTTGTTGCCGCCGAATTTAATATTGATGAAAATGGATTAGAAGCTTTTAATATTTCTTTGCCGGACGGAATGTTTAAAGGAATTTCAAAGGCTGATTTAAAATTAACTCTAAAACCAAAATATCCAACTGAATTTATAGTTAAAAGCAACCTTAAGGGATCTGAAATTAATATAAATTCACTGGGATGGAGTAATAAAAATATAAAAAATGGTAATCTAATTATTCGAGGTAGCCTATCTAAACCTGTTGATGTTGATGAAATAAAAATTTCAGCAGATGATTTAAGTGCTAGTGGGAAAATTAATTTTGAAAATGATGGCCAATTTAAATCAGCAGTCTTTCCCGTTTTAGAGGTTTCTGATTGGTTTTCGACATCTTTAACTTTGAGTAAAACTGATAATGTAAATTTAATGGAGCTTGAAGGTGGTAAAGTTGATTTTAGAAGCCTTGTTTTTGGTAAAAGTGAAAAAACAGAGGTCGGATTTTTAAAGGTTTCACTAGAAAGTTTAAGAATTTCTGATGGAATAGAATTTACAAACTTTATTGCTGACATAGATTTTAGCAAAAAAGAATTAGGTAGTTTCAAAGCTCAGGTAAATGGTGGTGCTGATATTTATGGTAAACTATCAAAGGGTGAATTTGGAACTATTATCACTCTAGATTCTGCTAATGCAGGGCACGTATTAAGGTCATCTGGAATATTAAAGAATATCAGAGGAGGGGGATTAAATTTAGTGTTAACACCCAATGAAAAAAAAGGATATTACACAGGCCGATTTATTATTAATAAATTTCGAATGCTTCACTCTAATCCCTTAGCCTTGCTACTAGATAGTTTGAGTTTGGTTGGATTAGTAGACAAATTAGAAAATGAGGGCATCCAATTCAATCAAGCCAAGGGCTGGTTAAATATTACTCCAGAAGGAATTCAATTGAGTGATGTAAGTCTGGTTGGATTGTCTATGGGAATGAGTATAACTGGTTGGTACGATAAAAAGAAAAAAGCTATTAATTTTGATGGTGTTGTTACTCCTGTTTATGCAATAAATGGTGTATTTGAGCGATTGGCTGGCAAACTTTTTGGTGAGCAAAAAGGTGAAGGCTTATTCAGCTTTGTATATACAATGAAGGGTCCGACTTCCGCTCCAATTGTTGAAGTCAAACCACTCTCAATTTTAACACCTGGTGGGTTCCGCAAAATATTCAGATCAGATATTCCGGCGCCTGAGAAGTAACTCTTGCATATTGAAGGCAAACAATTAATTACATCATATGAAATTATCTGATTTTGACTTTGAATTACCAAATGAATTGATAGCTTTGAGGCCTGTTCACCCTCGAAGCTCGTCAAAACTATTAGTTTCAAAAGATGATAAAATCATTGATGATCAATTCTTAAATTTACTAAAATACCTAAAAAAAGGTGATCGCTTAGTGCTAAACGACACTAAAGTAATTCCTGCAAAATTACATGGTAAAAGAATTAGGCATTCAGATAATGGAAGAACTACAGCAAATATTGGTATAAATTTACTTTCAACAAATAATGATGGCCATTGGTTGGCATTGGCTAAGCCTGCCAAAAGAGTAAATGTTGGTGAAATCATAAATTTTGATAATGAATTGACTGCAAAAGTCCTTGATAAATCTTCTAACGGATTAGTCTTGCAGTTTAACTTGAGTGAAGAAATTTTTGACCAAAAATTAAAGGAAATAGGAACAATGCCGCTTCCTCCTTATATCGCGTCACAAAGATTACCTGATAAGTTGGATGATAATGATTATCAGACAGTATTTGCAGAAAAATCTGGTTCAGTTGCTGCACCAACGGCATCATTGCATTTTGATGACGTTTTATTAAAACAACTAAATGACTTTGGAATAAAAACTTCCAAGGTTACCTTACATGTTGGTGCAGGTACTTTTTTGCCAGTTAAGGTAGATAATATTGCTGATCACAAAATGCATTCAGAATGGGGCGAGGTTAACAATATAGCTGCATCTGAAATCGCTAAAACAAAATCTGAAGGTGGTCGAATTATACCAGTTGGTACAACCGCATTAAGGCTTATAGAAACTGCTGCTAAATCTGGGAAAATTAATTCTTGGACTGGTGATACAGATATATTTATTACTCCAGGTTTTAAATTCAAAATAGCAGACGGTTTGATAACAAATTTTCACTTACCAAAATCAACATTATTGATGTTAGTCAGTGCTTTAATCGGTACGGAAAAGTTAAAAAACGTGTACCTTCATGCTATAAATAATAGATATCGATTTTTTTCTTATGGCGATGCATCTTTATTGCTTCCATAAAATATAAACGACTTTATAAGCGTCGCAAATATACAAATCACAAAGCGTGATTCTGTTAATCTCTACAAAATATTTATGGATAATCTTATGCTTTTTGTTGTCAAAAATTCGTGGGCTCTATTGTTTGGCATGTTTTTGTTGATGCTTGGAAATGGGCTTCAAGGAACTCTTTTAGGAGTTAGAGGATCAATTGAAGGAATGTCCCCACAAACAATGTCATGGGTAATGACGGGTTATTTTGTTGGTTTCTTATTTGGATCACAGCTTGCTCCAAATATGATTAGAAGAGTAGGGCATGTTCGTGTTTTTGCTGCCCTTGGATCATTAGTGTCAGCTTGTTTAATATTATATGCAGCTTGGACTAATCCATATTTTTGGTTTTTGTTAAGAGTAATTGTTGGTTTTTGTTTTTCTGGTATTTACGTTGTAGCGGAAAGTTGGCTGAATGACTCATCTTCTAACGAAACACGTGGGCAAACATTATCTGCCTATTTAATAGTTCAGATGATGGGTATAGTTTTAGCGCAAGCTGTCTTAAACATTGCAGATCCATCAGGATATGTATTATTCATCATCATTTCTGTTGTAGTATCACTCTCATTCGCACCAATTTTACTATCTGTAAGTCCAGCACCCCAATTCCAAACATCTAAAAGAATGACCCTCTCACAACTTTGGAGTATTTCTCCTTTAGGTGTTGTGGGGCAATTTTTTCTTGGTGCAATCTTTGCAGCTTTATTCGGTATGGCTTCAGTCTATGGAACAGAAAGAGGTTTGTCAGTGAAAGATATATCATTGTTTGTAGCTTCAATATATTTTGGTGGCATGATCTTACAATACCCAATTGGTTGGATATCTGACAGGATGGATCGACGTGTTTTGATATTTATAGTTTGTACAATTGGAACTATTTTTAGCTTTGGTGCTAATCTGTTTGATAATTTTATATGGTTATTGATAGTTGCTTTTATAATTGGAGGAGTATCTAACCCATTATATTCATTGTACATAGCATATACTAATGATTACCTTGAACATGATGATATGGCATCGGCTTCTGGGGGGCTAATATTTTTAACTGGAGTTGGCGCAATATTTGGGCCGAGTATTGTTGGTTGGTTGTTAGATGTTTTTGGAGCAGAAAGTTATTTTTGGTTTATAGGTACAATAATGGCAATTATGGCTAGTTATGCTCTATATCGTATGACACAAACTTCTAGTACAGCTGTACAGGATACCAGCGCATATGCTCCAGTTACACCAGCTTCCACACCAATTGCTATAGAATTTGCCCAAGAGTATGCTATTGAGATGGCCTTGGAAGAAGAAGAAACCAATAATGTATAGTATTTATTACATTCTATCATATTTATATGGTTGAAATCAAAAAATGCTAGGCTTGTATATCTTACTTCAATCATGCATTATATATATAGTTTAATATTAAACGATAATTGGAGTGATTATGGCGACTATGTATGATATGATTGTAATCGGTGCTGGACCTGGCGGTTATGTTGCAGCAATTCGAGGTGCACAATTAGGGCTGAAAGTTGCTATAGTTGAACGGGAGCATATGGGAGGGATTTGTCTCAACTGGGGCTGTATACCGACTAAAACTATGCTTCGATCATCAGAAATATTTCATCTAATGCATCGAGCAAGTGAATTTGGGTTATCTGCCGAAAATATTAGTTATGATCTAGAAGCTGTCGTAAAACGTTCTCGTGGAGTTGCATCACAACTTAATTCTGGCATTGGACATCTGTTAAAGAAAAATAAAGTTGAAGCAATAATGGGAAATGCATCAATTACATCAAAAAATACCATTACAGTTAAAACAGACAAAGGCACAACAAAACTTCAAGGTAAAAATATAGTATTGGCAACAGGTGCCAGAGCAAGAGAGCTTCCTGGATTAGAGGCTGACGGTGATCTAGTATGGACTTATAAAGCGGCTCTAACACCAACTAGGATGCCTAAAAAGCTATTGGTGATAGGGTCTGGTGCAATCGGTATAGAATTCGCAAGTTTTTATAATACGTTGGGTTCTGACACCACAGTTGTGGAAGTTATGGATCATATTTTACCTGTAGAAGATGAAGAAATTTCAAAATTTGCAAAAAAATCTTTTATCAAGCAAGGCATGAAAATTTTAGAAAAAGCATCTGTAAAAAAATTAGATCGCCTCAAAGGCAAAGTAGTAGCTCATATCGAAATAAATTCTAAAATAGAAAAACAGGAATTTGACACAGTTATCTCTGCTGTAGGTATTGTTGGTAACATAGAGGATATTGGTTTAGAAACACTAAACATAAAAGAAGAACGAAGCCATGTTATTACAGATAAATATTGTAGAACAAACGTAGAAGGCGTTTATGCTATTGGAGATCTAGCTGCTCCACCTTGGTTGGCTCATAAGGCTTCTCATGAAGGTGTTATGGTTGCAGAACTTATTGCCGGCATG
>JGI26273J51734_10001152_pt1 | contig 14034 bp, 12 predicted proteins | sample SaaInlV_125m_DNA_FD_51734 | JGI IMG/M metagenome (IMG submission 51734) | reverse complement strand
GCTCAACTGGCTAAAAAGGCTGGGGCAGAGGTGAGCAACTTTAACAGGGTTACTGATATCAATATTCTTCCTTCTGGAGAATACGAAGTCATAACAGAGCAAGGAAATATTATTGCCCAGCACGTCGTCAATGCTGGTGGTTGTTTTTCACCTCAAGTTGGAGCGATGGTTGGATCATATGTGCCTTTAGTCAATCTTCAGCATCAGTACTTAATAACTGATAGCCATCCAGAAATTGCCGCACTCACTAAAGAACTTCCGGTGACTCGAGATTCAATTGCAGCCTCCTATATTAGGCAAGAAGGAAGTGGCTTCTTAATTGGTCCTTACGAAACCAGAGGCTCTAAGCCATGGGCTCTGGAAGGCGTCGACTGGTCATTTGACAGGGAACTCTTTGAAGGAGACTTAGAAAGACTGATGCCTTGGCTGGAAAGATGCATGGATATTTTTCCTCTCTTCAAGGAGGTAGGAATTAGCACAGTGATCAATGGCCTCATTACTCACACACCTGATGATAATCTTCTTGTTGGACCCGCGAAAGGACTCAAAAACTTCTGGAATCTTTGTGGTGCAAGTATTGGTATTGCTCAAGGCGGGATAGGAAAGTATTTAGCGCAGTGGATGGTTCATGGTCAAACAGAGCTCAATATGTCCTCCCTTGATAGTCGTCGATTTGACACATGGGCAGATAAAAATTACTGCACAACGAGAGCCATTGAGTCCTACGAACGCATGTATGCCTANGCNGCGCCCAATGAAAATCGCCCACACGGAAGACCTATCAGGGTGAGCCCTCTCCACACAGTCTTAGCTCAAAAAGGGGCAATTCATACAGTCAATACAGGCTTTGAAAAGCCATCTTGGTTTACAACAGATGAAATCAGAGGTGAGACATTATCTTGGGCACACACTGAAGCACATGAAGCCATTAAAGAGGAGTGCAAGGCAGTTCAAGACTCTTGCGGCGTTACCGACATCAGTGGCACGGCAAAATTTAAAATCACTGGTAAAGATGCCTTTGACTTTCTTGACAAATTATCTTGCAACAAGCTTCCCGCGAAAGATGGAAGAATTGGTTTGACACTTTTTCATGCTCCGAAAGGAGGCATAAGGGCGGAGCAAACGATTAGTCGTATTAGTCAAGAAGAATTTCTATTAATGGGAGCCATTGGATCTGAAGTCAAAGACTATCAGTGGCTTGAATGGCACGTCGGTGAACTCGATGTAACGATTGAAAACTTAACTGAGGAATGGGGCGGACTTTTATTGACTGGCCCTGAAGCCAGAAATGTTTTAAGCCAATGCACCCAAGAAGATCTAAGCAATACTGGGTTTTCTTGGCTAAGCTGTAAAACCATTAAAATCGACTCAGCAGACGTTTTTGCAATGCGCGTTTCGTATGCTGGAGAGCTAGGGTGGGAGCTCCATATGCCAAGCTGGCAGTTAATCTCAATCTATGAATCTTTATTTGAAATGGGCTCCCCTTTCGGGATAAGAGATTTTGGTGGTCAAGCTTTTAACAGNATGAGACTTGAGAAAATGTATAGAGCATATGGNGCTGAGTTTACCGAAGAGATATCTGCGCTCGAAGCAGGAATGGANAGGTTCTTAGATCTGAGTCGTAATTTTATTGGCTCTGATAATATTAAAGAACGCCAATCAAAAGGGGTNGAAACTCAGCTAGCCTATCTGATCTTTGATGATGAGATTCCAGCCGAGTGTTTTGGAAATGAGGCTGTGTTTGATGGTGATGAACTATCTGGAATCATTACCAGTGGAGCTTATGGCTATAGAGTTAGCCATAGTGTCGCATTTGCCTACCTCAATCCGAGTCACTGCTCTGAAGGAAAGACTCTCAGAGTAGAAACCTCTTTAGGAAGTCGAAAATGCCATGTCTCTATGAATGCTGCATACGACAACGACAATGAAAAACTTCGCTCGTAAATGAAAACTCAACTAAAATGCATTTCAAAAAATATAAGTTATGAGTGAACAAGCTAGACTAAAACAAATCAAAAGTCCCTTGTGTTAGTATTTGTAAATACAATAAAAACAACTTCTGCGTTGGTTGCAAACGTCACATGAATGAAATTTTTGATTGGTTTGATTATACTGATGAAATGAGAACAGCAATCATGACAGATTTATTGTCTCGTGATATAGATGCTGATACCCAATTAGTTTAAGGTGTATTAGCTAAGAGGTAAACCAGCATCCGGTGTAAAACCATACAATTCAACATCTGGTAGCGCTGTTGCAACGACATTTCTAGCGGCCATGAGCTTATCAAAATCAATACCTGTTTTTAGCCCCATTGCCTCTAATAAGAAAACCAAATCCTCAGTAACAATATTACCGCTGGCACCTGGGGCTGCTGGGCATCCGCCAATACCTCCCATAGACGAGTCAATAGTGTTTAGTCCCACTTCCACAGCAGCTAAAACGTTCGCCAATCCTTGTCCACGTGTATTGTGCAAATGAATTCCTGTAAGATGCTCGCGCCCAATGGCAGTCCAGACCTTCCCTATCAAGCGCTTAACTTGCACGGGATTTGCGTATCCGGTAGTATCAGAAAGACCTACCTCATCACATCCAGCCTCCATTAACGCTTCTGCTAACTCCACTACTCGATCTTCCGGGACACTGCCTTCTATTGTACAACCGAATGCAGTTGAAAGTGCACCTTCAATAACAGGTCTTTCATCGACAGGTAGCTGTCTAATTAGGTTGACTATACTTTTCACTTCGTCCAACATCTGTTCATGCGTTCGATTGACATTTCGCAGACTATGAGTCTCACTAACGGACAAGGGAATTGTAAGCTTATGCACATCTGCCTTTATCGCATTCTCAGCTCCCTTCAAGTTTGGAACTAAAACAGCCACTTTGAGTCCTTCAATAGTTCTTGCATACTGAGCAACTTCCATCATGTCAGCAAACTGTGGGAATATTCGTACTGGAACAAATGAACCGACCTCTATCTCGGGAATGCCTGCTAAAGCCAAAGCTTTAATCCAGCGCTTTTTAGCCTCAGTGGGCATAATTTGACTGATACTTTGCAACCCATCTCTTGGTCCAACTTCACTCACTTCAATGTCGATTTTATTCATATTACTTTTTGTTCTTTTAGCGTTTTTATTTCAGTTTCGGTCAAACCAAGTTCACCAAGAATCTCATCAGTATGTTCACCAAGCATTGGAGGTGGGTTATCTACAGTTGGAGCATTTCCATCAAGCTTGATACCCGTTCGCGTAATTTTAATATCACGACCTACTCCTGGAACATCATTATAAGTTCCAACCATACCTCGATCTGCAATCTGAGGTTGAGCTAGAGCCTCTGGAACAGTCAAAATTGGACCACAAGGGACTCCTTTATCATTTAATAGTTCAGTCCACTCATCCGTAGATCGAGTCATAAGTGTTAGGTTGAGAATATCAGATAGTTCTGAGCGATTTTCAAGACGCGCCTCTCTATTAGCAAATTTAGGATTTTCAAGTAACTCATTAAGCCCTAAGACTTGACATGTGGCTTCAAACTGTTCCTGTTTATTTGCTGCAATGTTGATCTGTCCAGAGCTAGTTTTAAAAGTCCCAGATGGACTACTCGTAAAATTCTCATTACCCATCGCTTGAGGTTCTTGATATGCGTTAAAGTAGTTTGAAATCTGAAAACCCATCGTACACATTACAGACTCCAGCATTGAAACATCTATAAAGGTACCACGGTTGCCATCTTGTTTTGCAAGTGCTGCTGAAATCGCGAAGGCTGCTGTCAATCCTCCAATTGTATCAGCTATGGGATAACCAACCCTCAAAGGGGCTGAATCTTTATCACCTGTAATATTCATAGTGCCTGACATACCCTGGATAATTTGATCATATGCTGGTCGACTCTTCAGGGCGCCTTCTTGGCCAAAGCCTGATATTGCACAATAAATTAGATCTGGATTCAAATCTCGAAGCACTTCATAACCAACTCCAAGACGATTCATGACTCCTGGCCTAAATTTTCAACTACTACATCAGCAGTTTCTACAAGGCGTTTAAATAAATTAATTCCTTCTGAAGATTTGAGATTAATAGTAATTGAGCGCTTGCCTGAATTTTGAGCAAGAAAAGTAGCGCCCATAAGTTTTTGATTCAGCTCAATATCCAAACCCAATTGCCTTGCTAAGTCACCCCTTACAGGCAATTCAATTTTTATTACCTCTGCTCCAAGATGTGCAAGTTGACAGGCACAGAATGGACCAGAAAGGACATTTGAAAGATCAAGTACACGATAGCCCTCTAAAGATTTCATGAACCCTCCCTTTTAGAATTTAAGCGTTTACCGTAATTTGCATGGATTACCTTAGTGTTGGTAAAAAACTCTCGGCAATAACTACTCTTTTCAGGAGGTCCAAATGATGAATTTTTTCGACCAGTTATTGGTGCATGAAAATCCATACCAGCAGTTGGAAGATTAATTTGNACCATTCCAGCTTGAATATTANCTATGAAGTGGTCAATTATCAAGCGGTCATTTGAAACTATACCTGCCGATANGCCAAATTCAGAGTCATTAGCNACAGAGAGTGCTTCGTCATAATCGCTCACAGAAATTACAGCAGCGATTGGTCCAAATATTTCCTCACGACAAATTTTCATTTCGNTCTTAGCATTAATAAAAAGTGCTGGTGATAAATACCANCCAGGTGTTNTCTGTTCAACCTGGTCTCCACCCATTAAGTGCTTAGCACCATCGTTCNAACCAATGCGAAGGTATTCAAGGTTTTTCTTAAGCTGAGCCTCACTCACAACAGGNCCAATATCAGTTTTTGGGTTTCGGGCATCACCAATCCTAAGAAGCTCCATACGCTTTGACATTGCATCAATAAAAGAATCATGAATATTCTCAGTTACTATGAGACGAGATGATGCGGTACATCTTTGNCCAGCAGAAAAGAATGCACCATTAATTGCAAACTCAACAGCTTTTTCTAGGTCAGCATCATCAAGCACGATGAGTGGATTCTTGCCACCCATTTCTAGTTGCATCTTGCCACCTCGGGCAAATACACTAGCTCCAATCTTGCGTCCAACAACTGAAGATCCAGTAAAAGAAACGCCTGCAACATTTGGATGTTCCACTAATGCTGCACCAGTTTCTGATCCTTGTCCCATTAGAAGATTAAACACTCCATCTGGCAAACCTGCCCGGGAAATAATCTCAGCAAGAGCCCAAGCAGAACCGCAGACTAGTTCGGAAGGTTTGAAAACAACAGTATTACCATAAGCAAGTGCTGGCGCAATTTTCCAGGCAGGAATCGCCAATGGAAAGTTCCAGGGTGTTATTGCTGCAACTACACCGATTGGTTCACGCTGAATCTCAAGCGATATACCCTCACGAAGAGAACGATAACCCTCTGACTCTGAACGATATACCTCTGCTGCAAAAAACTTAAAAAGACTACCCGCACGATGAGCCTCTGCCACGGCCTCTTTCAGTGTCTTTCCCTCTTCACGCGCAAGAAGATCGCCTAGTTCACCTTTGCGCTGAATAATCTCAGAACCGATTGCATCGAGAATGTCAAACCTCTCCCCAGATGTACTGGATGACCAAAGTGGCAGTGCAGAGACTGCCGCTGAAACAGCATCCTGAACATCATTGCTAGTTGCAGTTGCATATGTAGCGATTACATCATTAGTATCCGATGGATTAATGTTTTGCATATATTCTGAGCTAGAACGCCACTCACCTGCAATGAAGTTATGTTTTATGTCTTGTTCATTGGTAATTTGGTTACTCATAGTAATTCCTCTAAAATAGGTCGCCAACCGATATCCTCATGCCGATGATCATAGGTGTTTAAATAAAAAAATTGGCCAGCCTGATAACCACGGCAACAGCGAGCAGTATCTCGATTTACATATGGTGTGGAAGTCCAGCTAACAGCACCAACCCAATTCCAGAATTGATTATGAGGTGATTGTAGCACCTCATCACTTAAGACTCCAGTCTTATCACTGGAAGTCAATGATGGAAGTCCCTTAATTTTTTCTCGACCTGAGACAAAACGATCCCACTCATTATCAGCTGGATGTCCGCCACTAAGGCCATCATTATCTAAATGAAAATCACTCCCTCCAGACATCAAACGACATTTGAAAGTTTTCCCATCAATCACCACCTTAATTCCATCAACATACCCCGCATCAAATAAATCTTGCCAACTAACTCGGACAAGGATCATGCGATCACAAATATATAGTCGCCTAATAGTGTCTTTAAGGACAACCCAGTTTAAAGTATTTTTAGGGTTGCTTGATGTATCTCCTAACCACCATCGACTCCAATCTGGTGCGGGTTCAAACTCTGAAATATTGCCAGGCTCCATGCCCACAAAAGGTTTTTGTAGTATTGAGAAATCAACAATCCATGGGCGAGATGGAAGAGGTTGAGGCTCATTGTCATGATATAACGCCCCAAAAGATTTAATACCTTCAAATATATGCATAATTAGTTTTATTCACTAATGTCAAACATATGCCTGCGAAGAGTTCGCAAGAGAAGGTGTCCCGCAATTTGTTCTGTGCGTCCAGATGGGTCTAGTGGGGGGCAAGTTTCTACAATGTCCAAACCATCAAACGGCGCTTCTGAGAGGATATCAAGCATTTGGCAATACTGTCTTGGCGTAATTCCACTATGGACAACAGAACCTGTTCCAGGTAAATAGCCAGCATCCATCGCATCAATGCAAAGAGAAACATAAAGGCTTTCGCACCCTCTTGTTGCATGCTTAATGGCAAGCTCCATAACCTTGGAAGCGCCAAGGCGATGAACATCCTGAGAAGAGAAAACCTTTCCACCCATGCTTTTAATCAGCTCATATTCACCCCCATCGATCCAGCCTGATATACCAATCCATACCATGTTGGGTTGAATAATATTAGAAAATTCAGAAATGCGTCGTCCATTAGTGGCATGATTATGAGTACCCCATGCTCCAAGACGATTTGTAAAATCTAAGTGCCCATCAATCTGAATGTAGCCAAACTTTCGATTTGGATCACGATCTAAAAGGCCACGCGAATATCCAAGACATGCCGGATAACCATTATAATGATCGCCGCCTAATGCAAGAGGTATTCCCCCAGCAGCTGTAATTGCTTGTGTCATTGAGGCAATAGACTCAGTCGTATCTTCCACACAATCTGGAAAAATATCAGCATCACCACAATCAATAATCCATTTATCTTGACGGTTTCGAAGCACATTTTTCAAAATAGGATCGAAAAATTCAGTTTGTTCATTTGACATCAATTTTGATATTTCTGTAGTTGCTGCCCTCAGTGCATCTGGACCAAAGCGAGTTCCAACACGGCTTGAGTGTGTCCAGTCAGATGGCATTCCCACAACCCCAAGTGTTCCAGACTGAATCTCTTCAGGAGATCCAAGTGGTGCGCTAAAAAGAGAGCGAGCAACGGGATTCATTTTTGGATAATTTGACATAAGTTAGAGTTTGCTCCTTTTTTTAATTTTCATTTGAGTTGAAATCATTCATAAGTCCAAGACGTGAACAGAGGTATCCAACTAGTGCAGTAACAATTAGGCGCTGGCCAGTTTTGACAACGCTTAGTCCATTTATTGTAGGGTTATGACCCGTCAAAATTAAGGTAGCTATTGGTGCACTAGCGAGTGCGACTAACACTTGCCTTAACAACTTTAGGTTCATTCCACTAAATATTGGCTGTTCAGACATACCATGAAGCTCTGAAGATACCGATGATAGATCCAGATTAACGATTACTGGTAACTCACGGTTCGATAATGTTAGGCTTAAATCGGCAATCTCCTTAGAGTTCATATCTTTAAGTTGGCTTGATGAAAATATTTTTGCTCCAACGCCTGATAGCTCCTTCAAAAATTCTACAGATGGATTCTCAGCTGGAGCTAGAATACATGTATCTTCCAGCTTGACTTCACCACTTGCCAAGAGAGAACAAAGAGGCGCTGAAGATTGATGATCAAGCTTTGTATTCGAAGTGCCTGGTGTCTTCCCTCCAATTTGAATATATGCAGCAGACTTTCCATTTGCAATACCTCTGCAAACAGGAGAAATAATGCTACTATCCCCACCAAGGACAATACTTGTTGCATTACGATTATATATTTGTGCAATAGAATGATTAATAAGCTCTTCAGCTTTTAATTTAGTTTGCCCTAAAATTGGAATATCTCCAAGATCAAATAATCGCTCGTTGATTGATGATGTATCAAATACCTCATGCTCATCAATGTTGATTGGATTACTAAATTGTGGGTTCGCATACCAACCAAAATAGACTGAAGTTTCTCTTATCGATAAGGGAGAAAAACGGGCACCAGATTTAAGATTTTTACTGCCTTCCATAGGAACACCAATGACCGCTAACGTTCCTGATGATAAGTCTTCAACCTTTGCCCTTACTGATCTCATAAATGATAAATGGCCAGCCATACGAGGTAATGGAGCAGTTCTCAACGGCATAGGACGCTCTCCTGAGACATTGCTTCAATAACACTTCTAATAATTTCAACAACAGTGACACTAGCTGCACTCCCAGAGATATCTAGATCTGGTATGTATCCGGTTACATCGGCACCAATAATGGGCAGTTTTCCTAATTCAAGGATGAGTGAAGTCAACTGCTTTGGTGTCAGCCCAGTTCCAAGGTATGGAGAGTTAGAACGAATAGAGGGCATTGCAAGAACATCGACATCTACACTAAGATAGAAACTAATATTTTTGTCTGGCAAGCCATCAAGTATTTGCTCTGTTAGCCCAGCTAAAGATGAAGAAAGTTGTTGCGCAGAACGAACAAAACTATCAACTAAATATTCATACTCCTCCAAGGAGCTTGAATCGCTAACCCCTAAAAGAGCAATTGATTTTGATCCACCGCAGTAGTCACCAAGCTGTCTTGTTGCACATGAACGATTAAGTGGTTTTTGTTGAGGGTTTGAGATTTCTACTGTATCCAAATTACGTGAAATTCTAATAATCTTTAAATCACTATCTGGCCTTGCCTTTAACTGGCCAGAAACTAAAGCAGGAATAAGGCTATAGTCTCCACCAAGTGCGAGAAGTTTAGCTCCTGTTTGGTGAATTCTAAAACTCTGTTCTTTAAGAATTGATTGCGTTTTCATTGGCTCAATAGGAAAAACATTGAGTTCGCCAATATCAATAATATTATTAGATGGAGAAATATTTTGACCATGTCTTAGCAGAGGTAAAGATGCATACCTTAATTGCCGAGCTGCATATCTTGCGCCAGGCTCACCACCCGAAAAATGATCACAAAAAAGCCCAGTAAGAGCTATTTTTTCTTCAGAAAGATCTTCTATATCTCCAATAGGAGCACCAAAAAAGGAGGGCACTGATTGCATTGAAAGAATTGAATCTACTGAACTCATCTTCAAATTTCCTCAAAAAGTCGCTCACCCATTACTGCTAAAAGTGCCTCAGCTACAGCATATTGAGTATGGCCTCGAGCATCAAGCAAAGGTGCAACATTTGATACACAAATGCCAACTAACTTTGAAGCTATATTAGCTTTAGATAGAATCTCTGTTAATTGCAATGGAGTCAAACCGCCTACATTAAGGCCAGGAGTTCCAGCTGCGAATCCAGTATCTAAAACTCCAGCATCTATTACGCATAAAATTTGATTATTTTTAAGAGAGAATTGCTGAATCGCATTTAAAGCAATCTCTTCTCCTTGTTCATGAATATCTTCAGCTGAAATAATGTTTCCATGAACCTTTTTTATTTCTTTCCAGTTTTCATGAGGCTGAATGCCATTAGTACCTATAGTAAGGATAGGATAGTTGTCAGATTTAGGACTAATTGAGAGCAGTGATGAAAGGGTTTTAGAGGTCAAACCATTTGCTTTTGGAATATCGAGTCGGTTTGATATCACGAGAAGCCCTAATTCACTAGAGGAGCTTTGCAGTCCAGTAGTCATTCCCTCTAGAATTCGTCCATCCCCTCCCAAGAGAACTGGCAATCCACCCTGATCATGCACTCCAGCAGTTAACTGATCAATTTGTTTCAAAGTCTCTGTTGTTACTTCAGTGCAGTCAGCAAGATCACCCAGATCAATACCAATCACTTCACTCTTAAAACGCCTGGTCTTTCCTGTGTCAAGTGAGACCACTGTTTTTGATGGTGAGTTAAAATAACTGGTCAGAGCATTCATAGTCGCTTGACGAATTGCTTTAGGACCATTTGAAGATCCACTTCGTCTAGGCAAAGTGGAATCAGCAGGTGCGCCAAAAACAACAATACTTCCTTGAGTAACTTCTTCTAGATTTTTCTCAGAAAATCCAGCATATGTAGCACTAGCAGTTGTAGATTCACCAAAATTTTTACTCATAAGATTTCAACCTAAAATTAAATAGCTGCAAAAATATTATTGATATGCTCTGAGTAATCATGATTGATCCTTATTTTGATTTCTATTAAAAATAATTACAGTAACTAAAGCGCTGACAGAGACAAAAATCAGACAAGTTGATATTGCAGCAATTGTTGGGTCCACTTGGTCTCTCAAAGAATTGAACATACGACGAGTGATTGTCGCATTTTCTCCACCCGAAACAAACATCGAAACAACTACCTCATCGAGTGAGGTTATAAAAGCAAGCAATGCGCCCGTCTGGATTGAAAACTTAACTTGTGGAAGTGTAATCGTTAATAGAGCTCTTGGACGAGATGCGCCAAGGCTTCGAGCAGCAAGTTCTTGATTAAAATCATAATTTTTTAACCCAGCAAGTACAGTAATGATAACAAATGGAACTGCTAATGAAGTATGGGCAATAACGATTCCAGTGATTGTGTAATTTAGACCCAGTTTTGCATAAAGATGAAATACACCAATCGCAATAAGTATAACTGGCACCAGGATTGGAATGACGACAAGAAGCTGAGAAGCATTCCTTACTCTTGCAGAAGTAAATGTTAAACCGTATGCTGCCAAAGAACCTAATGGAGTTGCAATAAGTGTAGTCAAAAAGGCTACGAGCAAGGACGTTTTTGTAGATCTCATCCACTCACTCGATCCAAAATAAGACTCATACCAACGAAACGACCAAGACTCAGGAGGAAATTCTAGATAAGAGGCTCCAGAAAAAGACATCGGAATTACGATTAACGTGGGAAGTGAAAGAAAAAAAAGTATGCAAACTCCAGCAACTCCCAGCCAGAGATTATTATATTTTCTTTTACCTACCATTTCGATTGCAGCCATTCTTCCTACCTCATAAATAATTTATCAATGCCAAAGGCACGATTGAAAATCCAGATAGTGGCAAACGCCAAAATCAGAAGAACTACACCTAGAGCACTTGCTGCGCCCCAGTTCGAATACAGCATAATAGTTGAATCTATTCGTTGAGCAAGCATCTGTATTTTTCCACCGCCAAGCAATGCGGGGGTTACATAAGTACCCAATGCGAGAACAAATACCAGAACTGTGCCAGCAAAAAAACCAGGCAAAGACATTTTAAAGAAAACTCGCCAGAATGCTCCACGAGGAGTTGACCCTAGACTAATTGCAGCTCTAATGAAATTAGTATCAATTGAACGCATCGAAGCGAATAGTGGAAGGATAAAGAATGGTAATAAAATATGAACCATACCAATAATACTTCCGGTTAAATTATGGGCTAATTGAAGGGGTTCATCAATCCAGCCGATTGAAATAAGGGTGTCGTTAATAATTCCATTGCGTTGAAGAATAACCAGCCANGCATATGTTCGAACAAGAATTGAAGTCCAAAACGGTAACAAAACAAAAACCATAAGAATTCCTGCCAATCGGTCAGGNAGTTGCGACAACCANTAACACAGTGGATACCCNAGAAGTATACAAAAGAACAGAGTAATAAAACTAATTTTGAGGGTAACTATGAATGTTTTGATATAGAGTTGGCTTTGAAAAATTCGATCATAATTTTCCCAAGAGAAATCACCAGCACGGTCAAAAAATGAGAGAGATGAAAGCCAGAATACTGGAATAAATACAACAATCAAAATAGTGATAAGAGATGGAAGTGATAGATTAAAAAATAACCTACCCTCTTTTCGACGTGCTTTTGCAAGAGCCTTGCTATTAACTCCTTCTAAATGATTATTGGCAACTATATTCATTCAACAGTTCCCTCAACGATAATGACATCTTCAGCATGAAGGCCAAGTTGAATTGGCTTACCTACTTCAGGAATATTGTTGCTACTTTGTGACTTGCTGGCAGGCAATCTGACACTAATTTTAGTGTCCTTACCTAGGTCTACCATTACCAGTACACTTTCTCCTTGATAGACTGATGCACTGACTATTCCTGAAAGATCGTTCACTGTATCAGCCTTTGAATTGGACATCACTAGAAGCTCTGGACGAATAACAAGACAGTATGGATCAACTCCTTTCGGCTGAGGGTTATTCATCTTTAAAGGCTGGCCTCTTAAAATAAGGCCATCTTTTGAATTCTCTAGTTGAAGAAGAACTGATTCTCCAATGAAGTCAGCAACAAATAGGTCTTTAGGATTATCATAAAGTGCCTTTGGAGCATCAACCTGAACAAGACGCCCATTATTAATAACTGCAATACGATCTGACATAGTCAATGCTTCTCGCTGGTCATGAGTTACATAAACAATAGTTGCTTCAAGTTTTTGATGAAGTGCCTTAAGTTCTATTTGCATATGCTCTCGTAACTTTTTGTCTAAGGCGGATAGAGGCTCATCCATCAAAATAATCTTAGGCTCAAAGACCATTGCACGAGCGAGAGCTACGCGCTGCTTTTGACCACCTGAAAGCTGATGGATTCTTCGCTCACCATATCCTTCCAGTTGAACCATTTCAAGAGCTGAGTCAATTTTCTTTTTTTGATCAGTCTCAGACATTCCACGAACACGAAGTGGATAACCAACATTTTCAGCAACCGACATAAATGGAAAGAGAGCGTAATTCTGGAATACCATCCCCAATCCTCTCATATGAGGGGGTGTCATAGTCATCTCTTGCTGGCCAAAGTAAATACTGCCTTGATCTGGACTAACAAAACCTGCTATAGTCATCAGTAAAGTTGTTTTTCCTGATCCAGATGGACCAAGTAGTGTGATAAATTCACCAGCTTTAATGTCTAATGAAACATCCTCAAGTGCGTAGACATCACCATAGGATTTGCTTAAACTTTTGATGCCAATAGGCAAAGATTTTTGATTTTCATGATCGGTATTTGACATACTCATTATCCTAGGTTAAATCCTAAAAAAAATTACAAATTAAACAGATATATTGGGTGCAGAAACTTTACTGCACCCTAATATTTTATCCTTTCTATTGCTGGATTAGTGTATCAAAGCGCTCTGTTAGAACATCCAGTTGACCAATATAGAAATTTGGATCAACTAACAATTGCTTATCATAATTATCTGGATGAGTATTAACATTTTTTGCTTGTTCAATGCTTAGTACACCTGCATCAAATGCATACTTGTTTACAGGACCAAGAGGCATTGTTTTAGCTAATGTAGCTTGAGATGAAGCTGATAATACAGAGTTTATAAGCTTCATTGCATTAGCATAATTTGGCGCACCTTTTGGAACGAGAAGACAATCAACATCCATCGTGCCATCTTGGAAAGTATAAGCAACATCAACGCCAGAGTTTGCAACACTCTCAACTCGATTATGACCCATATGGACTACATCAACTTCACCATCGCGAAGAATCTGTGCTGATTGAGAACCACCACGATACCATACTGTCACATGTGGAACAATTTCAGCAAGTTTAGCCCAAGCACGCTCCTGACCTTTCTTAGTAGAAAGAACATTATAAATTTCACTCTTAGCTACACCATCAGCCATAAGAGCAGCTTCTAAGTTGTAGTTAACTTTTCCATGCATACCACGCTTTCCTGGGAATTTTTCAACATCCCAAAAATCTGCCCAGCTTTGTGGTCCATTATCACCAAACTTATCTTTTCTGTAGGCAATAACTT
>JGI26273J51734_10001149_pt1 | contig 14054 bp, 10 predicted proteins | sample SaaInlV_125m_DNA_FD_51734 | JGI IMG/M metagenome (IMG submission 51734) | reverse complement strand
CACCACATTCAACGTCTCATGGTTACTGGAAATTTTGCCCTATTAGCCGGCATTGACCCGGATGAAGTGGATTTGTGGTACCTCGGCATTTATATTGATGCATTTGAATGGGTGGAAATCACAAATACCCGCGGGATGAGTCAATATGCAGATGGCGGCTGGATCGCGACCAAGCCTTATGTTTCCTCTGCGAATTACATGAAGAAAATGGGTGATTATTGCGACCAATGCTTCTACAATCCAAAGACTAAAACGGAAGACGATAGTTGTCCATTTAATGCTTTGTACTGGAATTTCTTCGATTCCCAGCGGGATAAACTACAATCTAACTTCCGCCTTGGCATGGTTTACCGGACCTATGATAAAATGAACGCCGATGTGAAAGCCGGTATTCGTGAGAAAGCGCAATCCCTATTAGACAACATCAACACATTATAACATGAGTACTTGCATCCTTTGGTTTAGAAACAATCTCAGACTAGGCGACAATGCCCCTGTACATCAAGCCTATACTAGGTTTGAGAGGGTAATTCCGGTATACTTTATTCCTTCTGCAGATCAAACCGATTCTTGGGGCAACCCCACTATTGGCATGTGGCGCGAGCAATTTCTGCACGATGCAGCTATGGATGTACGTGAAAAATTGCGCCAACAAGGAAGTGATCTTTTAGTCCTAGAAGGCGATCCCGTTTCAACATTAAAAGAATTGGCGGCGACATTCGAGACAAATGCTATTTACGCACCAAAAGAATTAGCAGCATACGAGGTGCACGAACAACTACAGCTAAGTTTGTGGGGGAAAAGTGAAGGCATCGAGGTTCAATTCTTCCTAGAACGCACACTGTACGAACCAGATGACTTCCCATTTAGTTTAGAAAACATGCCACAGGTCTTCTCCCCTTTTAGAAGAAAATTAGAAAAATATTCGGCGCCAAGAAAAGCTTGGGAAGAACCCGTCATTTCGCCAGCAGATCTAAGCAACTTTACACAGTTGCAAGGACATTGGGAAGTCACTGCGCCAGCACCAGATGAACGCACTTCTTTCCCGTATCGAGGAGGTGTTCGTGAAGCATGGCGTGCACTAGAGGACTATTTCTGGGAAGGCGAGCAAGCCGTCCAAGTATACAAGGAAACTCGTAATGGCATGCTGGGTCGCTCGTTCAGTTCAAAATTCTCACCCTTCTTAGCTGTGGGTTGCATAAGTGCGGCCCAAGTCATGGACGAATTGGACCAATTCGAAGAACGCCACACGAGCAACGACAGTACGTATTGGCTTTTTATCGAATTACTCTGGAGAGAATTTTTTCAATGGACAGCTTACAATGCTGGAAAACAGCTTTTTATTCCCACAGGACTACAACCTGAAAAGCCATGGAAGCCGCACTTTAATGCCCGTAAATATGAGCAATGGAAAAATGGCGAAACCGGCGATCCTTTGGTAGATGCCAACATGAAGGAGTTACAAGCTACCGGGTTCATGAGCAACAGGGGCCGGCAAAACGTTGCCTCCTACCTCATTCATGATATGGGTTTGGATTGGCGTAGCGGTGCCGCATGGTTTGAAAGCCAATTGATTGACTTCGATCCGGCATCTAACTACGGGAATTGGTTATACATCGCAGGCCGCGGTAACGATCCGCGACCCTTTAGAAAGTTCAATACTAAAATGCAGCTAGAACGCTACGATCCGGACCACAGCTATGTGAATACTTGGTTGAATTAATGTACTTTTCCAACATGGATTGGACGCATTTATTGAATCTAGAATTTCCTCAACTGCCCTTGGATGCAGCGGATGAGGCCATTTTAAAAGAATTGGCCCATAAGCTTCAGGACAACTATCCTTACCACAGCCCNGATTACGCCGGTCAGATGATTAANCCGCCATTACCACTTGCACAGGCCGCCCATTGGATGACCAGTTTTGTGAATCCNAACAATCATGCTTTAGACGGTGGACGCGCNACNTCNGCCTTAGAATTAGAAACGATTCAGGCACTTGGAACCATGGTGGGCTATTCTCAGCCCCTCGGGCATTTGACTTCGGGCGGAACAACCGCTAATCTTGAAGCCCTTTGGGTCGCACGGCAGTGCCATGCTAAAACCGTGGTTTTGGCAAATGAACATGCTCATTATACCCACAGTAGAATGAGTGAGGTACTGGGCATGCCTTTTCAGGCAGTTGCTTCGACCAAAAATGGATCAATGGATCTAATTGCGCTGAAGACTATGTTGAAGGAACTTCGCAGCGAAGGAGTGAATGCAACAGTTGTGGCGACATTAGGAACGACAGGCATGGGCGCCGTAGATGCCCTTGAGGATATTGTTCCATTAGCACATACTTATGATGCCCGTATACACGTAGATGCCGCATATGGCGGCTACTTTACACTAGCAGATCTACCTTTCAATACGTTACGACATTTCAACGCTATGTCTTCAGCGAATTCAATAGTCATAGATCCACACAAACACGGTCTCCAACCATATGGATGCGGTGCAGTGCTGTTTAAAAATCCAGAAGAAGGTAGATTTTACAAACACGACAGTCCATACACCTATTTCACTTCCGACCAGCTTCACTTGGGTGAAATTACATTGGAGTGTTCGCGTGCAGGAGCAGCGGCAGCGGCACTTTGGGCGACGCAACAGAAATTCCCCTATGTGCGTTCTGGCGCTTTTGCAAAGCGTCTAAACGCGAGTCTTGAAGCAGCGNAAGGATTAAAACGTTCATTGATTGCGAAGGATTGGTGGGTGCTAGAACCNGAATTAGATATATGTGTATTCAGTCTTCCTGGAGTAAAAGCCTCAGAAATCAGCGCTCTTAACCGAGCATTTTTTGAACAAAAAGCAAAAGAAAACCTCCATTTAGCGCTATTCAGCCTGCCGCAACGAAACTGTCCTTGGCAAATCAAATGGGATATTCCAAGTCTAACTGTAGTGCGTAGTGTGCTGATGAAGCCAGAACACAACGATGCGAAACTTTGGGATAGAATTACCAGCGCCTAATGTCCTTTGACGGCCGCTAAGATTCCTTCAAAATCCAAAGTAGTCTGTTCCCCTGTAGCAAGGTTCTTCACAGGAATGGCGTTTGATGCCATTTCATTGGTGCCCACTAATGCTAAAAATCCAATGCCTTTCTTATCGGCAAAATCAAANTGCTTTTTAAGTTTTGACGCATCAGGATAAAGCTCTGCCCGAATTCCTGAAGCCACCAGTTTAGAAACCCATTGGTAAGCAACCACACTCTCTTCAGTGCCGAAATTTGCGAAGAGAACGGCAGCAGAATTTACCGTGGTATCTGGGAATAAGCGCAATTCTTCTAGGCACAAATAGATACGGTCCAGCCCAAAAGAGATCCCAACGCCTGAGGTATTCTTCATTCCGAATATACTGGTCAAATCTGCATAGCGGCCGCCGCCGCCTATACTTCCCATTGCTACACCATTTGCAGCCACTTCAAAAATGGTTCCTGTGTANTAATTTAATCCTCGGGCAAGCGTAAAGTCGAATACTAATTCAGATGACGTCAATCCTGCAGTCGCNTGAGACANAACGAAATTCATTTCTTCCAAGCCTAATTTACCTTCGGAACTTTCTGCCAATAGCCCTGTCAAACGCTCAAGGGTTAGGCCTTCTTCTAACCACTCTCCGAAGCGGATAACCGCACTTTCCGGCAGTGCCTGTGTGCGCATTTCTTTCAAAACGCCCTCTGGCCCCACTTTATCTAACTTATCAATGGCTACCGTAAAGGCAATAAAATCAGTACTAATCCCCAGTACCTCCGCCATTCCAGCAAGGATTTTACGGTTATTTAATTTAATGGTCGTGGAAAGCCCTAGTCGTGTAAAAGATGCGTCATACAACTGAATCAGTTCCACCTCTTGCCACAAACTATCCGAGCCTACAACGTCTGCATCGCACTGGTAAAATTCACGAAAACGGCCCTTCTGAGGGCGGTCAGCACGCCAAACCGGCTGCATTTGATAGCGTTTAAACGGAAAGGCTAATTCATTTTGGTGCTGCACCACATAACGTGCAAAAGGTACGGTCAAATCATAGCGCAATGCCTTATCAGCTACTTTCGAAGTAAGTGTCTTTGGGTTTTTTGAGGCCCACATTCCTTCGTCTATTTTGGAAGTAAAGTCTCCAGAGCGTAAAATTTTAAAAATCAATCGGTCCCCTTCCTCACCGTATTTACCTGTGAGGGTTTCAATATTTTCAAATGAAGGCGTTTCAATGGGATCGTAACCGCGCAGTTCAAACTGCTCCCGCAATACATTCATGATGTATTGGCGCTTCTGCACTTCTGCCGCTGAAAAATCTCTGGTGCCTTTCGCTAATGAAGGTTTCATAGAACTCGTATTGCTAATCTAGACCACAAAGATATTGGCTAATGGGTGATCTCCTACTCTATACCCAAACAACTTCTGTACAGCTTTTGAAACGTGTCCGATTCCTTTAATGCTTGGAAACTGCGTTCGTTGTGCTTCCAATTCTTGCGCATCGGCAAACCGCCGAAAAACAAATGCGCTACACCATCCACACCAAANTCATCCAATACGGACCAGTAAATGCAAACCACATCAGGGTCATTTTCGGACAGATCGAACGCCGCNGCGAGTGGATATTTTACNANCGAAAAGTAGCGATCAGCCGTTTCAGGATCGATGTATTTATCCTTTAATTCAAAGTAGTTTGGATTCCTTCCGTTGAAAGAAACAATATATTTTCCACCATTCATCATGGGCATACCCGCCGGTCCGACGAGCCATTTACCGTCAATGAATCGGCCGTTTAGGACTTCAGTAAAGTATTGGCCTTGGTACTCCCATCCTATGGTATAACTGCGGTCTGGACCAGTACTAATTATCGTAGCCATACGCTCGACACGTTCTTTCTCTACCATCCAGTGTATATATCGCGGCCTTATTAGCGTACCTATACCAACAAGTACAATGAGCACGAGAATAATACTGATCGCCCATGTTGCTTTAATGTTACGCTTGCGGTCCTCTTCTGCCCTGCGTTTAAGCATCTCTGCGCGCATTTTCGCGCGTTTTTCTGCTAATGCATCGGATTCCTTCGAGCGCTTTTTGTTCTTTTCAACCGCAATATCAACTAGGGCTAGAGCACGTAAAACATAATCAACCGCCGCNCCCAACTCCTGAAAAGCTTCTTCAGAACCGCCAGAATCAGGATGACATTTCTTAGCTAACCTCTTGTANGCNACAGAAACTTCCTTCTCGCTCTTTGGCAAGGTNTCTAATTCTAANATGCGTAATGCTTCCGCTATTTTCACTGCAGGCGAACGTTTTATAAAGGCTTAAATTAAGAAAACGCTTCCATAGATTTTAGCGTTGGTATAGAATACGTTCCTCTGCTCTTGCAGGAACTAATTCTCCTGCGATGAATTTTCGTAAAAGAATGTTTTCTATCAATCGGTCCTCGGCATCATTTTCGGGATCATAAGGCCGTTTCAAATCAATATCATACCACCACGCTGTCATTGACCAAAAACGCGCGGACAAGCCGTTTCTATAGGTCTTAATAATCTCGTATACACTCGTATTGGTCTCCCTAAAGACCAATTTGCTTAATATTTGCCCTTCACTGCGCGTAAGCTTCCTTAATTCAGGTTCAAAGCGCTCTTCTAGGTACTTCTGATACGATTTTGTGTATTTTCTTCGCTGTCTTTTGCGATCAATTCCTTCCAGCTGCATATTTACCGAATCCATTCGCAGTGCCGCCTCTCTAACATAAGGATACACCCTTCCCACTTTTTTCATCAGTGCGTAATAATTCCGTCGTGCTTGAACGTCGTTTAATGTAGGTTTAGCTACGAATAGGACCTCATCTAGAACAGACCACGCAACAGTATCTCCATTGATAATCAATTGACCCAAAAGAGGACCATTGGTCTTTGGCGACGTGCTCAAAGTATCCACTTTTTGTGCATTTGCTGTAAAGCAGCACAAAAAAGCNAAAAGAACTTTAACTCCTATTTTGTTTCCAACGACTTTGGCCATTTGACGTGCTCGTACTTTGCGTTTCTNTCTGTGTTTGAAGAAGATTACTCAATGCCATAGCTCCTATAGCTTCCAATTCTGCATTGCTTTTGTCTAAAGCCTCTGGTGTATAATAATTCGCAACAAAATGCGTATCAAAATCACCGCTGACGAATGCTTCATGATCCATCACGAATTGGGCAAAGTCTATGGTCGTTTGAACGCCACTGATTCGGTATTCACTCATGGCGCGTTTCATACGTGCAATGGCTTCGGAACGGTTGGCGCCGAACGTAATCAACTTCGCAATCATAGGATCGTAGTATATACTCACCTCCATACCTTGTTCTAAGCCATCATCTACACGAACTCCCAACCCCTGTGGCCTGCGGTATTCTCGCAGTTCCCGTACCGGGCATGAAATTCGCAGCAGCATCCTCCGCGTACACACGAACCTCAATCGCATGTCCTTGAATTTTTAAATCCTCTTGAGTAAAAGGCAGTACCTCTCCTTGGGCGATTTGAATCTGTGCTTTGACTAAATCTATTCCTGTAATTTGTTCGGTAACGGGGTGCTCAACTTGAAGACGCGTATTCATCTCTAGAAAATAGAACTTACCACCCGGCTCGAAGATAAATTCAACCGTACCTGCTCCCCTGTAATCACAGGCTTTCGCCACATTTACTGCCGCTTCACCCATTGCTTTTCTCAATTCCGCCGTGAGTACTACTGAAGGAGCTTCCTCAATCACTTTTTGGTGTCTACGTTGGATCGAACATTCTCTTTCAAAAAGGTGCACAACGTTTCCGTGCTCATCTGCAAGCACTTGAATTTCAATGTGACGTGGGTTTTGAACGTATTTCTCAACGAAAACGGCTCCGTTACCAAAGCTGTTGGTAGCTTCACTAACAGCCCGTTGCATTTGATTTTCAAAATCGGCTACCTCATGCACAATACGCATGCCTTTACCTCCTCCGCCAGCGCTAGCCTTTATCATTACTGGGAATCCAATTTCCGTGGCCAATTTCTTTGCAGCTTCCACATCAGTAACTTCCCCATCTGAACCTGGCACTAACGGAACATCAAAATCCTCTACAGCCGCTTTCGCACTAAGTTTATCACCCATCACCTTAATAGCATGCTCTCGCGGGCCTACAAAAGTGATACCTGCAGCTTCAACTGCCGCAGCAAATGCCGCATTTTCACTCAAAAAGCCGTAGCCTGGATGAACAGCATCAACACCTAGTTCTTTTGCAAAAGCAATGATTTTATCTCCTTTTAAATAACTCTCAGAGGAAGGTGCGGGCCCNAGACATACTGCCTCATCGGCAAAAAGTACGTGTGGAGCTCTCCGATCTACATCAGAATAAACAGCTACTGTTTTAATGCCCATTTCTCGGGCACTGCGCATAACTCGCAAGGCGATTTCACCGCGATTTGCGACCAATAGTTTGGTAATAGGTTTCATAGTGTGATACGTTCGCTTGAAGCGTTCAAGCAAATATAAGGTACTGCGCTAGGAAATACTTAGAGTTTCAGTATGCGTCTTCGCCACAAATAGTTCTCCGTCGAAATTCGAACCTCGTAACTTCCTGCAGGCAAAGGCTGAAGATCCAATTGGAAGTCATTACCGCTTTGTACTTTTCCTTCGGATACTTTCATTCCAGCAGCATTAAACACTTCAATGTCAGCGGTTAATGTAGTTCCAAATTCTAATTGCACATACCCTTGAGTAGGATTTGGATAAACACTTATGGTATTCGAACCTTCATCTATTCCTACCTCTGTCAAGCTGTGGGTAATCACCGTAGTATCTCCGCAATCATTGATTAAGAACAAGCGTACCGTGTACTGCAAGGAAATCACACCATAGGTATGCTGTGCATTNGGCGAATTGCCTTTATCGTTCGTGCCATCCCCCCAATACCAATGAAATTGCGTTGCGCCTGTAGAAGAGGCAAAGAAATTCACGGTCATACCGTTTGAACTGGTCGAAACTATGTTGAAACTAAAGTTCCCCATTGGCGGATCACAAGTGGCCACATCTTTAGAATAGGTATACTGTGTTCCACAACTGTCTGTGGCAGTTAAAACGACCGTAAATGTTCCATTGGTCGAATAAGTGTTGCTTGCAGTACTTCCTGTACCGACCGAACCGTCCCCGAAATCCCAATTATAATTGGTCAAATTTGCTGGTGTTGCAGTGAAAGAGAAGTTGTTACCCGTGGCTATCTCGCTAAAGGAAAGCGTCACCGGCGTACACACTTCAACTGTATCATAGACTACAATTGTATCACCACAAAGACTTGATGCAGTGAGGGTTACAACATAAATGCCTGAATTGGCATAGGTATGCGTGGGCGCTGAAGTATTTGAAGAAACACCACCATCACCGAAAGACCAATCATAATTCAGACCCGTTCCCTGTGATCCCGTGGTATTAAAATCAACCGTTAAGCCAGTAATGGTGTAGCCAGTAACAATATTCATCGAATCACATACTGTGACCGTGTGCAACAAGGAATCTACACTCCCGCAGGAGCTGTACACAACTTGGTATACGTTCATATTTCCAAAAATAGTGGTGTAGGTATGTTGTGCAGTGGTACCTGTATCCTGGGTATTATCCCCCCAATACCATACTGTTGAATCGGAACCAACCGTGGAAGAATTTCCTTGAATCGTAGTTGCATTGAGAGCTACCGACCCTAAGGCAGTAATAGGAGGACAGGGTAACGTAGTGAAAGAAATACTATCCCAGAGACTGACGAGTGAAGAGGTACAAGTATCTTGAACCCATACAGTATAGGTAGTTGAAGGTTGAAGATTATTTAGCCCATAGGCTTGGTTTGACGCAGAAACCCTCGTGCCTGTACCGAAAGTGAAGCCTTGGACGCCAAACTCCAGAGCGGAAGAATTTGCAGTTCCGGACCACGTTACATCTGCAGAATTATAGGTAATGCTGTTTACTGAAATGTTAGGCATTGGACACGTTGTAGGCTCATCTATTCGAATATCGTCAATAGAAATATCCGCTTGATAGGCTGTAAAAGAGCCAGTACCGTCGCGCCACGCCTTAAAGATGATTTGTACCGTATCGTTTTCAAAAGCCGAGAGACTAATGGTTTCTTTCATCCAAGCTGCATTTGAGCTGCTTTGCTGTTGACCGCTAATCGTCTTTAAAAGAACAACCGATTGACCTAAAGCTTTTACATAGACCCTAAGTTTATCAATATCTGGCCCAAACATATGGTACCAGAAGATCAACTCAGGGCTTTGAAGACTATCTAAATCTATGAGTGGGGTGCGGAGTTCGGTATCTGCGGTATTACTGAATGGCGTTGCGCTTCGTGCGAAAGCATAACCACCTGTGCCTGAAGTGTGATCACCAGACGGTCCCGTACCTGCATAATGCGCAGCGGTACCTCCTCCTGTCCAGAAGTAGTCTACGGTATCCGACCGAAGCCAGCAGTCGTCAATTTCGCCGTTTTGATCAGGCCAAGCAGGGCCTATCCACGTTGAAGCACTAGAGAATTGTTCAACAAACGGCGCCGTGTAAAAAGAACAATTCGTTCTAAACCTTGGACCATTGCGCCAATCACTTACATCACCACTACCACAGGAATCGCGAACCTGCCATTCGTAAGTAGTTTGAGCACTAAGCATTCCAATTCCTTTAGCGGAGGTGTTTGCCGTTGTCCAATTCCAGCTGTTTGTGCCTACTTCTCGGTATCTTAATTGGTAATTTGACGCACCGCCTGAAGTCCAATCTAGTTGAGCCACAAAAACGCCAACGGCTGTTACCGCAGTATTGTCAGGCTTTGGACAACTGGGTTCTTCATCAATTTTAATATCATCAATCGCAAATTGCGTATAAAATGAATTTTGCGAATTTGTGCAATCGAAGCGAATTCTAACGGTATCGCCCGCATACGAAGTACCTAGGGATAGTATTTTCTCTGTCCAAGGTGCATTTTGAGAGCTGTGTGTCACCCCTGACGTATCCCACAGTGCCGTCCAACTGCCGCCAAGTTTCTGTACATACACATCAAAGTCACCCATTCCAATTCCAAATCCATGGTAGTAAAAGCTTAACTCCGGCGAGACCAATGTGTCCAAATCAATCCATGGTGAAATGAGCCGAGGATTGGTACCGCTCACAAAGGTGCTCGTCACTTGATTCATCATGTACTGACCTGAACCCGTTGTGTGATCTGCAGCGGGGCCCGTTTGCGTCCAATTAAAGGCCGGCGGTCCCGGTGTCCAGAATTGTGTCGCCGATCCTTGATCCAACCAGCACTGATCTAAATCTCCTTGAACATTCCATGTGGACGCCGGATCCCAACTTGTACCGTCAAAGTTCTCGGTAAAAGGAGCAGTTGCAAAAGAGCATTGCGTAATGAACGTTGTGTACGGCGACCAGATAGAGGTATCCCCTGCTGAACAGACATCGCGTACACGGACAGAATAGGTTGTGTTCGGGTTTAATCCAGTGAGCGATGCAGGTTTCGTTGTTGAATTAACAATTGTACCACCTGATGCCCCCCCATTGCCCTGAGCATATTGGATTTGATAGCCGAGTTGGTTGGTATTTAAACTGGTCCAATTCAATTGAACCGAAGTAGATACCAAGCTAGACGTCGTAATATTTAAAGGTTGGTCACAACTGGGCGTTTCTTCAACAGTAATATCATCAATAGCCACCCTGCTTTGTGTCCACCAACTGAATGAAGTGTTGCGCTTAGCTGAAAACCTAATTTGAATGGTATCGCCCGCCCATTGCGAAAGAGACTCAACATGCTTGCGCCAAGCAGAATTTTGAGACGTGAACTGACTGGCGGCCGTAGTTGAGTTAATCGTGTGAATCTGCGTCCAAGCCGTGGTACCCAATTTTCTTACGCGAACGTCGAGCAAATCGATATCGGAACCGTACATATGATAGTAAAACTGCAACCGCGGTGTAGTATCGTTACTCAAATCAATGGGAGGCGTAATCAAATGCGTAACGGTCCTGAATGTACCTGATGCGTTCCAACCCTCTGCCACTGCATAACCGCCTGTACCCGAAGTATGATCACCACTTGGGCCCGAGTTAAGCGTCCCCAAGGCAGGAGGGCCAGCCATCCATAAGTAATTACCTGTGGATAAAAGCCTATTCCAACACGTGGGAATTGAGCCTGAATTGAGCCAAGACGTTTGAGGTACCCAATTTGAGCCGTCAAAGTTTTGGGTGTATGGTGTGCTTTTAACACATTGCGCCTGTGCTTCTGGTAAGTAAAAACAAGCGAGCAATATGAAAATAAATAGGAGTCGGTTTTTCATCCTATCTAAGATAACAAAACTCAAAGTGAAATGTTTAAACAATGAGTATGCCACGACATTCATCGAACCAGTAGTAAGTTTCACTATTTTTGAACAAATATGAACGTACTGAAACGATTTCTTTTTCTACTCCTTCTTGGCTACTCCTTTTCATGCCAAGCCCAACTATTGGCGGTCTACAAATACGACGGAGGCGGCGACTGGTATGCGAATCCAACCGCCCTTGAGAACCTGAGTGCATTCTACAATGCATCCACAGGAGCTAAATCCACGGTATGTACTGAACCCATTACCGCGGAAACTTTATTAGAGAGTGGGGTATCGTTTTTACATGCCACTGGCCACGGCAGAATTGTAATTTCTGAGGCACAGGGAAACCAATTAAGAACGTTTACTGAAAACGGCGGATTTCTTCATATCGATGATAATTACGGCATGTCAACATACGCGAAAGACGCGTTAAAAGAAGTCTTTCCGACGGCCACTATTGCACTAGTAAACCTCAAGCATCCTATATTTAATACCCTTTACCCCTTTCCAGCGGGCATGCCTAAAATTCACGAACACGACAACAGTGAACCAGAAGCCTTAGGCTACTTTGTAAAGGGGGAATTGGTTGCGCTACTCACTTCAGAAACCGATTTAGGAGATGGCTGGGAAGATGCAGAGGTNCATGGAGACTCCTTGGAGAAAAGACAAGCAGCATTGAAAATGGGCGCAAACTTGTTACATTGGGCAACAATAAGAAACAACCAGCCATGAAAAACTTTGAATTTNAACCTTTTGCAAAAGCGTGCATTCAATTGTTGGCATTCGCCGCATTGGGCTATGCATTATGGAGAGTAAAAGGTGTCATTGTCTACGCTGGTATATCATTATACATCAGTGTATTAGGACGTCCTCTTTTTAAAATACTTCAATTTAAAACGCCCTTAGGTAAATACGTAGGCAAAACGGGTAATGCTGCTTTAACCCTGCTCACAATTGCCGCAGTATTAAGCGGTATCGTAACATGGTTCTTCCCACTACTGATCAAAGAGTTTTCCTTTTTAAGCACCATTGAATACGACCGTTTGATTGCGAGCTTAGAAGAAGAATGGAACCAATTAGACGCCATACTCGCGAGTTTCGGGATCAATTCTCAAGCCGAATTGGAGCAAATCAACAATAGCTTGCAAGAATTCGCTTCCGTTGATGCGATAAGTGATGTACTCAGCGGACTGATCGGTAGCATGGGCAATGTGATTATCGGTTTATTTTCTATCTCTTTTATCTCTTTTTTCCTGATACGAGAGCAAGAATTGGCATATCGTTTTATAGACTATATCACGCCTAAAAAGCACCATGCTAAAATGGACAAAATGGTTCCCGGGATTAAGCGTGTAGTCACACGTTACAGCTTTGGTATCCTCATTCAAATCACTTTAATTTTCTTGTTACTGTCTTTGGGCATGAGCTTGATAGGTGTACAAGGCGCTGTTGTTCTCGCGCTGACGGCGGCCGTATTCAACCTCGTTCCCTACGTGGGGCCACTAATAGGAGCTAGTTTAGGCATTCTTTTAGGTATTGGCCAATTATACACTACAGGCTTATCTGATCCCGCCACCAGTGTGAATTTGCTTCAAAGTCTTTACTTGCTCTTTGGACTATTCGCTGTGGTCCAATTGTTAGATAACATCGTATTCCAACCCATCATCTTCTCCAACAGCGTTGGTGCCCATCCACTAGAAATATTCTTGGTCATCTCCGTTGCAGGCACACTGCTTGGTGTTGGTGGGATGATTTTTGCCGTTCCCGCATACAGTATTTTAAGGATCGTTATTAATACCATCAGAGAAGGTTGGGAAGCATCCTGAACGCAAAAGAATGGGACATCCTAAACAACAAGTAGACCCAGAAGATTTCAAATTAAAAGAAGCGGACCTTTGGCTCTCAGCTAATGCGCATTCTTCGGTAGCTGACCTAAGGTTAAAATACGGCCTTAGCCGGCCCTACTTCAGCTGGATCACTCGGCTCGAAGCGCAGCACAAGTATGCTAAAAAGTTCCCTAAACTGCTCCAAACCGAATGGGTGTTTCCAGCAGGTCAAGCAACGGAACAAAGCAGCTCGGAACGAACCGCAGAATACAAAGCTTCACTTGTCTCTTCGCCGTATACAGTAGATTTATGCGCCGGTATGGGCATTGATTCATGGGCCTTAACCAACCGTGAAACAGGTNGAGGACACTTTGCCAACGAATTGGATACAGGTTTGTCACGGCTAATAGCGGTCAACTTAAAAAACAGCACTACGGCCTCGGGCTCTGCAGAAGACGCACTACCTCAGCTCAAACGTTGGCTTCAAGAAAAAGACATATCCCCAATGGAGGTCACGATATATCTCGATCCAGACCGCCGAACGGGTTCTGGGAAATCCGTAGCGCTACAAGATGCCAGTCCCAATATTGTTGACCTACAGAAAGAGTTGCTCAACCTGAGCCATACATTGTTAACCAAGCACAGTCCCATGATAGATTTGGCTGCATTAAATGAGCTAAATCATTTGAGTGAAATTCACGTGGTAGAATACCAAGGAGAATGCAAAGAGGTCCTGGCCATACAGCGGTGGGGCCATACCGGCTCGCCCACTTGCAAGCTGGTCGTCCTTAAAGAGCACTTTATAGCGGAGCGAAGCAGTGTTGAAGGGGTGTCAGAGGAGATACCGTATGTCACCGAATTGGACCA
>JGI26273J51734_10001146_pt1 | contig 14074 bp, 9 predicted proteins | sample SaaInlV_125m_DNA_FD_51734 | JGI IMG/M metagenome (IMG submission 51734) | reverse complement strand
CTGCATGAAACATCCCATCACGTCTTTCGTGGCACTTCTTTTGAACTTCACAAATTCACTGGAATTATTAGATAAGTCTTGAATGATGGTTTTGGAAGTAACCTTTGCGTTTCTAGCTAACTCTGTGAAATGATTCACAATTTGTGTCAATATGTTTTTTTGAATTGGTTTATTGAGATGTTTCTTCAACCAGTACTTGTACAGACCCATTCGCAGCATTTGAACGGCGAACTTGTACTTTCTGATACTTGGAGCAATTCTCTTTGGTTTAGTTGTACCCTTAAGGGTTGTCTTAGTTGTGCCTTTGAGGTTATTTCTACTATGATTATTATTATTGTCACTGTTATTTATGCCTTTGATGTAGTTTGAAAACAAGGGGGCATTCGCAGCGTTGTCACGCATTAGCTTAAAATAAAAGTTTTCTTTGGTTGCCCTGAAGCCACTGTGACTTTTTAGTCTGGTTATTTCCTGATTTGAATCATAAACATTTAGGCGCTTCTGTGCGTTACATTGCAAAAGTTTTCTTACACTACCGATCAGTTTGCTTTGTCCCAATGCAACCTCACTCTTCAAGTTACAGACGGACTTCGCAAACGAATACAATGAATCTGTGTAATTATACGCGTCACACTTGTCTTCGCAACCGAATAACTTATGGTCAAATTTTATATGATTTGAAAAAATTTTCAGTGGTAAAGTATCGTTCGCCTTCAATATCTTCATTCCAAAGGTTTCGTCATTTGTCTTCTTACCGGGTTTTCTTTTTGCATTGTTCGATTTTTTGTTAGTTAATTTATTTTTATTAGGTTTGTTTTGAGACCCGTTCGAAGTATCTATAACATTCGTTGTATTCGCGCTTGAAGTATTTCTTGAACTATTGTTCGTTTTAGAATAATTTCGTGAACTATCGTTCGTTTCAGAATCCTCATTCTGTTCGCGGTTCGCGTTGGGAGAAATAAGATAATTTTCGTTCTCTCCCGTTTCTTGGTGAACAAACCTGGCTGTTTCACCATTACGATTGCCAAAAAAGGAAACGTTTGTCGTCTTCAAATCTATTCTTTTTACCGTGTTTTGGGGATGCAAGTTAAGAGCACAGTTTCTTGTATTCCTTCCAAAGATTTGCTTTCTTTGTGCATTACTTATGGGTTGTCTTTTCTGCTGTTTGTGATAGAGGACGGCATATGGAGTGTGAAAAAAGGATCCACCATGCGTCATCTCCGAAAGAATCGCGTTGCACAAATCTCCTGTGTTGTTTTCTGGTATGTTGTATATTCCACCCAGTAGCGATTTACTGGATCTATTTAATTGATGTCGAGTCGTGTGTGATCCGACAGTGATACTCTTCGTTTTCGACACAAAATATCTGAAGAAGATGGGAGTTTTGAGATGAGAATCTATGTGACTTCTACATTCTCGAATCAATGAGAATATCATAACTCTGATGTCTTGCAATTGATTACGTGTCTTAATTATCAAGCGATTCATTTCATTCTTTTGATCATTATTCCATGTCACATTGGCGAGACTTAATGAATAAATATTTGTAATATGCGACAAAACTTCACCAGATGTAACATGCTGTAAAAGGCTGTATAACAAACTCAAATACGGATTGTGATAAGCGGTCAATTCTTTGTCGTATATAAACGAGGAAGATGGGGAGCTTGATCGTGAATGTTGAGCTGATGCTTGTGCGGTAGTTTTTCTTGTATCTACACCAAGCAGACTGACATTTATGCCATTGATATCTTCCTTTAGTAGCTGCTGAACACCTCTTGCTGGTTTTAGAAGATGTGCTAAACCAGAGTCAGAGTTCGGTTGACTTCCAGACTGAAACTGTGCGATGTAAAGCCTTACACCCTTTTGTACATGAATTAACCAATCTCTAGCAGCTATCTGTGGGGGAGAACCTGCTCGGAATTCAAAGATGTGAGCTGAGATCTGTTTTTGAAACAAGTAATCTTGCCCATTCTTATCTTTCCGGCCATAAAAAGATGACGGAGTTACATTCAATGTGTTTGTCGTTTTCTTTACGCACGTGATGGCATAAACGCTTGATTTGGGATTGCTTGCTTCTTCGTTCAGACCCGATTGTAGTTGAATGCACCCCGCCTGGTTCAGCAAAATATGAGCCAATTCAGTTGCTTCAGAACGAGCACCAGAATCTACATAAACCATGACATTCCCCTTGCTACTATCTTGTGGAAGAGTGACTTTCACTCCTTGTGAGCTCGTCGTCTCCAAATGCTTCAACTGCACTTGACGTAAACGTTGTGACTCAAAGCGGGCGTCGGTGATCACTCTGTTGCTGGTGGAACGAATTATGTTTGCAACTATCATATTTGCTGAACTAAACAATGAGAACATTGGCAACGATGACGTTGATTTGAAAAAAACTGGATTCGTTTTGTCGTGACCATAAATGGACAACGGTTGCCCAACTAACTCCTCTTTTCCGTCATGCTTGATAGTTGCAGTTAGATTTGCTAATGATAAAGATGAAATTCCAGTCTCCATTTTTAATAAGTCGTTCCTCACTTTCACAAACTTCTTTCTTGTCTCCAATCTTATGCGTGTATCAACCTTAATTGTTTCATTCGTGTTGCGCTTGAAAATTTCATTTAATTCTTTTAAAAAGAGTTCTCCATAGTGATTGACTTTCGCGGCAGCATCTTCTTTTTCTTCTTTATGGTGTTCGCTCACCCCTCTCGCAGCATTTGAGTTTTTCTTAGTTATCTTTTGTAACTTTTCAAAATATGTTCTTGCATCTTCAAATTGTTCATGTAGCAGTTTTCTGTTGGCTGTCTGTCCGTCTGATTTCTTAAGAGCGTCTGCAGTGATTTGTCGTTGAAAAGTGAAGAGCTTAAGCTGTTTTTTTAGTCCAGCTTCTCTCACACGCAAATTTTCTATCCTTCCCGATTTTTGTATTTGTCTCGTCACCCCTCTTGTCCCTTGTCTGACAGCAGCACCAAAGTGTCGTTCACGCCTCTCCTTCTTATTCTCTTGTTCCTTGTGACTTTTTAATTGATTTTGAACTGTTTCTAAATTATCTGCTAAGATTTTTATTCTCTTTCTAATGTTTGTGTTGCTCGTGTGTTTCTTTCCACTCGATTGCTGCTCAGTGGCAGATATGCTTAGCACCATCGCTTTGTGTCGTTGAAGAACAGTCGGATAGACTTCTTTTTGTGTGTTCGTTATTTTCCATTTCTCACTTGACGAATCTCGTTGGTTCGGTGAATACTTTGATTGGTTTGGTGGTTGTACTTTCTGTACATGATTGAGTATGTCCGAGATTACAGTACTATATGCGATCGCCTTTGTGATTGGGTGTACAAAGTTTGAATTATTCAGAGGAAAAATTAAATCAATTTTCTTTTGTTGACGTCCCTGTAAGAGCCCCAGTAATCTGTTGGACTGACTTAATGGGACCACAGTATTAACCTTCCTGCCAACAATTCTGTCGTGCACGCTTCTTAGGTTTTGTAAAGCATTGCGTCTTGGCTTCAACATAAGGTTATGAATTGGAGCAAACGGCACTTCGAGTGGAAACACACAAGGCTTTTCGAAGTCAAATTTTGGTGACATTGGACAAGTGGCAAAAGACGCTTTCGGGTATAAAGATGCATCTTTTGCTGTACTCCAATGGCTAATATAACCCGTGACTCCGTGATACTCGTCTTTTAGAGTCTTAGAATTTGCTTTCTTGTATAAGACAGAGAAGTATTCAATACAATCATTTGTTATCTCAGCAAAAAGACTCGCATAGATTGAATGTTTCCCGCCATCAAAGATCAAGGTATTCAAAAAACTATTGAAGCGTTGTCGAGACTCTGCACCGAGACGGAGTTGCACATTTTTTTCGGTAGGTTTCACCACTCCTAAGAATTTTTTTAGTGAGTAGTGGAACATTTCTTCTGCTTCATCCAGTATGCCTACTTTCTCAGGTTGTATAAGGGATGCAATGGGTTTGAGGTTTCTCTCTTGTGATTTGTTTAAATACAGCTTGTTGAATTCATCATTGGAAATTCCACCTACGTCGTCAACCTGTCCTTCGTCATTTCCGTTCTCACTCCCGACACTTGAAATGAAGTCATTCTCTTCGCTATTATTGAGTTGTTTCTTATTGAATTTCTGCTCCTTATTTTTATTGGATATGTCCGGATCATTCGGAACTTTCCTGGGAGATTTCATTCTTAGTTTTCGTCTATTTCCATACAATGAGTAAACTAATGCCGCAACCCCCGCAATACCACTGACGTGCATTGCTGTAGCTGTCATTAGAACAATTTTACAACTGGCATCCGCAAACATCAACATTCCCAGAAGTGCTAGGGAATTGACGTATTTGTACTGGTGTTCAAACCCAGTTGACTTTCTGTTTCTTCTAAATGTTTTTTTTTCCTTGGTTGTGTCCACACATTGATGTGCTTCGTCAATAATAATCAAAAAGTTTTGAGTGTGCAATCGAATCTGGTCTATAAGACTTTTTTTAACAGTTGTATTCTTACCATTTTTTTTAATCACAAATTCTGCTTGATCTTTTGCATATGGTACTTTTTTTCCTGTTTTCGACCAGTGATTCGATTCCGAATTTAATGCACATATGGTACGAAAAACCATTTCATGTGTATTGATGTAGACTGATCCTCCGGGTTCAGTGGTCTGTTTACTTTGAGAGTCATGTACATTCTTTATCTTGGATCTATAAATAGCATTCAAGGCCTGACGAGTTGAGGGATGAAACGACCAATTTGTGTATGGTTGAGTCTGACCGGGCCTGTCCTTAAAAATCTCCTGTTGCCATGTATTTATATTGTCCATATCAGGGCATGCAATAATCGCATGGTGACCGGTCTTCAAATGTTCAGAAACAATCTGTATTGCGAGTTCTGACTTACCCGATCCAACCTCATGATCGACAAGCACACGAGGGATCCGTCTTGTTGTAGATTCTTCATATTTATGTTGTGTTTGCAGCTCAGGTGCTGGCCATTGTTTCATTCTGTGGATAATGTATTCCTGGCCTTTACTCAACTTAAACCTTTTCGCACAAAACGTGTACGGGATGAATTCATTACAACAGGCCGTGCCAGTCGCAACAAAATTTCTATGTTTCGTTGTCCTAAATTCCTTAACAGGCAGTACATAACCTTCGGCCTTTTTCTTCGGAGGCATGTTTATTTGTTATTATTGACTATTTTTTTTTTCACTTTTTCAGAGTGATCAAAGTTTTTGTTCACAAATAAAAAAACAATTGTTACATTAACTTTCCATACCTATGAACGCGATTGGAGTTTTGCACCTGCTCATCTACCTTTTCATGATTCTGGCACATTTTTCTTTTAATCTCTACATCTTGTGGATACATATCATTTTTAGTTGTGTAATTCTGCTTCATTGGAAATTGAACGATAATAAATGCTTCTTGACAGAGCTAGAAGCTTCTCTCCGTCATGTCTCCGTAAAAGAGACTTTGTCATCGAAGCTATTCTCACCATTAATAGAGCCATATGACGATCACACCGTAGTAGCGGGGACTGTCATCGGGTTGCTTGTATCAGTGCTTAAATTTTCCGTTGTCATCGGGTTGCTCCGTATCGCCCCTGACGATAGCCAGTAATCGCGAATGAAGTTGTATACTCCTGATGGTAAAACTAGATTGCTAATTTCAACTTGTCCTCGATTACTCATCTTTGCTTCAGGAAAATTCATATCCATGAAGATCTTGACAGTACTCATCAAACTCACAAATTCAACGGATTTTGTCGACTTATTGTATGCCCTGATTTCTAGTCTATTTAACAAATGCCCAGTGTCACCACCCCGAATCACAACACTCAAAATTGTTGCGACGGACACACCAGTTGTTGCGATCCACATTTCTGAATAACGATCGTTAGACGCCTTGATCTTCAAATTTCTCGCCCTAGCCCTTTCCCTTTCCTCAAACTTCAACTCTTCTTGTGCTTCGTTGTGTGCTTCGTTTTTTGCTTGTTTCATGTTATTAAATCTCTCTGTCTTTCTGTTGTCGAAATGAGTTTTCCGTTCGTACCGTTCCTGGCGAACTTTCCTTTCGAAGTCCATGCTCGCTTGTACACGTGCAAGATACGCATCATTTCGTTTCGTTATACGCGACATTTAATTATGAAATGTTTGAAAGTAGTCTTTAAATAAAAATGGTGATTTATATAAACATGAATGGAAACGTACAAAGAAGCAAGAATAGAAACAAGAATGGAAACGAAAATAGAAACCTGGAGGGAACATCACCTAATCTTGATTGGTACCTAAACTTGATTGGTGACAGGAACATGACTGGTGCCTTAGAACCAGAAAGCACGAGCAGCAACAAGAGCATAAATACCAGTAAGAATTCTGTCAACTCGAATGTTTGTGTGCAGGCGTATCCATCTATAGATCCAGGCCAACGAGAGCAAGCACTGGCGAATTTAGATAAATGCCTGAAAAGTAATGACAAAACATGTATGTTAACGAAAACAGTTTTGGGAGAAATTCTCAACGAGAAAGACCCCTTCCGTCTGCTAACGCATTATAAAGGCACCAAGATTGATTTGGATAGGCTTAGACAGGCTCGGGACTGCATATATAATGCATACTATGCTCCCATGACAAACTCAAGTTCTGTAAAAAAGGTGGACTCGTGGATCAACAATCATTCAATGAAATCACTAGCGAAAAACCAGAGTGAAGAATCGTATCTGAAACATTTCAAGCGTGTAAACATAACCAATCAAGAGTACATTAAGTTTGAAAAAATCCAAGAAGCTTTCGATGAATTCATCAAACATGTTGCAAGTACATGGGAAGACGATCCTGAGAAGCTCAAGGACGGGTGTAATGTCATGCTGAATCCAGTCGATGTATTTGCAAAGTGTCCTGCCAATGCTGCGTGTGTTGGCAGGTCTGGACAGTATCAAGTGTCACAGCCACCAATACTGATGAAGCAACTCACTAATATGCATGAGGCACTGGCTACTGCGCACAATAATTTGACTCAAGCTTTATTACAAACACAGACAGAATTGCGCGACAAGTACGAAAGTAATCCAAATATTGACAAAAAAAAATTAGGAAAGCTTCTTGATAAGCTTCTTAATGATAAGAATCCACTAATGCAGGTACCATCTACCAGGGTTGTTGGTTCATACGACGATAATAGAAAAGAGATGGAAAGGCTAAAAAAACAACGGCAGAGAAACCAAAAGGATCTTATCCGTCGTGTTGTTACTGAACAGGGTACCATTCGGAACAAATATAAGACACTCTTCAATCTGCAAAAGCCAGTCAACTTAGCACGTAGGGGTGCGACGGCAAAGAACTCGGAGGGTGTTGTCTACACTAAATATAATCGCAACGAAAGACGGGGTGAACTGCAACTGAGGCTCAAAATCAAGAAATTGGACGAGGAGTTGAAGGAAAGTAATGACGAAAAAAAGACTCAGTTAATTTCGGAAATGATAGGAATCCAAAACTTGAACAAACCCTTGAAGTTGCGTAAAGATGAAAGACAGGGTATCACTGTAGCAAAGGGAGGTAACAGAAAGCAACGTGATATAGTCTTACTATTTGGAATCAAGGAACACAAAGATAAGAACGGAAAACAAAAATACAGGTTCACACATGAATCTGTCTTCAAATTGACAAAAGCCTTTGGCATGCATAACTCTAACCCTAACAATCAGAATCAGGAAGAGCTATTTTTCGAGAGACTAATTCAGGATAGTATAAATATAAATACAAAGACGAAAAAGAATACAAATTCGAATGCAAATTCGAATGCAAATTCGAATGCAAATTCGAATGCAAATTCGAATACAAACGTGAATTCAAACGCGAATGCAAACGTAAACAGATTTATTGAACTCATGACATTTGACATGAAACATGTGGACGCAGTAATTAGAAGACTTTTTTTGACCTGTCTCGCACACAAACTCAAAAGTTTGAAGAAAGATGAATTTAATATTGGTGAATTTGCTCGATATGAGATGATAGATATACCTTTCTTAAAACAATACAGACTCACAAGTGCGAAAAAAAATTACATTTTTGAGAAATCAACTGCTGTTGCACCAAGCAACGCATTGAGAATAAATGAATTGAATATGAATTATGCAAGTTTCAAACTAAAGCAGGTCGCAACCAGTAACGTATATCCAAGACTTGGCGGCGTTGAATCCGTGCACAAGCTCGAATATATGATGATAGGAAATCAGGCGTTTATAGATTACTCATCAGCAGTAATGCAAGCGAGACAGAAAGTGAGAGCAAACCCGAAGTTATTGCTAAGCAATTCAAACCAAGTAAATAACATAGCACGCTTCTATCTGCGCAATGAGGATAAGCACCGCATGGATGGAATCAGAAAAATTCTGAATCTCTTAAACATAACGAACCCTGAAAACAAGAAGAAGAAAGTCAGCACAAAACCAAAGAAGTTACGAGAGATGACACCTACGAAAACTAACAATCAAGTAAGGTACGTGAGAGATGGGATTCTTTCAAAAAGTCGCAAACCGGGTCGGGATAACAGACGCGGTAGTGATAACACAAGTGCATAAGAAAATGTGAATTCTGCGATTTTTCTATACGGCGCATGTAACCTAGGTGGCCCTTCGATCGCTTAAACATCTTCGAAAGTCAAAAAGACCGAAAAACAGCAGTTTAAAAGCAATAAAAAAGAGCTTGTTCGAACATGACGCACGTTACGCGACCAGCCGCACGAGATGTGTGTTTAATTGAAAATGACATTGTCTATGCAAGTTACACACTTCTCAATAATACATGGGCCGGTGGGCTTTTCTCCAATAATGATATAGAAAAGGGCGAGCTATTATGCGAGTACAACGGGAAAATTCTGGATGTCAAAGAGGCCACGGAGTCTACCTCCGAATATCTATTTTCCGTACGCGACCCAGACGACCTGAGACGGAAGAAAGTAATCGATGGCGATCCCAATAAAAGCATCAATCTTGCTGCTTATGCGAATTACAGTGACTACGTCAATGCAAATGCAATGTTTCTGGATCAGACGAAAAGAAAAAGCGTGTGCAAAATTGTATTAATATCTAAAGAATTCATACCCAAAGGGACAGAGATCAGAGTCGATTATGATATGGGCTCCTCCGTGAACCCATTCAAAGATTTCATGATACAAAAGGGTATATATGACTCATCAGTGAATTACAAAGAAACATTATGGACTCATCCCTCGAATGGGATGGTGATAAGAAGCTGAACACTGCATTTCTTTTTCGATTTTCTTGTATATGATTCATTGATTAACTTACCTCCGGGAAGGCGAAAATGTTCTATTGATACTATTCATTAGATTTGATCTCAACTGTGTGATACGTCTGTTCCTAAGTACACCGCGAGCTAAAAACGCTAGAGCAATGAGGACGAAAAATATCGCAGCAATAGAAAAGCTTGACCATTGTTTTCCATTGTCTTGTCTCACTTCTGTCATTGATATACATTCCTGAATCATTTTATTTCGTAACATTTCTTATTAAAGAAAACGATTATACAAAAGGTATAAAGAATGTTTTTTCTACTAACCATTTCTACTGCCATTCTTATTCTTCCTTTTGTGATTAAAAAGTGCAGAGGTCGTACTGATTGTCACGACTACGAACAACTATCTGTAAGTGCCGTATGGGATAACAAGGAACATCACATTTCTTCACCAGACGATTTGACAGAAGAGGTTGATTTTTTTATCATAACTTACGCGAGAGGAGATTGCTTACACAAGGTGTGCCGTCATAGCGTCACTGTGCCACAGCACTTAAAACGTGCTACACCAACTCGTAGTTGTCTTATTTCAGCGATTGTCGTTGATGATCTTGGTAACGTGAGAGATGTTACTCAAATTGTTCGTGACTACGCTGGCCCTTTCTCGAATTTCAGCGGCAACGATCTTTCTCTGATCGAGATTCTTAATTACCACGGCGTTAAAGAAGTTAGCTTTGTTATCACAAGTAGTAGGAATGCCACATTCGAGTCATTTCTTGAAGATTCAAAGGTCGATTTGCACACAAATATTAACATCACCAAGCTATTTTAAAGTTTGGTAGCCTTCCAAACGGACCAGACATCCGGACATCTTATGAGTATTCGTACATCATGCTGTGTGCTTCCAGACGATCTCATGTCTCATACTTTGAGTTTTGTGTCACTTGAGGATGTCGAGAGGGTGATGTTTGTTTGTCGTACTTTTCGCGAGGCAATTTCAAATGGTCAACGTCGTGAGTTTTTTCAAATGATGTATCTCAACAAACGTTGTGGGTTTCATGACAAGGTGCACCTTCTGTTTGTATCGAGTAAGAGGTTGATACTTAGTGGATTGATCAGACAAGATATTCGTTTGATCACAGATGCTTTCACGAGAGGATTCTTCAGTGAATGCGTCGAATTGTGCGTCGCAAGAAATGAACTGAATGACAAGGACCTTTTGATCTTGTTTGAATCAATACGCTCAGGGTGCCTTAAGAATCTTGGGATATTAAATTTATGCAGTAACAACTTTACCAGTGCCGGGTGGGACATTCTTGCTGAAGGGATACGAGACGGGCTTTTGGCGTCGCTTTATTACATCATGTGGCACGATAACCTCGAACAACCCACCACACAGTTGAAACAAATTTGTCGTTCAAATCGTCCATACATTCGTTTGTTAGGATTGCAATGATAGTTGATCACTTTGTTGTTATATATGCAACAGTTGAGAGGGGTATAGTATGACAATAAGGAGCTTGTGTTAATTAGTACAATAATCACTGCAAACACGCAAGTTCGTCATTGTTGCTTGAGTGGCGACTAGAGGTGCCCTGGTTTTAAGTGAATAATTCAGTTTCCTTACTACCCCTAAGAGCTATTTGCCAATGCCCAAGTCACCAATCCTAACAGTAGGATCGTTTGACCTCGTCAAACTTATCTAATATTTCCCGTGCCAATTTTTCACGAGACGTGTGAATTGAGATGAATGGTACAGTACCATATGACAGAACTTTGGGTCTCATCACAACCGTCTCAACATCATCTCTAGCGTTCACCATATTTTCCTGCAAACATTTTGATTCATAAACTTGCTTCAAATACCACCCCCGCATAGCCTTTATTCCAAAGTTGCTATCGTTTATACTATCTCCAACTCCATGTGCACTCACAAGACAAACTTTTTTACATTCGATTGGAAGAGTTTGCAACAAATGTGCACATGTCAAATAACTATTGTCTTCACTAAACGGTTTGCTTCCGATCGAGATCACTAGAGCATCATATGATTTTGGAAGTTGATTGTAGTTTACATTGAAAAGTCTTTTGTCTTCTATAGGGTAAAATCTAGTTTCATCATTTGATAGCCAACCTCCTCGAAATGGATAATACAATGGTTTGTTACGAGTAATTGCTAAACAGTTCCAGTTTCTTTCCAATGTTTGTTGCACAAGTTCTCTGCCAAGATCACCGTTTGCACCAGCAACTGCGACAGTAAAAGAAAGGATAGTACTGTGTATTATGTGAAGCATTTTATTATATTTAATAAAGAATAAACAACTCTTTTTGAACGATTATCTAGTTGGGTGGGTCGTGTTTTCCATTCTGGGTATGAACACCGGAAAGCCACTGGCGCTGACGGCTTCCCGGTGTATGCGACTAGGTGCTCCGCAGAATGATTGATTTGCAGTCCATTGCTGCATGGCGAATATCATACAGCATACCAATGACAAGAAGCATGAATAAATTATTAATGTACGGTTGTACAGCAAAAAGTTCCTCTATGAAAGTGGTGTGTTTAGGAACAAGAACTGTGGAAGTAGGCACTTGTCCCACGGCTTGTTGTGGTGGTGCTGTATCGGTTTTAGGAGTTTGTGCTTCAGTTGCGGTAGTGTAGTTAATGTCTTCCTCTATTTTTATTTTCTTTTTTTTTAAGGAGAGTGGTGCGAAGGCATCATCGATTGCAGTGAACTGAAGGGACATAAGATTGGGATAATATAGATCAAGATAAAAGTTTGACTCCACAAATGTGTTGTTGTGTATTCGTCAACCCTATTCTGATCAAACAGACTCCTTCATATTCCTCAGAAGAATTGTGAATGCTTGCTAAGGTGACACGAAATGAATTTAAATCGTCCAGGTTCCTATCAAAGACTCTCGCACCGTCAAAGAGGTCCTTCACACCCGGGATTCTGAGTGTATTGGCGTCCATCCAACCTGTATGATTCTCTATTTTAATGAACACGAGTGTATCAGCAAAATTATTCTTGTTTCTTTTTGAGACTGTCCATGTTCCTGATGCACCTGTTAACTGTAAGTTCAGATGAGATTTGTTTTTTATCAGTCCGAGATCGAATGTACAGAATTGGAATGGTTTGCTTCCAACAATCAGAGCAGCATTGTTTGGGTCAAACCTGTAACCCGAAGTTGTCGTGTCTAGATTATAGATGTTCTCGGTCAAGTTCGTTGGAAAAAGTTCGTTTCCCGACCCTAGATTCTCCATTAAAACTGTAGAAAGTGTCTTGAAATTCAGTATGGTTTCCTGACTTGTGTGAGTCAAAATCGAAGTGCTTACAAACACTGTGTAACTTGTATTGGAAAGTAGTGAGGTCAGAACGGCACTACATGATGTCACGTTCAGTTTGTTGATGATGCTATTTTTATCGTCTGCAATTGCGTACTTGACTGTGTAGTAATGAGCACCCTGCACCTGTGACCATGCGAGATTAGCGAAAGTTGAATCTACTTCGATATTCACTCTTGGTTTTGAAACTTTCATTTAAAGATAAAATATAAATTTAAGAGACAAGAGAGAATAATATGAATGGGCTAAATCAAGACTCGTTTTTTATTGTTAGAGAAATGTGGTGGGTGCATCCATCATCTTATAGTCTGTACGATACGTCAGAAACTTTGAGTCTAAGTAAAGACGGGGTTCGTATTGATGGTCAGCTAGTGAGATTCGATCGGTCGCGGACAAACTTGGTTCAAAAGAGTTTTCAAGATTTAGACGATACACTTTGGACTGTTTTAGTTTCGTATCCATCCCCCCCTAGCTCAGTTTACCGGAGATCGATCTGCATCGATGCTTACATAAATTTAAAGTCGCTTTCGAGAGCGGTTAAGTTTGGTGTGAGGTTTTCGGGTCGGGATATATTCTATGTGAATGTAATGAGTCGACTTCAAGAAGTAAGCCAAGACAATTTCCTACTTACCAAGACAATTTCCTACAGCATGAAAGCGTTTGTGTTGAAAGCGTATCAAGAAGCGTTTCAACACAGGGAACACACAGAGACAAAGCAAGAGTCGAGGGTTGATCATGGAAGATTGAAGTCTCGCCTATACGACTTTCAGAAACAATCAGTGGCACGCATGGTACGGTTGGAAAATGAAGGTACAAAATTGGAGGAACTTACAAATCAGTACACGCTAGTTTCTACTCCTGGTCATCGAATATGGGTTTCAAGGAATGACACAATTTTTAACGACAATGACAAAAATTACAAGCCTGACACTCGAACAGTTGAATTCAAGGGTGGATTTCTTACAGATGAAATGGGTATGGGGAAGACGATAACAATTTTAGATCTTTGTGCCACTTGTCCGATTAAGGAAAGTGCAACTGCAATGCGACCGAAGTCGACTCTCATTGTTTGTCCGTCACATATCATTTCCCACTGGAAGGCGGAAATCAGCAAGCACACAAACATGACGTCGGTAGTGATAACAGTGAAAGATCAGATCGAAAGTTTGACAGTGAAAGAGATCATGGCCAACAAGTACGATTTCGTATTGGTTTCTTTCAATATGTTTTGTAACCCATTGTTTCGCAGGCAGATGGACTATTACAATTGTGAAAACAGAAAAAAAGGTGCCGCCTTTTTTCATGACTTTCAAAGACAATCGTCCAAGATGCGTCAGAGTCAGAACTTTGTTCCGCACATCTTCTCCTGGGGGCGTATGATTATTGATGAATTTCATGAACTAGGCAACGCATGCTATCCAGGTGTATGTAACTTTGTTTCTTCCATCAATTGCGAACGATTGTGGCTGG
>JGI26273J51734_10001139_pt1 | contig 14127 bp, 14 predicted proteins | sample SaaInlV_125m_DNA_FD_51734 | JGI IMG/M metagenome (IMG submission 51734) | reverse complement strand
GCAGGAGCTGTAAAGGGATGAGTGGTTTGAGACCAAAACAGGCAGAGCTTTCTATAAATACAGATATGTCAAAAACTGAAGAAACTCGTTCAGTGATCGAAGGTATGGTGGATGGGCTAAATGACCACCGCATAGCAGATATAGGTGAATTTTTTAGTCATGGTTTTAGCTGGATGGGTAATACAGGTTGTGGAACAAAAAAAGGTTTAAAAGAATTCCAAAATAATTGGCAAAAACCATTTCAGGCAGCATTTTCTGAAAAAGTCTGCATTGATGAAGCACGATTGTATATGGGTGAATGGGCAGCAGCATTTGGGCGCCAAGAGGCAGTNCACTCAGGAACATTTATGGGTGTAGAAGCTACTGGAAAAAAAATACAAATCCGATACATGGATTTTTGGAAAGTCGAAAATGGCAAAATAACAGACAATTGGGTAATGGTTGATTTTCCACATGTCCTTGCGCAATTGGGGGTTGATGTTTTTAACGGACATGGGTGGGAGGCTTTCGATGATGGCACGAAAATTCCACCTGAAATTGGGAGTAATTAATGACTATAGAATATCTTAAGAGCGGTAAACCGGATGCAGAAAGAGCTGAGGATGACGCAAAAACAAAAATTGTTGTTGAGGAAACATTAAAAAATATTGAGATTAACGGTGATGCTGCAGTACGTGAGCTTTCAACAAAATTTGATAATTATTCACCAAAGAATTTTAAGCTATCAGAAAAAGAGATATCTGATTTGATAGCAACGCTATCTGATCGTGAGCTTTCTGATATTAAATTTGCCCAAGAGCAAGTGCGTAATTTCGCTCAAGCACAAAGAGATAGTATGCTTGATATTGAAATTGAAACAATTCCTGGTGTTATTTTAGGGCATAAAAATATTCCAGTACAATCAGTTGGTTGTTATGTGCCCGGTGGGAAGTTTCCGATGGTAGCTTCTGCTCATATGTCGATTGCTACTGCTACAGTTGCGGGTGTTCCTAGAATTGTTGCCTGTACCCCACCTTTTGAAGGTAAGCCTAATGCCGCAGTTATTGCTGCGATGCATTTGGGGGGCGCTCATGAAATTTATGTTATGGGAGGAATTCAAGCAGTTGGTGCGATGGCAATTGGTACTGAAACTATAAATCCAGTTCACATGCTTGTTGGCCCAGGGAATGCATATGTGGCGGAAGCTAAAAGACAATTATTTGGGCGCGTGGGTATTGATCTGTTCGCTGGCCCAACAGAAACTATGGTCATAGCTGATGACACTGTTGATGGTGAATTATGTGCAACTGACTTATTAGGGCAAGCTGAGCATGGGTATAATAGTCCAGCAGTTTTGTTGACTAACTCACGAAAATTAGCAGAAGATACGCTTACTGAAATTGATAGGTTATTAGAAATATTACCTACTGCTGATACAGCTTCTGTAAGTTGGGCTGATTATGGGGAAGTAATTTTATGTGACTCATATGATGAAATGTTAACAGTTGCAGATGATATTGCATCTGAACATGTTCAAGTAATGACTGATAGGGATGATTGGTTTTTAGAAAAAATGACTTGTTATGGCGCTCTATTCTTGGGGGCTCGAACTAATGTTTCAAATGGTGACAAGGTGATTGGTACCAATCATACATTGCCAACTAAAAAAGCTGGTCGTTATACAGGCGGACTATGGGTTGGGAAATTCTTAAAGACACATTCCTATCAAAAGATAACCACAGATGAGGCTGCTACACTGGTAGGTGAATATGGTAGTCGATTATGCATGTTAGAAGGTTTTGTTGGGCATGCGGAACAATGTAATATCCGAGTTCGACGGTATGGTGGAATTAATGTCCCTTATGGCGAAGGAGCAGCTTTTCGTAAAGTTGGAGAATAAATGAATAGCGCGCAAAAAAATAGAGAAAGTATAGAGCTGTTTTTAAAAGCAATGTATGATTTCGATGAATTGGCTGTGCGATCGTTTATTCAAAATATATTTTCACAAGAAGTTAAAATTCAGATGTGCCATCCCTTTGGTGATGTATTAAAAAATGAATTTTATGATAATTGTTTTGCCCCCCTAGTCGATGCAATCCCTAATGTTGAGCGACGGGATACAATCGTCGTGAGTGGTAAAACAATCGAAGGTAAAAATTGGGTAGGGTGTTGTGGGTCCTATATAGGAACTTTTGTTGGACCATTTTTGGAAATACCTCCAACAGGACATTTAGTACATATGCGTTTTCATGAGTTTTATTGTTTTGAGGATGATAAGATTATTGAAGTTCAAGCAATATGGGACATACCAGAACTTATGATGCAAGCAGGAGCATGGCCAATGTCTCCAAGCTTGGGGCGTGAAATGTTTATACCTGGGCCTGCTAGCCAAGATGGATTGACATCAGCTAATAGAGCGTCTTCTCATGGAACAGAAAGTTTAGATGTTGTAATTGAGATGCTTACTAACTTATCGCGCCATCCCTCTGAAGGTGGCCCTGAAATAATGAAGGCTGAAGAATATTGGCATCCATGTGTCAACTGGTATGGCCCAGCAGGAATTGGTTCAATGAGAGGCCTTGATGGGTTTAGAAATTGGCATCAAATTCCATTTCTTAAGGCTTTGCCTGATAGAAAAGGTGGAACGACGGGTACTCTAAGCTGTCATTTTTTTGGTGATGGGCCATATGTAATAGCCACTGGTTGGCCAAATATGCAAATGACTGTTTCAGGAGATGGTTGGCTTGGCATTGCTCCTTCAGGACAAAAAATTACTATGCGAAGTCTGGATTTCTGGAGAGTAGAAAATAACCTAATACGTGAGAATTGGGTTTTAGTAGATTTGCTTGATGTTTACTCCCAAATTGGCGTTGATGTTTTTTCACGTTTACGTGAATTTAATAAAGCACGTGTATCAGGTAAAGTTTCTTATCCAATTGGGGTAAGTATATGATTTTACCTTTGCTCCCATCATTTTCATTAAAAGGTAAACGCGCATTGGTAACGGGCGCATCTTCTGGTATTGGCCAAGCGTGTGCAGCAGCAATGGCGCAATCTGGTGCAAAAGTGATTTGTGCAGCTCGAGGAATTGATCTCTTAGATAAGACAGTCTCAGCGTTAAATTCAAATGGCTATGATGCAGAGGCATTGGTTTTGGACCAAACAGACTTGTTTGCATTAGAAAAAGTAATGGAAAAGCCATATGATATAGTAATAAATTCTGCTGGAATGGCCCGACATTCCCCAGCGTTTGACACAACACCTGAAAATTTTGATGCAGTAATGAACTTAAATTTAAGGTCTGCATATTTTNTATCAGTGTATGCTGCAAAAGCTATGAAAGCATCTAAAATAAGTGGTTCGATTATACATATTTCATCACAAATGGGACATGTGGGNGGNATTGATCGAACNGTGTATTCTTCTTCAAAGCATGCAATTGAGGGTATGGTGAAAAGTATGGCAATTGAATGGGGCTCATTTGATATTCGTATTAATACTATTTGCCCAACATTTATTCGCACACCNTTAACTGAAAAAACTTTTGAAAATATTGAAATGGCCCAACTCATTAATCAAAAAATTAAACTTGGACGTATTGGTGAAGTGGAAGATATTATGGGAGCTGCGGTTTATTTAGCATCTGATGCGTCATCGATGGTTACTGGCACTCATATGATTATAGATGGGGGTTGGACAGCGGGCTGATGGTAGAAAGAGTAACTTCACTACAAGTAGCTAAACTCGCTGGAGTTAGTCAATCTGCAGTGAGTAGAGTATTTACTCCTGGAGCTTCAGCCAGCTCAAAAACTATGCTAAAAGTTCGTGCCGCTGCTATTGAATTGGGGTACAGACCAAATATATTAGCTCGATCCTTGATTACTGGAAAAAGTCGAATTATCGGCCTTGTTGTAGCTTATTTAGATAATTATTTTTATCCTGTAGCCTTAGAAAAACTTTCTAATGCATTACAAACTTTAGGCTACCATGTGTTAGTATTCATGGCATCAAATGATACGGAGTCTACAGATCATGTTATTGACGGTTTGTTGGATTACCAAGTAGATGGAATAATTGCTGCTAGTGTAAGTATTTCAAGTGATCTTACAGCACGATGTGAAGCTGCTGGAGTACCTGTAGTCCTTTTTAACAGAGCGCAAGATTCTAAAGAACATTCAGCAGTTACATCTGATAATTTCGAAGGTGGAAAAACTGTATCAAAATTTTTTGTTTCTGCTGGGCATAAAAAAATTGCTTATATTGGGGGTTGGGAAGGTGCATCAACCCACCGTGATCGTGAAGCAGGCTTTCGTGAAGGATTGAAAGAAGCAGGGCAAGACCTAGCAGCCCATGCATTAGGTGATTTTACAGTAAGCCGAGCAAAAGAAGCTGCGCGAGAAATGTTTGATAGGCCAGATCATCCTGATGCTGTATTCGTTGTTCAGGATTCAATGGCGTTTGCTGTCATGGATGTATTGCGTGGCGAACTGAATATAAAGATTCCACAGGAAGTTAGCATTATTGGTTATGATGATGTTCCCCCAGCATCATTAGAGGCATATGATCTTACAACTATGCGTCAAAGATCGAATATAATGGTAGATGAAACAGTTGCTCTTATATTGGATAAAATTACCAACCCATCACAAGAGCCAAAGCATATTAAGGTAGAAAGCCCATTAATTATCCGTAGCTCTGCAAAAATACCGAAAGGATGGACCTCATGAAAGGTTTTTCAGATCAATTTAAAGATTTCCCTGATTATATCTTAGGCATCACTAAAGAAATTTGGGAAGATAGAGGATTGGCAACACTTAATCATTATTACTCTAAAGATATTCCAGTGAGATCACCTGGTTCAATTGTTTTTGGGAATGACGGAGTTATAGCTGCAACAATGTCAACATTGGCTGAATTTCCTGACCGGAGACTTTTGGGTGAGGATGTTATATGGTCTGGGTCTCCAGAAGAAGGGATGCTTTCTTCTCATAGAATTTTAACCACTGCAACACACCTAGGTGATGGTGTTTATGGAAAAGCTTCAGGTAAGAAACTACGCTATAGAGTGATTGCAGATTGTCATGCAATAAATAATCAAATTAATGATGAGTGGTTAATTAGAGACCAAGGGGCTGTGGTACGCCAATTAGGTTGGGACCCAAAAGAGTATGCAATAGATCTTATCGAGAGAGAGGGTGGTCCTGGAAAATGTATAAAGCCTTTCCACCCATCTATTGATAAAACTGGACCGTATACTGGTCGTGGAAATGATAATGATTGGGGTAAGAAGTATTCTGAAATATTAAATAGAATTATGTCTGCCGATTTGAATGTAATTCCTGTAGAATATGATCGAGCTGTGACAGGTTTCTACCCTGGTGGGAGTGAATTATATTCATCAGATGGTGTTGATGGTTTTTGGACTAAATTACGAGCTTCATTTCCATCAGCAACTTTTTCTATAGACCATCAAATAGGAAGAGAAGACCCATTAATGCCTCCTAGAGCTGCTATTCGTTGGAGTTTGACAGGAAAACATGACGGTTGGGGTGCTTTTGGAAAGCCTACTGGAGCTGAAGTTCATGTTATGGGTGCAAGCCACGTGGAATTTGGCCCATGGGGGATACGAAGAGAATATACCCTTTATGATGAAACATCGATTTGGAAACAAATTGCAATGAAGACAGGATAGTAAAATGACATCAGAAGAACTAGAAGCACGTATTGTTAGGTATGGAGATTTAATTCCATGCAAAACTGCGTTTATTGATGCACACACTCCTGGCAGTGACCAAAAAGAGAACTTCACTATAATTGGTGGTGGCGTTTCTGAGAGCCCAGATCAGCATGTACATATAAAAGATACACCAGGGTTTAATATTGGCGCAGCNGGCCAACCGCCAAGATGTAGAAACTCTTTACACAGNCATACCACTGCTGAAGTNTTTTTTGTNCTAAAAGGCAGATGGAGGTTTTTTTGGGGACGGTGGGGTAAAGCTGGTGAAGTAGTTTTAGAAGAGGGTGATATAATAAATATACCGACGGGGATATTTCGTGGATTTGAGAATATAGGCTTAGATTATGGAATGATAATGGCTGTTTTAGGAGGCGATGATGCTGGTGGTGGCGTAACATGGGCACCTCAAGTTATTCAGGATGCTGCAGAGCATGGCCTTATTTTAGGGGATAATAGCAAGCTTTACGACAGTAAAAAGGGTCAAAAATTGCCTGAAGGTATTTCACCAATGCCGATACTATCAGATGAAAAATTAGCGAAAATGCCTGAACCACCAGCTATTGATGTCATTCCAAGGCACGTAGCTCGATACCTAGATTTAATGGGTTTAGCAGGAAAATCACCTATAAAAGTAATTGGTGAAGACGCAATGTTACCAGATAAACCAGGGTTTGAAATGGATTTCATCACTCGAGGATCATTACATGATGAGGTTTTAACTTTTAAGGACTCAATTGTTCTGATGCCGATGCGCGGACATTGGTTGCTAAAATGGGAAAATTATACAGTTACATTAAACCCTGGTGATACATGTATTTTACCTGCTGGATTTTCACACAAACTTGAACCATCAATGGCTGGTGAAGCTAGTATGTACCGTGTAAAATCTAATGATGATCCTGCTGGCCCAACATGGACTAAAAATTAAAATAATAAGAGAGAAGAAAAATGACAAGAATCCTTACTTCGCATGTTGGCAGTCTACCTAGATCACAGGAGGTTGTTGATTTTATATTTGCTCGTGAAAATAATGAGAATTATGATGAAACATCATTTGATGAAGCAATGACAAAAGCAGTGCATGATACTGTTGGAAAACAAACAGAATCTGGAATTGATATTGTTAGTGATGGTGAAACTTCAAAAATATCATATGCAACTTATGTAAAGGATCGTTATACAGGCTTTTCGGGTGATAGCCCTCGAAATGCTCCAGCTGATCTAAAAATGTTTCCAACATTTTTAGAACGCCTTGCAAATGAAGGAGGCACACCTCAATATGCTAGACCCATGTGTACTGGGCCCGTTTCTTCAAAAGGGCAGGGGGAATTACAAAAAGATATTACTAATTTAAAGGCTGCAATGTCTGCACATGGAAGAACAAGAGGTTTTATGAATGCTGCCTCTCCTGGTGTAATTTCTTTATTTTTACAAAATGATTTTTATAAGACACGAGAAGAATATNTATCTGCATTAGCGGATGCGATGAAAACAGAATATGAAACAATCGTAGCATCTGGATTAGATTTGCAATTGGATTGCCCAGATTTAGCACTCTCTAGGCATATGCTTTTTAATGATNTAACTGACGATGAATTTCTTAAAGTTGCAGCTTCTCATGTCGAAGCTTTGAATTATGCGTTAAAAGACGTTCCAGAAGATAAAGTTAGGATTCATATATGTTGGGGAAATTACGAAGGGCCTCATTGCTGTGATATTCCAATGGATAAAATGTTTTCTACCTTGATGTCTGCAAACGCTGGTTACTTATTATTTGAAACTTCCAATCCAAGACATGCGCATGAATGGACAGTATTCAGAGATAGAAAATCTGAAATTCCTGACAACAAGGTATTAGTTCCCGGCGTGGTCGATACTACGACCAATTTTATTGAACACCCAGAACTTGTCGCACAAAGAATTGAGAGATTTGCGAATATAGTTGGAAAAGATAGAGTAATTGCAGGGTCAGATTGTGGATTTGGTACTTTTGCGGGCTTTGGAGCTGTTGACCCACAAATTGCTTATGCAAAACTCAAATCTTTATCCGAGGGCGCTGCTTTAGCCTCATGACACCTCTTGTTTTGCTACCTGGAATGATGTGTGATGAACGTCTTTTTGCTTCCCAAATAAATGAACTGTCTAAACGAAGAGAAGTACATTTTGCAAAAATTACTGATCATGAAACAATTTCAGAATTGGCTTCTGATGTCTTAAATAATGCACCGCCAGTTTTTGCATTAGCAGGACTTTCAATGGGTGGGATAGTAGCAATGGAAATTGTATCTCAAGCACCAGAGAGGTTGAGCGTTTAGCTTTACTTGACACAAATCCTCTTGCTGAGTTGCCTGATGTATTAAAGCGGCGGGGCCCGCAAATAGATGCAATTAAAAATGGGCAACTCAAAGAAATAATCCGTGATGAAATGAAGCCAAATTACCTTTTTGATGGGGTTAGAAAAACTGAGATATTAAAACTATGCATGGATATGGCACTTGATATTGGACCTGATGCATTTATTCGCCAATCCATTGCGCTTCGAGATCGTGTTGATCAAAAAAATACGCTAGGATCATATAAGAGACCAGCTTTAGTGCTTTGTGGTAGGCATGATGTTTTATGCCCGCTTGAACGTCATGAATTAATGCATACTCTATTAGAAAATAGTAAATTAGAAATCATAGAAGATGCGGGCCATCTTCCAACATTGGAACAACCAAAAATTACAACTATGGCGCTTGCAAGTTGGCTGGAGGATACATGAAAATATCACTTTTAAATTTATTACAATCTGTGGACACTCCAACGGTTTGTAATGCAATAGAGGTTGCCCAAGGTAAGAGAGGCTTCAATGATTTTACGAGAGGAACTATGCTTGCCTCTGATACAAAAGGTGTCATTGTTGGCTATGCAGTCACTGCTCAAATAGCGGCAATTGAACCTCCTACAGAAGCAGTTTCTGTAATTAGAGAGCGTCGTATGAGTTATTACAAGGCAATGTCAAAAAATGTTAAGCCGTCAATTGCAGTGGTCGAAGATCTGGATTATCCAAATTGTATTGGAGCCTTCTGGGGCGAAGTAAATACAACTATCCATAAAGGTTTCGGTATGTCAGGTGCGCTTACTAATGGTGTAATGAGGGATTTAGGTGATATGGCAGAAGGTTTTCCTGTTGTTGCTGGAAGTATAGGCCCAAGCCATGGGTTTGTGCATGTGCGCAGTGTTAACCAGCCAATAAATATTTTTGGGATGAATATAAAGTCGGGTGATTTAGTACATGCTGATCGGCATGGTGCAGTCGTAGTTCCTACTGATGTTATAGATGACTTAGAAACCTCAATTTTAAAAATGCAGCAAACAGAAAGGTTGGTATTGGATCCAGCACGTAAAAAGGGCTTTGATTTTGATGCATTTGAAACGGCTTGGAATGATTTTGAGAAAGCCCGAACATAAGAAAATTGATAGTAAAGAATAAGGATATTCCAGATGGATTTAATTAATAAAAAAGCAATAGTATTTGGCGGCACATCTGGGATTGGTCTAGCAACAGTTAAGATGCTGGAAATTGCTGGTACAGAAGTTGTTGCTATAGGACGATCATCTGAGAAAAAATCACAACTACCAAATGGGGTTAAATTTGTGGCTTGTGACGTTAGAGATGAAATGAGTGTTAAGAAACTTTTAGAAAAGCTTGCTCCTTTTGATATTTTGATAAGTTCAGCTACTGGTGGAGAACGAGCTATTGGACCATTCTTAGAAATGGATATGGATGGCTTTAAAGGATCTTTTGATAAACTTTGGGGATATGCAAATGTTGTACGCCATGGAGCAAAACATGTAACGGATGGCGGCTCAATTACTCTTGTATCGGGTTCTCCAGCACGAAACTGTAGGCCTGGTCAAATTGCGCTTTCTTCTGTTGGAGGTGCAGTGGAGGCGATGGCTCGTGCATTAGCAAAAGAGATTTCTCCCAGAATAAGAATTAATATTGTTTCTCCAGGAACAATTAATACTCCAATGGTTACTCTTACAGGAACTGAGAGAGAAAAGTTATACGAAAATATGACAAAAGATAATCTAATACCAAGAGCTGGAACGTCAGAAGAAGTGGCTGAAGGGCTTATGTACGTGATTAAGAACCAGTTTGTAACTGGAACGACTGTAGATGTTGATGGTGGTTGGTTGCTTAGTTAATTTTTAACAAATTAACTTTTTTAAAAGTATAAAAATCTATTGATTTACTTTTAAAGTACTTTTCAATTTGAGAAATATTAATACTTTTTTCATTTCATATTCATTGTGAGATAAAATTATGTTGACAAGCAGTGAAAATTCATAGATTTATTAATAGTTGACTAAATTAATAAGGTATTATTTGGTCAACGCGAAACTAATACTGTTAAGGTGATATTATGACTATACATCAAAAATTTAGAGGTGGTGCACCGGTTGGGCAAATGGACGAATTGCCACTTTTGGAAATGTCTGTAATTGTATATTTTCGGATGATGGCAAGTTCATTAGAAACAAGACAAGCTCTCAAAAAGGATTTTTTATTAGCTTTTGGGGAGGATCATGGTCTTTATTATTCAAACAAATTTGAAGAATTTTATATCAAGCTTGCAACCCAATCTAGAAGAAAAATAATGCATCATGAATTAAATTGTAAATGTTTTGGTGGTGATGAAAGTGTTGTTGCAAATATGATCTCTCTTGCAGCGATGGGTAATATCAAAGATGCAGAACTTTTAGCATTTAATTTAGTTTCAGGTAATTTAGTAAAAGAGATAGTAAGCTATTCTGAGGATATTGGTCTTGGACTAAGATTAATGTTGGACCGATTTCCTATACCTATAATNTCATCACATAACCCAAGAGGTATGACNCATTGATGTATTTTTGCGTNTCTGATATTTTTTATGATCAAATACCCATCATATGTTATGATCAGATATCTTTTTTTGCTACTTTATAGATTAAATTTTGTTTANCTTAAAAAGGTAAAGTAGCCATCGTACTCAACTTAAATCTTTTCNTCCGCTATACTCTGACTTTTGCTGAAACNGACTAGTGGTAGCGTGTTCCAGTTTCGGAACTAGAAATACGTGGCACTAGCGCTTTAACAAGTTCGCGCATATCAAGTTCTCCAACAGGCTTACCATTCTCAACTACACGATATCGTAAAGATGTGTCGCCACCAGAAGTTGCAATCAGGCTTTCAAGGTTGTCATTAGCATCCACATCACCTGCAAATTTACCCTCTGTTAGCTCTTGCATTACAGAACGGATACGTAGAACTCTGGCGCGATTAATATCAGATACAAAATCCTCAATATAAGGATCTGATGGTGCCATTAAAATGCTTTGTGGCTCTCCTTGCTGTATGACTGCACCGTCTTTCAAAATTACTAAGTGATCTGCCAATTTTAAGGCTTCGTCTAAATCATGTGTGATGAAAACAATCGTCTTTTTTAGCTCAACTTGTAGTTCTAGTAGTAAATCCTGCATATCCGTGCGGATCAGTGGGTCCAAAGCAGAAAAAGCCTCATCCATGAGCATAATATCTGAATTAGAAGTCAATGCTCGAGCAATACCAACCCGTTGCTGCATTCCACCCGAAAGTTGTGATGGATAATGGTTTTCAAATCCCCCAAGGCCTACACGATCAAGCCATTTTTTTGCTTCGCCTTCTTGATCTTCTGTTGCAGCGCCTTGAATATTTAAGGCCATCGCTGCATTTTGCAAAACAGTGCGATGGGGCAAAAGAGCAAATTTTTGAAATACCATCGACATTTTATTTTGGCGCATGTGACGCAAGTCAAGAGTAGATAGTTTCATGATATCAACACCATCAACTAAAATCTCACCATCTGTTGGTTCAATAAGGCGATTTAAGTGCCGGATTAATGTAGATTTTCCGGAGCCAGATAAGCCCATTACAACCGTGATTTCTCCAGCCTGCATTTCGACATTAATATCTTTCAAGCCCAGAACGTGTTGATGGGAGACCAGAAGGTTTTCTTTGCTCATCCCAGCTTTAGCATGTTGAAGAACTGCCTTGTCGTCAGATCCAAAAATTTTATAAAGACCACGAAGACTTACTTTTGGTGTTTGTGTCATTATATCAGTCTCACATTTCAGTTTTTGTTCTGTCGATACGCGACAGAGCTGCTTTTGAGGTGCGGTCAAGCATTACAGCTAAAAGAACAATGCATACTCCTGCCATTAAACCAACACCGAGCTCTAGATTCCTGATACCACGTAATACTAGCACACCTAAACCAGGTGCAGTAACCATTGATGCAATTACAACCATTGCAAGGCTCATCATAATAGTCTGATTGAGACCTGCCATGATATTCGGTAAGGCTAAAGGTAGTTCAACTTTACCTAGTTTTTGTGCTGGGCTCATGCCAAAAGCATTACCGGCCTCTACAACATCTTTGTCTACTAAGCGTACTCCAAGATCGGTAAGACGGATCACTGGAACTATAGCATAGAGGACTATTGCGATTCCGTAGAGACGCGACTCTCCGATTGGGAACAAAAATATAAGTGGAATTAAGTAAACGAAGGTTGGTAAGGTTTGCAGCAAATCTAAAACTGGAATAATTGCTCTTTGTAAGCGGTTGTATTTAGACATTGCAATGCCGATTGGCACTCCAAGTAAAGCTGATATTATGGTACAGACTAAAATGACGGCAAAGGTTTGCATTGCAGGTTCAAAATGATCAACAAATGCAAAAAATGATAGGCAAAATGCATTAAATATTACTACAGAAAGAGAGTACGTAGCGTACCAAACTGCAATGAGCATTACTGCCATTATTAGAAACCAAGGGGCCGTTGTGAATAAGTAAAGTGTGCCATCTAACATCCATGAAAGAGGCTGAGTTATTGGATCTAAAACTGTACGCAGGGCAGGACGAATAGCAAGGAAGCCGTCTTCTAGGCCTTTTATTACATCACGAGTTTGAGCAATTTGGCCACATGCTTTGTTCAATTCATCCAAAGAGGGAAAAGCGAAAGTATAGCTTGGTTCAGGTGCAGAATTACCAGTTTTAGCTAGGAGTTGGGCCATGGACATTGGGCCTGTTGATGCATCGGTATCACACCAAGCTCGAAGCCCAACCATGTTAAAGAGCCAGTCATAAGTGGCCATTGATACTCTCCCTATATTAAAACCCCGCGGGCTATATTTAGTCCGCGGGGAATCTTAATCCTATTTAGTTAAGGATAGCCGCCAATTTACCTTTGGCATCGGCACTCAACCAATCGCCCCACACGTCTTTGTATGTAGTTAAAAAGTAAACAGCCGCTTCGTCATATGAAGCATTATTGTCTAAACGCCAAGCTAACACATCACCCATTTGAGCATTTGTGAATGCTACATTTTTCATTAATGCCGCAACTTCAGGCTCTCGATCCATAAATGCTCCAGAAGCTGCAGTTACAACTTTGGCAGCTGGATAGGCAGAGAAACCAGGATTTGAGCAGTCTACATCGCCATTACAGGCGTGGGAGTCAGCGTTATAAGCTGGCACTTCAACACGAACCATTGGATACTTACCTAAAACAGCAGTTGGTGCCCAGTAGTATCCAAACCATGGCGCTTGATCTGCGTAAGCGGCCGCAATTGAGGTTTGCAGTGTTTCTCCAGAACCGTGTTGGAAGCGCTCAAGCCCACCAGCTTCAGCTCCTGCAGCTTTCAAATTATTATTATTAATAATGTCACAAGCCCAACCTGATGGACAATCGTGGAATTTTCCACCAACAGCTGATGGATTAGCCATGATGCCGTCCCAAGTTGTCAATTCAGGATTAGACTCTGCTAAATAAGCTGGGATCCACCAAGCTTCGACACCACCATCAGAAAGAACATTTGTTAATTCGACTAATTTGCCTTCAGCTCGTAATGGTTCGTAAGATGGTGTTGAGTTTGCCCATACTTCAGTTAACAGGTCTGGTTTGCCAGTTTCAGCTAATGATGTAAGTGCAGGCACCGTTGATGATGGTACAACTTGTACATCGCAACCGTAACCTTGTGTCATTAAAAAGTTAGCAACTGCAGTTACAACAGCTGACGAAGCCCAGTCCATTTCAGTAATTGATACTTCTCCACAATCAGCTGATGCAGAAGTTGCACCAAATGATAGTGCCATAGCAGCGGTTGCCGCAAACATTTTGATTTTCATAATAGTCTCCCTATTTAATCTTTGGCCAGATTTAAGGCCTTTATTGCCCACAGCTTTAAGTTCAGTTTGCATTGCTACGAAGCAAAAAAACGCAATTCCGACATCTTGTGTGGAGCTTACTCACAGGAACATAACTAAAAGATACATGCAAGTGTCTAAAAGTATCTAAAGTCATAACTTTTTTAAGATTAAAAACGGCGAATTTATAAATGTGTG
>JGI26273J51734_10001130_pt1 | contig 14171 bp, 6 predicted proteins | sample SaaInlV_125m_DNA_FD_51734 | JGI IMG/M metagenome (IMG submission 51734) | reverse complement strand
TCCGCGACGGCGTGGACGCGGTGACGACGAGCCCTCTTCTCGCGTTCGTCGTCGTCGTCGTCGTCGTCGTCGTCGTCGTCGTCGTCGTCGTCGGTATTCTCGCGCGTCCCTGCATCGTTCTGTTCGTGTTCGTCGTCGCCCGTCGCATCCCCATGCGCGTCACCAACGACGACCCTTGCTGCGAGGCGAGTCGCATCATCCTCGACGACGCCCCGCGACGACGCGCTCGGGACGACGACCGCGAACGGACGACCGCGGTGAGGAAATCGAGCGATCGCGTCGACGGCGCGTCGGCGTCTGCCGCGGGGCACAGGGCGGGTCCTTCACGAGGCGACGGAGACCCGGCCCCCCGCCCCGCCTCGCCCCGCCCCGCACAGCGCGACGACTGATTGCGGTGACCCACGACGATGTCGCGCGCGTTCTCGTCCACGAAAGCGTCGACGAGCGTGACGAATGCGTCCCAACAACATCGACGAAGACGCGCGTCGTCGTCGTCGTCGTCGCGTCGTTCGACGCGCGCGCGCGCGTCGTCGCGACGCGCCGTCGAAGCGCGCGCCGCGTCCGAGGGCTCGCTCACGGATACTTTGGAACTCACCGCGGATAACATCGAGAGCGTGCTGGACGAAGTGCGACCGTACTTGATCGCGGACGGTGGTGACGTCGAACTCGTCGAAATCGACGGACTGTCGGTGAAGCTGAAGCTCAAGGGCGCGTGCGGATCGTGCCCGTCGAGCACGGTGACCATGCGCATGGGGATAGAGAAGCGCTTGTTGGAAAAGATTCCAGACATCATGGAAGTCATACAGGTGGAGGAAAAGCTCGAGGGATTGGACCTGAACGAAGAAAACGTGGAGGCAACGTTAGACGAGATCCGACCGTACCTCGCCGGCACGGGCGGGGGAGAACTCGAACTCATCGACATCGAAGAACCCATCGTCAAGGTGCGCCTGACGGGACCGGCGGCCAAGGTGATGACGGTGCGCGTCGCGGTGACGCAAAAATTACGCGAAAAAATCCCATCCATCGCCGCCGTACAATTGACGGAATGAGCGCCGATTTAATCACCTCGGAATTGATTTCATATTAACTTGTAACCAGCGACGACGCTCGAGACGCGCCACCAACCGCCTCACAACTCGGACGACCAAGCGCGCGAGCAGACGACGAACCGTTCGAGCCATCGAGCGGTGCGATCTGTTCGTCAACACGACCTCGCGTCTCGCCGTTCACGACGCACGAACAACGAGCGCGGAACCATAGAGGGAAGAGTCGTCTTAGGAGGCGATGAATCAGCCTGATCGAGGCGGTTTAACGCGTCGAAATGTCGGTCATGGCGGTCAAGACGACGAGTATTCGACACCGAGTAAGCGTATGACGAATATACTCAAAGCGTTGGACGCGAATCCGAAATTAAAGGAGGATTACGTGAGCGAATCGACGTCTGGGGTGATCACTACTTTGGTGTGCGCGGCGTTGTGTTTGATTTTGTTCTTTGGCGAATTCTTCTCGTACAAGACGACGAAAATCGTGAGCGAATTGAGAGTAAATCCGCTCGGTGTTCATCAAACGGTGCCCAACGCGGAAAGACTGAAGATTGACGTCGATATTACCTTTCACAGTCTGGCTTGCAATCTCATCACGCTCGACACCTCGGATAAAGCCGGAGAAGAGCACTACGACGTGCACGATGGTCACATCGAAAAGAGGAGGATAGACAAGCATGGGAAAGTGATTGATGCTGCGTTTACTTCAGAAAAGCCAAACAAACACAAGGAGATTGAGCAAGCGCTGCAAAAGATGAACGAGACCGACTCCGCACACGCCGCCGACTCTCATGCCATGGAGCACGTGCAGCCGTTCGGTGGTATGTTTGGTCTACAAGGTTTATTGCAAGAAGCGTTTCCAGAGGGCGTGGAGCATGCGTTTAGAAACGAGAATCAAGAAGGGTGCGAGGTGAAGGGTTACCTTGAAGTGAATCGGGTACCGGGACGGTTTTCCATTTCGCCGGGACGTTCGCTCATGATGGGGATGCAAATGGTCAAGCTAAACGTGCAGACGGCATTAAATTTAACGCATACGATTCACAGGCTGTCATTTGGGGAAAGCTTTCCCGGTTTGGTGAGTCCACTCGACGGAACGCACCGCTCACTTCCGCCGAACGCGGTGCAGCAATATTTTCTTAACGTTGTGTCGACGACGTTCGAGCCTTTGGGAGAGAACAAAATCATCAGCACTCATCAGTATAGCGTTACTGAAACTTTCACAAGCTCACAGCGATCAATCATGGGGACGTCCAACGGCCGTGATCCGGGCGTCATCTTTACTTACGAAATATCGCCGATTCGCGTCGACTTCAAAGAGACTCGCACGTCGTTTGGTGCATTCGTCCTGGGTATCTGTTCCGTCATCGGAGGCGTCGTCACTATGGCGGGTATCACGCAAAATGCCGTTGAGTATATTATTTCTAATCGCAAGACCCTCTTCGCGTCATAGACATTAGCAGTTGTAGCGTCCTAGTGTACATCGAGTCACATCAAACCATGAGTTACGTCCTGTAGTCCTCGCGCTCTTCCTCACACTTCGCCGCAACTACAGATGACCAAAATAAGTATTAGCAATCTTGAATACCTCGTGCGCGCCTTCCTCGGGTGATGACGCGCGTGGTGGCCGTCGGTGCAATTCTCTTCTCCGTGACCCTGCTCTGTTCTCTCGTCGCGAGCGTGGGTGTATGTTCCAACGACCTCACAGGTGCATCCCTTCTCAATGCTTTGAGCGATATGAGGATAAGTACAGATACCGACATGAGTTTTGTATTCTTTGCCGCACTCGTAGACGTCGGTCTGCAGTCGTATTGCGGGGATACGCTGCGAAATTTGGGTAGTGCGTCTGCTCAGACTCTCATTCTCGTTCCCGACAGTGCCTTTGAGAGGGCGTCGATAGTCATGGATAAAGGATTAGAAGAAATAACAAGTGACAGAGTCCTCGTCTGTGAAATTTTGGAGTCATCCATCGTGCAAGCAGCATTGAACAGCCGCGATGTTCGAGACGGAGACGAGCTCTCTACCGCGTCAATGCGTATGCCCAAGCTTCGCGTAGACGTCGTTCAAGACATAAACGTTCGCAAATTACGAATTTTCACTGATGTTGGAACAACTATCGCTGATTTATTCGCGACAGACGTCGCTCTGTGTCCTCGCTTGAGTGCCGTGTTTGCCTCAGAGCTCTTGATACCATTAGTCGAGTCAAACGCTTTTCCCAGTGTGTGGAAGATATCAAAATCATTACCAGAGCTTAGCACGAGTGCTGAAGCATTTCGAATCACTGATTCGTTGCGCGTGATATTCGAATCGAGCGAATATGATGGCTACGATGGGACTGTGGGGAGGTCAAGTTTGCAGACATGTGTCTTTGATGGAACAAATCATGGATTTCGCGCTTATTTCTTACCATCGAATCGCGCCTGGAGACGGTTCTTTCGCAAAACTGAGCTCACAAAATCTGCTCTTTTCTCAGATTACTCCCTTCTTCTCAGTATCCTGCTTTACACTGAAGGACAGCTGACGTCGACGCAGCAAAGTATTGACTTGAAGTCGTACTTGTCGACGAGCCTCGTCCCAGGACAATTGCTACGCCCCGTCGGGGCGTCTACAATTTTGAGTGCCTTTCCAGGACAAGTGGAGATTCCAGCTTTGCGAGTGGACGTGGACATATCTAAGGTCAGTTCGCGATACGTTAGAATTTCTGGTGGGAGCACGAGCAGTCGCTTTGATAACNCCGCCGTCGTCGTCGCCGCAGATATTGTTTCATGCACTGGCATCGTCCATATCATCGATNATGTGCTAGTTCCACCAATGTTGACAGCATTTCGTCAGCTCTCATTGCGTAGCGAGCTGTCTATGTTTACAGATCTGTTACGAGCGCCCGCAATGCATGAGTTGATGCTCGAACTCGATACACCATCCGAAACGAATATATTTGCTGACAGCGTCGTTTTCGCGCCAACAAATGTAGCGATTCGACTAACTTTGAATTACATCGGTTGGACGTTCGAAGACTTGTTCCAGAGGGACGCACTGTTGCGACAATTTGTCACGTACCACGTCATAAGTACTCGAAGCGCCGAAGGAGCCCCTGAAAGACTCAAATTTCGTCTAGGACTCGGTCCCGAGGAACAGCAGTTTGCCACGCGCTTGGCATATCCAATCTTAGCGAAGAGCTACGCTAACACGTTCCAAGGTACGCCCATCGCTAAGACAGTGAAAGTACTCTCAACTCGCCGCGGCGTGAAAAAGTTCTTCACACCCCGCCATGTGCTTCGAGGACGTTTAAACTCTGCACGGTTCATCAAAAGTGACATTCCATCGACGAATGGCGGTATCGCTATTATCGATGCGGCGCTCATTCCGCCGACGGCGGAATTCGGAGTGACTCTTTACGATAGAATTCTTCGCACACCGACGCTGCGTGTTTTTCGTGAACTTACAAGCGTTCTCGGCCTCCAGCGCGAGTTTGACACGCAAGGTTTTGGAAACGGTGACTGNACCGTATTTGCACCGACGGATTCCGCATGGGTTACCTTACTTGCCGATCTTATGACGACGCAGGAGGACATCGCAAACCGCGCCACAGCGATGCTGTACGATATTATCATGCTCATGCTCGCCCCTAGAACGGAAGAATTTCAAGAGATTGAACGCGAACTTTATGACCCATGGCTGTCAAAGGACGCACTGGATGGTGAAGAGCTCGTGACCGCGCTCTCGGGGTATACGACGGTGAGAGTACTTTGATTTAATTATTTCTCATTTAATTATTTTTCCAAATTTTCCAGCATGCAAACATTATCCATTTCGGCGCATTTGAGAGATGCGTTGGTCAGAGCTGCACTCCTGCGAGCACACTAGTAGCCGTACCTCGAGTTGTGGGTCCAGTGCTGGCGCAATCGTCGTTTACAAGGTAAATAGATCGTATTCATCAGTGCATCAATTTAATTAATTTCATCAGTACGACCTCATGGAAAAACTATGCAAGAATTATTTCGCCGGTACGCCGATTTCGTGCACGACATCGCGCTATGAGCTCTGACAACTCAAGTAGGACATGGCAAGCGGACAACACGCCCTGAACGGCGAGCTTTACGTGGTAAAATAATTAGTTTTGGTCTGAGAAATATTTAATTAATTTTCAATGTTCGTCCTGATTTCACAGATAGATACGGTGCTTCTACCGCGCCTTGGCGAGCGTTGCCGCACGGCAGACTTTACATACAACGCGGGCAGCGCGTTTGAGCTGCGAGATGGGCGCGTTCGACGATATGAGCGTTGTTTAGCACCGCCGTGTTCCTACACTTTACCAGGTGGGAATTATTTTCTCGAATTAATTTTTAAAACATTTCATTTGCTCCTACACGCGCGCTTTTTGCTGACCTTTGATTTTTCTACCGACCAAACAGGACTTTACGGTCGCGCTGGTGTGCGTATTTCTGTAGAAGCTTTCGTGACGTACGACGCGTTACCAATTTGCGACTCGTGGTGCGTATTAATTTCTTGGTGGTGGTGTGTTCCGTGCACCGGAGTAGTAGCTCAAACTATAGCCACGATCGGTGGATGTGCGCCCTATCAATCTCAGTGCGGTGGTTCCCTCGTTGTTTTCGTCACGGACGCGGGTGAAGTGCGATTTGGCGCGCAAACGTTCATGGACTCCTACAATAATTTACCGCTCAGTTTGGGCGGTGGTTTGCGCATCGTCGACGTCTCGGTGCCAGGCAAGGGTTTTTTTGCGCGCGACGGGATCGCGTTCAAAGTGCTCTGCACGTACGATGGCGTTTCGAATACGACAAAGATTTACATCAATGATAAGTTAAGGGGTATAGCAGATCCGTNCGTCATGGGTCAGTTTTTGTTTCGCCCGTTCCACAACGTATCCGGGAACTTGCACGAGAAGATCACGATTGGCAACAGCATGCACTCGGCTGCTTCCGCCACGAACACTTTAACTGACTTTCAAGGTNTGCACGAGACGAGTAATGGAACTCCAGATACACGAGATGGCACANTACCGGCAATTGGTCAATTTGCGACCTATGACGCCTCGCCGCTCTTCGACGGCTCCCCAACAACGCAATATTTCTTGCCGTGGAGGGGCACGATTCACGAGGTGTACGTGTATTTTGACAACGGACTATATCAAGGGATTAGATATCCTTCAACTTGCGTGCACTTAGAGCCCGTCGAACCCGAAGCCGATGATTTTAGTGATTTTGTGACTCGTCGCCGCCGTCTCCACGAGACGCCGGTTTCCAGAGTGCGCGTTGGCCCTCGGCGGCGTAGTGACATTCGGGCTACTAGCTAGAGGTCGAAACTATACAAACTATAAGACTAATGATTTGAGAATGTTTGCCGCGAAAGTCGCTTCCCTACTTTCCTTCCTGTCACCATCAAAGCAACACTCAGGCACGATGGCAGAAACAGGGGGAAGACTGACTCGCTGCGATCCAGCCTCGGGCGCGACACTCCAGACTGGAGTGGGAATGTCAACCAAAAGACCGCCACGAGCCGCGGTTGCCATCGAGTATAGCCAAACTTCATCACCGTTGACTTTTGCGAAAGCACGCGTTGCGTTCGCTGCGACGAGTCGCAAAGCCTCGTCGTCCTCCATGGCAAGCTTGGCCACGATGGGCACCGCCGCCCCGAGCAAATCGTGTAGCGCTTGCTTTGATTTTTCGCACGATGCGATGGATTCTAAAGTATCGCATATTTTGATACGGATGCGTCTCGTAAGCTCTGATGAAATCTCCGACTCAGCGATGAAGCTTGCATCGACGGTATCTGCCAGCGTAAGAAGTTCGAGCGATCGGTGTCGTTTGTCAACGTGACGAACACCTTGTTGCAAAACGCGCGACAGTATAGGCCATAGATCCGAGTTCATGCGTTTGGCGATGAAATCGCCACCACTTGTCGAAGCCATGGTTCGAAGTAACGNCAAACTCGCTTCGTACNCTTCAGCNTGAATCGAAATTTGAAATCGGTCGCTGANCGATGATACCGCATGAGGCCAGATGTTATGGATGTGTGGCAGTACACGGGCATCTTTGTAGAGGGAAGCCACATCAAAAGGCGTGGAATTCCTGCCTCCGTAAGCTTTGAGTACTTTTAAGACGTANTTATCATGCGTCAATGCAGATTCTGCTGCTGAAAGGCTCTCAAGAGCGAACGAGCAAGCCGTTGCAGATAAACTTCGAACGCCGGCGTAAGGCGACTCCAGCAGCGCGCTGACCGATCTCAGCAAGTCTATCGCACAACCGACCATGGCCTGAAGGCGACGAACGCGCTCCAAGGACTGAGCCCGGGTGGTTTCAATGTCCTGCGAAAGCACCGAACGCATTTCTTCGACAAAGACCTCCGTCAGCTCGTCCTCGTCTTCGCTGTCTGGCTCCTCAGGGTGATACTTTTGTATGCTAGCCACAACACCTCGCGAGTGTGTCTCTATCTCTCGCACCTCGAGCAACACTGCTGAACAATACTCATTCATTACGAGCAGAAAATCTTCGGAGTGCTCCGCATTTTTTTCTCTATTGACGATCAAAAATGTGCGCAACGCCAATCGAATCGGCTCTGCGAGAAGCTTCACCATGCTCTTTGCCGCATCAGTCCTCCTCAGAATAGCCGCAAAGAGTCGAGGAGCGCGTGAGTGCTTATCTAAATGCCGCATTTGTCGAGAAAGCATATCCACAACGTAGTCTGCGTTCGCAACGACAAGACTCCCTATTGGTGAATCATCGGTTGAATTGTATTCTCCGCTTTGAGCCAACTTGAGCAAAACAAGCGCTGCGGTGTCTCGCACCTCAAGCGATTCTTCACCGAGCTTATCGAGTAATGGACAAAGTACGTTTGTCAAAAATGCACTTGTTCGTATGTGATCTTTGCCGAGTCCTTCTCCGATGATCCCCATGCCTTCCATCAACACGCGTAGTAAAAGAGCGTTGTCCGGTTCCGCAGCGTCAAGATTCCACACCTCGCTGCATACGTACTCTTCGACGATCAAACTGGAGACGCGAACAAGATATTCTCTTTCACTGCTGATTCAGTGATGGCGCCAAAAAGCATTTCATTGAGCGCTATCAGGTGGGCTGCCGCGTTTCTTTGCCATGCACCCGCGGTGCCCAATGCGTCGAGCTCTGCATCATTTCTCAATGTGCCGAGAAAGTATTGCGCCATTGGCACAAAATACGTTTCCAGTGAAGATTCGTTTGTGATTGATGCCGCTCGACCGAGTAATCTTAGCAATTTTGCAAAATTTTTGTACATGGATGCGTCGGGGAAGTACTGCAACCTAGGAGGCGCCCGTGGCAACCCTTGCGCCGTCGACACGCTGGCTTCGGTCAAATCAATTAAACTTATCATTTGCGCACTGCCATCTCTTCGTTGAGAAGAAAATGTTTCGATAAGCAAACACTCCGCAATGGTAGAGCACAAATGTTCTCTCGAGCTCGGACGGGCGAATAGCGTTTCTTTCAAGCGCCGAGCGCCGGCGAATTCCAGAGCGATGAGCAAGCGCTGAAGATGCCCGACAGCCTTATCGGAAGAATCACGCAGCGTGTCTGCTATGTTGGACAAATCGTCTTTTATGATTGCCTCCAAGTCTGCTCGGACGACGTAGCCGAGGTTGTCAAGAGATCTCAAATCTTCCAATATGGGCGTCGAGACTTGTGCCCAACTATCTCCCGCGAGCGTGAGTAAGCACTCCATCATTCTACGCCTCGTCTTCGCGCCCAGAACTTTTGCACAATGTTTTAAGACGCTACTCGCCATTTTTCCAGTCGCAAGTCTCACGGTCGCGCGCTGATGACTCACTAAGGGTGGAATTGTCGCTAAGAGCGCCGCTTCAACGCGAGAGCTCGCGAGAGAGAGCCATTCTTTATCTCGAACCACCTTGAGATCTTTACCAGCGTTCGCAGGGGATACGGACGCGTTTTCGTNGTTCATATCCCTCGACATATTTTTTGCGTTCGATTCCAGCTGATCGTCTATCGATCGAGCGACGAGAGAACCCAGTGCGCTTTGCAACGCATTTGCACCTTCGCCCTCTGCGGAATCGCCGAGCTCTGATTCGTACAACGAGTCGTTCAGAACGCACGACAGAATGGACGCCATCGAACTCAGGGCAAACTCGACGCCATCTGCGCCAGTTCCTCCCGGCCCAGCGCCAACGTTTGGGCGAACACCACTCGCCGCGNNTAACGCCTTGGTCAACCCAGACACCGTGCCCGGAAGGAAAAACGCGAGAGCATCGGCGTCGGCGACAAATCGAATCAAGCAATCGAGCGTGTTCAACGCACTCGAGCGCAGAAGCTTACTCCCTTGCGACCCCGCGCTTGTTTCTTCGTGCGAAATCGCAAGGAGCGTAGAAATCGTGAACCCGAGCATAGGTGCGATCTCGGAGGCGCCTCGAAATGCTGCTTGCACCTCTGTGGACGCCGCCGCGCAAAACGCGCGCGTCGCCTCCAAGACTTCCATGCATACCGTCTCGTACTCGCCTCGTCGCGGTAACGACAAGACACCGACAATCCCACTGAATATTCTCAATCCCATTTCTCGCGTACAGTCTTCCCCGCTTTTCGTCATCGCCTCTCCCGTCGTTCGCAGCGCGCTCTCGAGCAACCGCCGCCGGCGCGCCACATCCTTCGGCGCCGTCGTCGCTTCAACATNACTCGGCGCGCTCGACTCCTCCATCATTCGCGACACGTTCGCTCGAAGTATCTCCACGCACGGTATCGCGCACAGTTCCAGCGCGCGTCGCTCGCTCGGTGCTTCCGCGTGCGTCTTCCGTAGGCGCTCCACGGCGTCTCGCGCCTCGTCCGCGAACCGCGCCTCCGCGCGTCCTCGCGCCGCGCTCACCATCACCGCTCGACTGGCGTCGATGAGCGCATCGGTCGCGCCCGTCGTCGCCGTCGTCGTCGTCGTCGCGTCCCGTTCGTTCGTCGCTTCCGTCGACATCTCCGCGAAACGAGTTTCGCGCGGCGAATCCATCGAAATCTCTCGAATCAATCCAATCGACCCAATCGCTCGCGCGTTCGCGCGTTCGCGATCGGTGTCCGGCGCGCGCGCGATCGTCGACTCGAGTTCGTCGGTGCGTTCGCGCGCGGCATCGTCCGTCGCGTCCGTCGCGTTGTGCGACGCGCGTCGTCCGCAGTCGTCCTCGCGCGCGCAGTCAGTCAGTCGGTGCGGTCGTTCGGTCGTTCGGTCGTTCGGTCGTTCGGTCGTTCGGTCGTTCGGCGTCCCCGGTCCCGCCGCCGCCGCCGCGGACGACGCACAACTCGACGACGACGATGGGGAAAGAGGGCAAGAGGGAGAAGAAGAAGGAGAAGAAGGAGAAGAAGGAGAAGAAGGAGAAGAAGGGCAAGCGCGAGCGCGACGCGAACCGCGACGGCGGCGCGCGGGAGTCGTCGAAACCCACCACGGCGACGAAAAAGGCAAAGACGACGCGCGATGACGAGGGACAGACGTTCGGGATGGCGGCGGTGGGCGATCGATCGATCGCACAGTCCGGTGATACGTTTCAACGCGTGTTTTACGACGCCCCGGCGTCGTTGAAGTCGATGTCGGCGAGCGAGGTGCAGGCGGCGCGAGACGCGTTGGCGGTGACGCAGGTGGACGGTTTGTCGACGGATTTAGCGCCGGTGTCTTCATTCGCAGATGCGGGGTTTTCGAAGGAGCTGCTGCGAGTGACGGCACAGTTTAAGACGCCGTCACCGATTCAAGCGCAATCTTGGCCGATCATCATGAGCGGGCACGACATGGTGGGGATCGCGGCGACGGGTTCCGGGAAGACGCTCGCGTTTGGGATGCCGGCGCTGACGCAGATTCACTCGCAACCACCCTGCAAGCCCGGTCAGCCGATCTGTTTAGTGCTCGCACCGACGCGAGAATTGGCGCAACAAACGGCCAAGGTGTTTGACGACGCCGGCGAGGCTTCTGGGGTGAGGTGCGTATGCGTGTACGGGGGCGCTCCCAAGTACGAACAAAAGGCACAGATGAAGGCGGGCGGCGGAGCCGCGGTCATCGTCGCGACACCGGGTCGTCTTCGAGATTTCATGGAAGAGGGCGTGATTAAACTTGATAGAGTGACGATGTTAGTGCTCGATGAGGCCGATCGCATGCTGGATTTGGGTTTTGAGCCTGAAATTCGCGCCATCGCCGGCGCCACGCGCGCCGATCGACAAACCGTGATGTTTTCTGCGACGTGGCCTCAGAGTGTGCAAAGCCTCGCTTCGGAGTTTATGTGCAATCCTATCAAGGTTCGCATCGGTGCCGAAGGTTTGAAAGCTTCTCAAAGCATAACTCAAATCGTCGAAGTCGTCGAGCCGCAGGACAAGGATAGACATTTGGCGCGAGTCATGAAGCAATATTTGGGCAAAGGCAAAGAGGTGCCTCGAACCCTCATTTTCGGTTTGTACAAGAAAGAGTGCGCAAATTTGCACCAAAGACTTAGCCGTGAATGGCCAGCAGTGTGTATTCACGGCGACATGTCTCAGCATGATCGTGAAAAGTCGGTCGATGCGTTCAAGAAAGGCACGTCTCGAATCTTGATTGCCACCGACGTCGCCGCCCGAGGTCTCGACATTAAAGAGGTGGAGTATGTCATCAATTATACGTTTCCTCTCACCACGGAGGACTATGTTCACAGAATCGGTCGTACCGGTCGCGCTGGTGCAACGGGCTTGGCTCACACATTTTTTACATTGCACGACAAGGCGAGAGCGGGCGAACTCGTCAACGTGTTACGAAAAGCTGGCGCAGAAGTTCCAGAAGAACTCACTAAGTTCGGCACGCACGTGAAGAAGAAAGAAAGTAAGTTGTATGGCGCGCATTTCAAGGACGTGGACATGTCGGTGAAGGCTACGAAGATCACGTTCGATTAAATCTCTAGTGTGAACGCTACGTAATACGGGTATGCTATTGTTGTATGAGTGGTCGAAACCCTCCATTAACTTCTATCAACGAATCCTTTCCTAGCAAATCTCTAATCACTTTTTCTGGNTCTCTCGATCCCCCGTGTCGCAATAATTTGTCACGAAGACTCTCCGCCGCGCCCGCCGCGAGGCTGTCGCCCTCAAAGTAACGCTTCCAAATGTCATCGGCCAGGACATCGGCGTACAGGTACGAGTAATATGTCGCTCCGTAGCCGACAAAGTGACCAAATCTAAGCTCCCAATTCGTACCGGACACAGGTTTGAACATACTGTGCTCGTTTTGAATCGTTGCAGCGAGATCAGCGATCGATTTTGACGATAGTTCGGATGTTTGGTTGTGAAGCTCGAGATCGGTCAACGCGAAGACAACCTGTTGTTGCGACTCAATCGAACGAAATATATTCCTCGACTTGCGCAACGCGGAAATCATGGCGTCAGGTATGGGCTCGTGCGTCATGTAGTGTTTTCCAAGAAGCTTCAAAGCACTTGGATCCCACGCAAAGTGCTCGAATAAATGACTCGGAACCTCAACGATGTCCATTGGCGCTCGAGTTCCAGACAAATGTTGGAATTCTGTATCCGAAAGCACAGAGTGCATGGCGTGACCAAACTCGTGTAACAACGTTTCCACTTCTCCGTGACTTAACAAAGATCGCCCTTTGCCCGATACGGGAGGGAAGTTACACACGAGAGCGACCGATGGGTGCTGCCGTTCTGTGGGCGACACCATGCGGCTACACCGAATGACAAAGTGTGCGGCGTGATTAAACTTTCCCGGCCTCGGGAGCAAGTCCAAATAAATCGTCCCTCGCATGTCTCCATCACGAGTCTTCACCACTAGTTTCTTCAGGTCATTCGTCCATCCTTCGCCAGGTGCCAACTCCTGCAGTTCGATGCGTAAACCGAGAACTCTCGCAAGAAGCTCGCCGATGCCGACGATGACGCCTTCCAAAGGGAAATACTCCGCAATCGCGGCCGAATTGAATTCGCACTCGTGTCCACGCGCTTGTGCCATCGCGTAAGTTTTGTCCCACACCGATATGTGTTTGCCGTGATTATACTTTTCAATGACGGCGTACTCGTCCTTTGCGCTCTGCCGAAGGACATCCGATAGACTCAACAAGAACTCGCGAACGGCGTCGGGTGATCGAGCAAGCAACGGTGCGGTGGCATATTTGGCATATGTTTCGAATCCTAGAGAATGCGCGACACCAGCACGAGAAGATATGAGGTTGGCCAAAACGTCTTTGTTTGGCTCGGGTCCAGTGTTCGCCGCTATGAAGACGTCTCGGCGCGCGTTTGAATCCCTCAGGTGTCTCAACATCAACGACGAGTTCGATGAATCTACCAACCCCGTCCATAGCTTACCATCATTACTTCGAAACTGGTCTCGCACTGTCTTCGGGAGCGAACTCAGCGTGCTCTTGTCGAGCGATACTCTGCTCGCTAACTCTGGGCGCAACAAATTCCGTTGAAACTCCATCCCGAGCTCAAGACTTCGCGACAAGCTCCCGTCGAAATCCCGTCGCCTCGCCGGGTCGAGATGAATACCTCCGCGTTCAAAATCTTCTTGCAAAGTAAGCGCCACGCGCGCGCCCTCGTCGCTCAAATTCTTTGCGTCCCTCTCTCGCGCGCTCCGCAACGCCTCGTACAAGTCGCCGTCGGCGTTCAAGCTTGCAACGTAATCTTGTAGTCGCACGTACGCCTTCTCCGCCGCGATGACGTATTCGCGCGAAGGATGCGTGTGACGACACACCTCCGCGACGTCCACGACTCGACAGACCTCATCAGATATCTCATCCAACGCCCCGACGCTCGCCGCGCTCGGCGCCGCCGCCTTGAGCGCGCGCGCCATCGCCTCGCACTTCGATATCGTCTCTCGCGCCAAGCGATCGAAATCTTCGGGCGCGCGCAAACCTTGAAGATCGTATAACCCCTGAGCGCTCGCCGTCGCCGTCGATCGCGCGCGATGCTCCGTCCACGGTCGACGAAACCCGTCGTGCGCGCCCAACGACCCATCGCCGTGTGACACATACTCGACCGTCCACGCGCGCGCGCGCCGCGCGAGACCGGTCCACGCGCGCCGCACCATGTCGAGCGAACGCACGGGCGTCGACGAGCGGCGCGGGCGCTCGCGCGTGCCCCCGCGCGCGGCGCTGTGCCGTTTGACGCGCGTCGATCGAAGTGTACATATAAATAC
>JGI26273J51734_10001129_pt1 | contig 14174 bp, 26 predicted proteins | sample SaaInlV_125m_DNA_FD_51734 | JGI IMG/M metagenome (IMG submission 51734) | reverse complement strand
ACCCACGACTCTCGCTCACGCTCGGTGGGGGAAGGTGTCGGGCCTTTCAAGACATGATAGCAATTACCTTCCCCTATGAGAGCGTGAGAGTAGGAGAGTCCTCCTTGAAACAAATAAATCCCCACATATTTTTATCCTAATCCATAAATAATAACAGAAGCATTTATAACCACTAAACATTACTCTATATTGGAGGCGAACCGCCTATGTTTGATAACGAGAAAAAAAGAGGATGCAAATACTGTTGGAATGAATTGATGAATGCCCTTGACTTTGGTATGAACCCGACCCGATGTGGTCATTGTGGGGCAACAGGAGTAAAGGAGATAACGAATGATGAGAGTTCCGATACTCTTAGGAACGGTGAAACGAAACACCTAAGACAAAATAATAATGATTGGAAGCCAAAGGATAAGGATTGCGGATTGCGACCTATCGTTGGCGATTATTGGGGAAGTGCTATCAAGACTCGCAAGAACCCTCATGGCTTAGGACTTGACAGGTATTGCGGAATACATGAGATGCCTATGGAGGAAGGATTTAGAAAGCATATTGCCGATGGCTCAACCATATTCAAATGTGGAGATTGCGACTTTCAAGACCTCTTCCCACCAAAGGTGAAATTGAATGAGAAATTAGTCATTAAATTATTGAAACCATATCATCATCGTCAATAATCCGGGAATCCGGGTATATATGTATTTTAGAACTGCCGTTTTTGACCCCATGTGCCGTTTTGTCCCCATTCCGGGGTGATAAAAGGCTTGACTGAAAACAATTAGACCCTACATATTAAATAGTATGAAATGTGGGGAAAAGGCGGCAGTTAGTGGGGAAAAAGCGGCAGTCGGATTTAGATAACTAAAAGGATAATGATTTACTATGTTGTTTGCTGAAGACCCCTACACTAAACAATTGATGTTTAGAATGGTTATTGATAATAAGGGTAAAGATTGGAGAGTCATGACTGCGCCTAAAAATCCTACAAACACTAATTTTCTTGACATTATTACTGCTGATGTGGTTATGATTAATTGGCCTAAGCCTAAAGGATTCATAGGATATTACACTATTGACCATGAAAAGAGATTGCATGATAGAAAGAAATGCAATTGCGAGTTCAATTCCGAGTATGATAGAGTTACTGTCAATTTTATGGATTTGATGGGATTAGCAGTTCAAAACATTAAATTTCTTGGCGAAAATGATATGGATTTGACCTTAGCCCCTTGCATGATTGATGATGAAGTATAAATAAGGCTTCAATCAAGTATTANTTATGACTTGGATGGATAACCTCGCAGTCCAAAACGAAATCGTTAAGGTGATGAGGAATAGAGAAGTCATGATTCATAAGGTCTATGGAGATAAAAGGATTGTAGCGAGAAGGCTCTATGCAAGTGGGACAGACCAATTGAAAACGATTTTAAGAATGTATAAATATAATACAGAAGGACTTTCCTTTCATTTTTATATTGGCTCTAATGTCATTGATTTGAAGTCTTTGGGTATGCCTAAATTGTTCAAATTATTTTCACCCGAATATCGTTCATTTAAGACAAAATGGAATGAAGTCTTAGGAAATCCTCTTTATTATTTAGAAAAGAATATGATTTGGGATTTTGACGATGAGAAGCAACCGATTCTCGCATTCAAAGAAGCCGATAAGTTATGCTTATGGCTCACTAATGAAGGTTATAGTCCTATGATGGTATTTAGCGGCGGAAAGGGCTTTCATGTATGGTTAAACGAAGAGGAATCATATTCATTAGTAGGTGAAACATGGAAAGATGTTCAAGACTACAAAGAACCTCATAAGTCATTAGGACATAAGTATAGAGATTCATTACAGGATTCAATGATGAAAGCGACAGGACATGAGTTAAGACAAGATGATAATTCACCTATTTTAGCACAGGGAATGATTCGTTGCCCTTATTCTATTCACCCAAAGACAGGGCAGGTTGTCTATCCACTTGATAAAGAAAATTTGGATAAAATTAGACAATTAGACGATAATGCTTCAGTTATTGATATTGCGAAGTCAATTCATGAATGGGAATCCGATGCCGAAAATTACTTAGGCGAAGAAAAAATAAAAATGTATCACCCTCCTATGAGTAAAGTATTTAACAGGGGTATGCCTGTTTGGAATGAATAGGTTTAGATGGATAAAGCACATATTAATTATTATGGGCTTATACCAAGACCGAATTAGTGAATGTTATAGATGTCCCGAAATTGACACTAAATTGTTTGGCGCATTCTGTAAGGTATGCGGTTGTAATATGAAGGTTAAAGCAAGAGTAAAGGGTGCTTCTTGTCCTTTGGGTAAGTGGNAAGAATGAAAGAATCCCGTTTTTCTCATGAAAATGTTGAATTTATTTTTCAACACCTTGAAAACGACCATGTAACGAAAAATTGGAATAGAGGGACTTTTTATGAACTCTCATTACTTGAATTGATTAAAGAAAAGCAATTGAAAGGAACTTATGTTGATGTAGGTTCTCATCAAGGAAACCATACTGTTTATTTTTCAAAGATTTGTAATGCCGAAAAAGTGGTTGCGGTTGAAGGCAGTCCATATAACTTTTCTTTTCTTGAGGCAAATTTAATTTTGAATGGTTGCAGTAATGTAGTGGCTCATAATTTGATTGCATCTAATGAAAATGATGTGGAAATGGATTTATTCTTTAATCCTAAGAATACAGGTAATACAAGTGCTTATAATTTTAGAGAATCAAGTGAAAAGGTAAGTAACAAGACTATTATTTTAGATGAATTATTAGTCGGAGAAAAAGTAACGCTTATTAAATTAGATATTCAAGACATGGAATGGTTCGCTTTGGATGGTTGCCGAAATACAATAAAGGAAAATAAACCCATGATAGTAATTGAATGGAATAANACCAACCAACACCTTTCTAAAATTAATCAATTATTTCAAGAACATGGATATACATTAAGTGAAATACTATGTGTCCCTTCGGAAGTTCGTATTTATGAAGCGAAATGATTAAATATAGCCGACACTTAATTGTTATTTGGGCGTGTGGTGTAATGGATAGCATTTTGGCCTTCTAAGCCGAAGATACGGGTTCAATTCCTGTCACGCCCGCCAAAAACCTAAGAAGGATTAAATAGGGTTTGAAACAACAATTAGTTATGGTTGATGAAATCGGTTTTGGCGAAGCCATTTCGGGTTTTGAAAAATATGAACCTAAAGAGATTGAATTACTCCGTGAATTGACATACCGTAATGGGAATACTACATGGAAACCAAATGCTTTATTTTGTCCTGTTTGCACTAAAATTAGAGAAAAAGACACCATGACAGGTGGCTACAAGGATAAATGGGTTGTTTCAAAAGAGGATTATTTCTTTACTTTAGAATATAAAGAAGATGAAGAAGGTAATTTATATGCGGGTTGCTCTAAATGTAATTTTGATGCTCGCTCTCATGTTCCCGAATATGATACTTATGTTTCTATTATTTTAACAGATGATAATGACGACGGCCCTCCTTTACCTCTTGAACTATTTCATGACACGGTTTATCAACAAGGTTTCTTTATCATGCCTTCGGCTGAACATGAACGGATGAGAGAAGTCGGGACTAATGAATACGGAAGGATTTTACCTGCTACGGATATTGAAGGAACGAGATATGTAATTACTTGGGCGGATTTTATTTCAAAAATGAGGTCTTTTCCTTCTTTATCGGTTGTCGGCATACCAAAGACATATTTTAAGAGTCTTTAGATAACGAGCCGACCAAATAAAATATATGGCTAATCCCCGAACAGGAATGTATGACCCTTTAAATCCACTTGGACTTCATTCGGAAAACCGTTATAGAAACCCTGTTTATTCTATGGGTGCTGAAACCGAATCTTTTGAAGCAATAGGCGGTCTTGCTAAAGGGTTTGGAAAAGGGTTAGGTAAAGGATTCAAGGGAATTGGTAAAGGATTCGGAAAAGGATTTAAGTTCAGTAAAAAAGGATTTACTAAATTAAAGAATGCGAGAGCGCAAAGAATTGCTAATAAGGCGACAACAGGTGGAACAAAGGGTGCTAAGAACGCATTAGGGGAAACCTTTGAGGCACTTGGGAAANCCCCTCCTTCATTTGTTTTAGCAACAGGAGGTGCGATTGCAGTTATCCTCGTTGGTATAAATGCGGGTAATGCTCTTGAATCATTTACAGATAATTTTACAGGTGCTAATTGCGCTGACAATGTGAAAGACAGGGGATTGACAGAAGGTTCGGAAGAATATAACCAAGCAGTAAAACAATGTCAAGAAGGCAAAGCACAAAACCTAACGATTTTGGCTTTTGGTGTGATAGGTGTTCTTGGTTTGGTCGGATTTTTAACTATTAAAAAGGTGTTACCTAAAGGAAGTAAAGAGGAATCACCTGCTGAAGAAAAAGAGTAGGTGAATTTATGGCTTCATTAAGAGGAATCGGCAGTAATGATGGCGGTTGGTCGGAAGGCTATAAGAATAATGATAAAGCCACATTCAGTTCAAAAGTCTTATTTTTTGAAGAAGATGGTGAACAAGTATTTTTTGACAAATATGAAGAGGGTATTCCTACATGGGATGCAATACCTTTAGGCTCAACCATAAATTATACAGTTAATACAGGAAAAAGTGACAGGGTTCAATTACAATTAATTATGTTTGATACCAACGCTTTGTTTGAAGCAATTGAATTTCAAATGAACAGATTAACCCCTCAACAATTAGAATTATTAGAAAATGGTGATGATGCGCTTTTAGAAGAAGTAGTCAATATGGCTTTTGAAAGTAAAGGCGGTCAAGAAGAATTTTATGTAACTGTATGGTCTAATGTTTTCAATACAAGTGCGGAAGGTGTCGCCACAGGAAGAATTAGACTTGAAAAGGATTGGCAAGAAAGCACTTATATGTTTATTGCACATTATGGCTACGATGCCGATGGTGAAGAGTCAAAAGTAGGCGAAATTATTTTGGATTGGGNTTTACTTACTGTTGCAGTAGTCGCATTTATCACAGGACCTCTTACGGGCGGTGCAGGTTTTGTAGTANGTGCGGCTTTGTTTGCAGACATGATGATTTTAGGTGCTGTTGCACTTGCTATGGCATTCGGTGTGGCAACCATCAATAAATATGATGAAAGGTTTCCCCAATATGGCTTTAATCATCAATATGTATTCAATACTATGACTCAAGAAGGTTTTGAAGAATTGAAAACAACCATTTCGGAAGAAAATAAAGACGCATTAAATGATTTAACTACGGTTAATGATATTAAAGGTGTAGCATCAATAGGAATAATTTCATTATTGTTTATTGCATTGTTAAGGATGAGAGGTGTATAATATGGCGTTATATGATAAAAAAACAGAATTCGGATATGCTAAAAGAACTGCCGATTCTTATACAGAATGTGAAACCCGACATAAAGTTAAGGTCTATTATACTGACATGGGCGAAGCATTAAAGGATTATATTATCGTTGAATTTGAGGCAAAAGATTCATCGGGATATTTGGAAACATCTCTTCATCAAGACAATGCTTACGGACATAAAATTAGAATTAAAATTTACAACAATGATAAAAAGGTTTATGAAGATGATATTGAAGGTGGTCAAGGGTATGTAACTTCAACACCATATTTAATCAACAATGAAGGAGTATGGTCGGCTAAAGTTAGCACCGTATCGGCAGGTGGTTGCACTAAACCTTCGGGGACTGACTTCTTAGGTTCATTCTTAGCAAGGAAAAAATTAGAGGAAAGTAATGATGAAAGCAACGATGATAGTTCATTTGATGATTCATCAAGTAGCGGAGATAGTGTATTTGACAATACATTATTGATTGGTGGAGTCGCAGTATTTTTGTTCTTAGCAGGTATAAAAAAGGTAAGGAAAGGTTGATAGTATGTTGTTGTTTGATGATAAGTTCCCTATGAAAAAGTTCATAATTAAGACATTAGGACTAAGCGAAAGCGATTGGGTTTTGGCTCAACCGAAAAAGAATCTTTCCGACATTAAGAAGGATAATACATTTGTTATGTTGCCGAGTAATAAAGAAATTGATGTCACTACTATTCCTATTGAAGTAATAAGACTTTTCAAAATTTGGAAAATGAATGATTTGGATATACGAACAATCCCGGAGAAAGACACAGGAAATCAAGTATCAAAGCAACCTATTTTAAGAGAAAAATTTGCTGAAGTATTTGGTGATAATGTAAATTGGGAAAAACCCAAAATGAGAGGACTTGCGAGATTGGCTTTTATATATCATTTCCCAAAAAAGAAAGAAGAAATGACTGAATTAATCAAAAAAGAAAATAGTGAAATTCCTAAGTGGGCGATTGAGAAATGACGGCCTACAACATTGTTTTAGATTTTGAATACAGTCAAGGTATCACATGGCGTGAATATATCGTCAATGTTATGAAAATTAAAGGAATTAAAGGCACTATTTATCCAATATATGCTTACAAGCAAGAAATGGATGTGCCTATTCTCATTGGTTTTTGCGGTAAGGGTGAAACAAAATCATGGTTTTTTGACTATCAATTAAATGATGTATTGAAGTCTTATGTTTTAACGATTGGAGAGTTCATTGATATTTCCTTATGGAATACAATATCGGAATGTTTGCTCTATCATGGAATGGCGATAATTGCTGATGAGAAGGTTCAAGTATGCGCTGAAGAGTTCGGATGGTTAGAGGCTTATTTGGCTTCACATCGGGGCAATTATGAAAATTACCAAGAATTAGCCTCCGACCCGAACCTATAAATACCTGTTCAAACAAAGGGTATATTGGGGTTTCACATGGTTGAAATTAGTAAAGAGTCGCTCAAAGCAAGAAAGAATAAAGGATTGAATATCGTCGCTCAAGAATTGGTTGAGCAGTTATCGGATTCGGTCTTTGTTGTAAAAGGTTCGGGTAAAAATGTTTATCGGACAATTTATCATAGAGCATTCAAGTTAGGCAACGGAAAGATGTCGGATGAGAAATGGTCTTGCGATTGTTGGGATTTCAAAGCAAGAGGTCGGAAATCGGGTATGGATTGTAAGCATATCACCGCCTCTAAAGTGTTTGTAGCCCTCAATGGTAAGTGATTATATGTCAAGAAAAAATGTATGGAAAGAAACAATTTATGAAGCGTTGAAAAATAGTGCGCTATTAACAAGTGAAATGCCCGATTTGCTCATGCACTATCGGAATACTCCTTCGGTTGTTCAAATCGCATCGGTTCTTTGTAGGGATGAGCGATTTCAACGATTGGATAAGCCTTATTGCTTCGGTCTTAGTGGCCGTAAAAGTCATAAAGTAATTCTGTTTGGTCGGGCTGATACTAATTATGAGGATGAATACCCTTACAAGTCAAAGTGAAGGTATTTATACTTCTTATGACAATAACTAATTATGCGAGCATTACTTCGTAAAAAGTTATCCGAGTTAAGAGGATATAATAAAGCAACACTATTACAACATTGTGAGTCAAGATTGGCTACACTTTCTAAGAGAAGTGTAAAAGAACATAACATTCGGAATGAAGCCAATGATAGAGAGATGATGGTTGATTTCTCAAGACTTAACCAAGAAACCCTCGCATATCTCGCCTCCGTATTAAANCGTTCAAAGAGGGACTAATTATGGATGCTTTTTGGATTTCAAAGGTTCAAGAATACACATCATTGTTTAACTTGTTTTGCGATAGCATTAGTAAAGACTTGAATATGGATGAAGTAGTCCACCTTTGGGCTTTGTTTAGAGAAGAAATGTGTGATTGCGAAGGTTGCCGTGAGGATAGCGATTGCGTTATTCATATTGATTTTGATGATTCCGATTACACGGAATGAAATACTTNATATACCTTCATGTGGAGGTTCTTTTAGATAGGAAATACGGGGTTCATACGAACCTTTAGATACCTGTTCGGGATATTGAGAAGCATGGAAGAGATTGACATACAAAAATGCGTTGAATGTGGAAGCAATAATTGGGAAACAAACCATGATGCTTCGGTGTCTTGTATTGACTGCGGTTTAGTCCGTGATGAAATGATTCTTGACCATAGACCTTCTGTTTCATACACCGAAGATGGAAAATCCAATGAACATCATGGGCGACCAACGAATGAATTTGAACATGAGTCAATGACAACCGAGATTTCCCCTGCCTATAAAGGCGGTGATGGGTCAAGTCTTTCCTCAAAAGAGCGTCAAAAGTGGGGTCGTTTGCGATTCTTAGATAATAGAGGCCGAATCCGTGATGGAAAAGAACGCAATTTGGCTACGGCTTTGACTGAATTAAAGCGTATTTCAAGCAACATGGGATTACCTAATTCTATTGCTAAGGATGGGGCGAGCCTATACCGTAAAGCAGTCGCTAAGAAATTGATTAGAGGCAGGTCTATTGAAGGTGTTGTAGCGGCTTCATTGTATATGGCTTGCCGTATGAATCAAAACCCAAGAACTCTTGATGATATAGGAAAGCATTCCCGCACAGGCCGAAAAGAAATCGGAAGAACTTATCGCTTTTTGGCTTCGGAATTGAAAATCAATGTTCCTTTGGCCGACCCCGAATCATATATACCTCGTTTTTGCTCTATGTTGGGTCTTAACTTTGATGTGCAAAAAGAAGCACTACAAATCATCCAAAGTATCGGTGATATGGCTATGGTGAGTCGTGGGCCAACGGGTATTGCAGGTGCGGCCATTTACTTATCCGCAAAGAGAAATTCAAATGAAAGAACACAGTCCGATGTGGCAAAGGTCGCAGGGGTAACGGAAGTTACTATCCGAAATCGCTACAAAGAATTATGTGAGTCTTTGAATTATGATTACTCCAACCCTAAGAAAAGTCTTAGTGAAAGCGAAGAATAATAAGGATAGCGGAATTATTAACGGTTATGTGGGGATGGCTCGCCTTCTTTTCCTTTGAAATCATTGGTTTGATTTGGTTTTGGAAATACTATAAACAAGTTCAACATGAAGCCAATGAAAAAGATTCAACAATAAACCAATTAGAATTTGTAAAAGAATCATTAAATCAAAGGCTCTTTACGGAAGAAGCGAAGGTTGAAGAAAAACAAGAAATAATCGGACAATTAGGACAAAATATCCTATTTACTAAAAATGCCCTGTCCGAAACGGCTCAAATTGTTGTTGATTTAGAATCTAAATTGGCGGAAACCCAAGCCGAAGAAAAGAAACAAAAAGGAAGGGCGCAATCCGCACACACTACAAAGGGACAAATTCTTGAAAAATGGTGTCCTTTTATTGACCACCCTCAAATTGAACCTTATTGGAAACCTAAAGATTGGTCTTTCATGGGAAGTCCTATTGATTATATCGTTTGGGATGAGAACGGAATTGTTTTCTTAGATGTGAAAGCAGGTAAGAGTCAATTAACAAAGAAACAAAGAATGATTAGGGACTTAATTAGAGCAGGTAATGTTGAATGGAGAGAGATTCGGCTACAATAATGCGAACCTTGATATACCCGTTCAAACAAAGGGATAATTACTGAAAAGGTGAAATAACATGGTTGGAATAAATGTCATAGCGGAAAAGGGAGTATCATACTCGGAATACAAGAAGAACGACAAGCACCGTATCTATTTTAAGATGGATTCGGGAACAGGAAAGCCTGTTGAAGTCGGAAATTATGACTTGAAAGAAGGCTCATACTTCCCCGCAAGAGGTTCTAACGGCAACGCATGGGGCGTAGTCGGTGAAGGCGACAATGCTCAAGCACTTATCGTTATCGGTGAACATCAAAAAGTCTTTGTCGGGCCTAAGCAAAAGTCCAATTACAACAGCAACAACACTTGGAATCAAAAGAAGTCTTATGGCGGCGGCGCATCAAGCAACCGTGATAGGGACATTAAAATGGGTATGTGTCAAAACAATGCCGCACTTATTGTCGCTGAAATGAACCCTATTGAAAAGGGCATGAGCAACGAAGAAATCGCTGAATTGATTAAGGATTTGAAATTGAGCATCTTTGAAGCAAATTGCGCTTGAAGGTGTTCATTTGGATAAAGGCGAACCGTTCTTTTCTATTGGANTCGGAATCCGAGCCTGTGAAGAGTCAAAGCGTATTGCATCTATGATTCACTTTCCCGAAGGGGATTATTGTTCATGGAGATGGGAAATGCCGATGGCTGATGTGGAGATTCTTTTGAAGGATTGTTTCGGACAACCCAACGAACCAATTTGTAAAATGATTGATGGTTCTTTACTAACAGGAATCCAATTGAGAAATCTAATTTTCAATTGCAGAATTGTCTATCAATAACTGATGCTTACATTAAAATAATAGGACATTGTAGTTATGAACATGGGTGTTTGTTCCGACGAGATTTCTTGGATGGATGAGCATTATTATTTGCCTCATGAAGTTAATAGGAATTATGAGAAGGATTCATTCTTTGAAAAGGAAACAATTTGGATTAGTGGCGGAACATTAGGGTGGGAATTTAACCTGCTGTGGCATGAGGAATATATGCTAAAAATGTGCAAAATAAGAAAAGACAAAATGATTTTTGAAGAAATGATGGGCGAAAGTGCTGACATTAGAAGGAATGTAGTTACGGCTAATAAGAGTCAAGGTTGGGGCAATAGCAAAAGGAAAGTCCAAAAGAACCCTTTGAATAAGAAGAAGGATAGACCATACAGACCCTTTGCTGACGGTGATTGGCATTACAACGGAAAGCCCATTACAAATGATGAAGCAAAAGCGATATTCAAGAACCTTAACAGCAATCAACCTTAAATACAGTCACCTGTTGGCTTAGATTACAGGAGAGATTGAATTGTTAGATGATGCAGTATTGAAAATGTTTGAAGGGCGAAAGAAAAAGGTCAAGTGTTTGCTAAAGAAGCAAGCATTAGGAGTAACTACTTGGCTCTCGCAAAATGAAGGTTCATGGGAAGAGTCGCAAATCTATTCACACTTGGAAAATAATTGGGGCTATCGGGGATTAGATAAAGGAAACATTACTAATTTTTGCCGATGTTTCAAAGACGCAAATGGAAAGAAAGTGTTCAATGTTGAAGGCCGTCGCCCTCGCAAAATCAATTTCATTCCTCAAACGAAGCGTTAATTTCACTTTCTTGTTGAAGGTCAATCCCTAAGAGGGTTGATAATTCAGTCCAATACTTGAAATCGCCTTTGGCTACTTCGGTGGGATGGATATTGAATTCTTGATTGAAAGAAATTACTTCTAATAATTTGATTTCAAACGCCATCTGTTTCACCTCTTGGTTGAGCGAGTAGGAATTGGACTCTTGCCTTTGGATGAGAAGTAAGTGTTCCGTCTTTAACCATACGGTCAAAGGATTCGTTAATGTGCATATCAACCTCTTCCATTGTTTGTTGAAGGTCGTCAAACCCTACAAAGCAAGGGAACTCATAAGTTACTACGGTTTGGTCTTTAGGCAATTGAAAGACCTGCCTACGGATTAAGTCGGCAAAGCCAAAGCGTTCACCAACGGATTTCAATAATTGATTTGTAGGACAATCTTCTCGGAGGCTAAAATCTTCGGAAAAAAACATCATGTGGAATCCATCGGGAATATCACCCGCTTCCTTCATTTGAATCAACGCTTCTTCTAAACCTATGCTTTCATTATTATTTTCATCACTCATTTTATTCACCCATTATTTGTTTAAGGTATTTCTCATCGTCATATCGCTTGACAATCTCAAGCATTTGTTTGAAGGCAGGTAACATATCAGTAATTTCAATAACCTGTTCTTCTTTCTTGACACCCGATGGAAAATTATAGTGGACTACTTGCTTGTAAAATCCGTTGGAGAGAAGGGATGTCAAGATGGCTCTTACATTTTTTGCATTTTTTTCTCCATCTAAGAGGATTTTCGCATATTCCTCCGAATGAGCCACTAACATTTCCTGTGTTTTCTGTTGTAGCATATTTGTATAAATTTCGGGGTTGTTTATCAATAAAGAGTTAATGCTTTCCTCATCCGAACCAATCAATGTTGCTAATTTACTTGAAAGACGACCAACACCAAGAATAGATAGCCTTAGTGGGTCAGCCAAAATTGTAAAGAAATTGAGGAATAATGTATCGGGGTCATTGTCGCTTTTCATATCAACATCAGTCAATAATACTACTTCGGCATTCTTGTTTAGGGCAATTTGTATTTTATTTAGGGACTTCATAAACATTCCTCACATTTGTAAAACATACCTTCGGATTCAATATCAAAGGTTTTTGAACAAGAATTACACACCCTAAATCTCCAACGAAATATGATGGCTCTTTCACTTTGAACTTCTTTTATCGCTAATGCTTCATTTTGAACTAAACCACCCTCAACAGGAAATGGTTGTTCTAAAAGCAATTTAGCAACAGACTGCAACATGATTAAAACGCCTTCCCTAACCTACGCAATTCCTTAGCGTCAATTGTTCCTATAACGAAAATCTCTTTGCCTTCAAAAACGGAAACCTTAACCAAATTATCTCCGCCCTCATAGTCCTCAAACACTATTTTTCTCCCGCCACCTGCGGTGATAGTGATTTTCATACGCTATACTTATTTTCGTAGGTATTTAATTGTTCTTAATCTAATGGATTAAATAGTCGTTTGGAGAATGCAAGGTTATGACCGACATTACCGCAAGTGCATTAGTAGGTATGTGCGGTGAATTGTTTGCTTACAGCGACGATAAACCATACCTTTTCTTTAATAGATTGGGCGAATCCGATTATATTTTTCTTTTCAATTTAGGAGATAAGAAATTGAAGAGGCATTTTTTGGATAATCCGTTGCCTAATGATTCCTTTTTGTTTTTCAATTTTGAAGTCTTAGATGGAGATATGGAGATTCTTAAACACATAGGACAACAAAGAATGCCTAATGGTTATCAACAGTTCTTTGATTCACTATCATTAACTGAAGGTGATGTGTTAAGTGGATTTGTAGTAGGCCATGACATTATTACTGATTTCATGCAAAAATTAGAAAACCTATAAATACCTGTTGTAACAACGGTATAATTGGTGATTAAGAGAATGTCCTCTAACAATGCAAATAATGAAGCCCTTGACCCTTTGACCGTAGCCCTAAAGTCCTTGCGACAAGGGAAATACCGTGAAAGTCTTGGTGGTAAAACAGGTATCAATCCGACAGGTGCAAGCGCACTTATGATGAATGAGCGTGGCGAAGAACAATTGGTCGGAAAGTGCCTCCGTCAAGTATGGTATTCAAAGAAGAAAGTGCCTCGCACCAACCCTGCAAGCGACACTTCTCAATTCATCTTCATGATGGGTAACATGGCCGAAGCGGGACTCCAAGAAGCATGGGCTAACGCAGGTGTTTTACTTGAAGCCAATTCAAAAATCAAAAAGAATATCGCAAAGAACCCCGATACCGAAGAACCTCTTATGCTAAGTGGTGAAGTGGATGCTCTATTGCGTTGGACTGAAATGCAAACAGATGCAAACGGTGTTTCCCGAATGGTTATTGACCCTTCAAAGGCCATCGGTATTGAAGTCAAGTCTAAGTGGGGCTACGGTGCAAAAATGGTGATGAACGGTAACAAGACCTCCACCTATGAGCATGGCTATCCTCAAATTGAACACTTGATGCAAACCGCACTTTACCTTCACATGAGAAAGACATGGGAAGATTTTCATAAGGTTGAGATTCCTTACTTTGTCATTTGCTACATTGGCCGTGATAACGGGGCTAATAAGTCATTCCGTGTTGAATTGTCCGATGGATATGAAGGCAGTATTGTTGTCAAAGACATGAACGGGAATGTGTTGAAGCCAAGAGCCGAAAAAGCCCTTGAATGGAATGTGACCCCTCAACAACCCGACTTGACTATTGACATGATGCGAGAGCGTTATTATGAGCAATTGAATAACTTGAAGTCCGATACTCCACCTGCAAGAGAATTTTCTCTCCGCTATACTGATGATGAAGCAAAGCGACTCTTTGAGCGTGGAGAATTGTCAAAGACAAAGTATGGTGAACACGGCAAAAAACCATTGTCAGATGTTGGCGATTGGAATTGCTCATACTGCGATTGGAAAGATACTTGTTATCCTCAAGGGATTTTCTCCGTTGATGTTGAGAACGGTATTTTGACGATTCAAGAAGCACTTGCTGAATACGGCATCGGAAG
>JGI26273J51734_10001120_pt1 | contig 14256 bp, 18 predicted proteins | sample SaaInlV_125m_DNA_FD_51734 | JGI IMG/M metagenome (IMG submission 51734) | reverse complement strand
AAAAAGATGAATTACCAAAAATAATACCTGTCTTTCCTTTAAGTAATTTTATTATTTTTCCACACACAACTGTTCCCTTGAACATTTTTGAGCCTAGATATGTTGAAATGATAAATGATAGTTTAAAAAACAATAAAATAATTGGTTTAATCCAACCAAGAAAAAATAATTCAGAAACAATACCTGATCTTTATGAGGTGGGGTGTTTAGGAAAGATTAAGAAATTTGAAAGCACCTCTGATGGAAGGTATTTAATTGAGTTACTTGGTTTAAGTAGNTTTAAAATTATTAAGGAAATAAAAAATGATAAGTCTTATAGAGAGTGTGAAATAAACTTTAATGATTTTAAAGAAGATACCCAATTAAAAAAAGAGGAGCTAAAATTCTCTGATTTAGAATTGATTTTTAAAAGTTTTAAATCATTGTTTGAAAAAAAAGGGTATTTGATAAATTGGAAATCTTTAGAAAAGCAAGATTTAAATGAGACTATTAATGCTCTTTCAATGGCATCACCGTTCTCCCTAGAAGAAAAACAAATTTTGCTTGAATGCAAAAATTTAATATCTCGAAAAGATAAAATAGCTGAAATTTTAAATACGTATAACTATGATGATTTTAATAACTCAACTCTTCAATAACTCCTAAATCCAACATCAGCGACTTTCATAAACATATCCTTAAAAAACTTGTTCTTCCCAATTATTTTTAGGAAATTGTTAAAGTTTGTATTATTAGAGTTCTTATTAAAATTAAATATTTCATGAATTAAATCAATTCCATTTGAAAAAATGAAATTTTTATGTTTTGTTTCTTTTTCAAATTTTTCAATTATAGAAATATCTAACGGCAGCCCACAATCTATTTTTTCCTCAATTAAATCAGATAAAACTTTAATATCTCTTAGAGTCATATTGAATCCTTGTCCCGCCAAAGGGTGAATTTTATGAAGTAAGTCTCCAAAGGCCAGAATATTTCCATGCGAATAATTTCTTAAATTTGTAAGATTTAATTTAAAACTTTTTAAATCTGAAATTTTTTTTAAAACAAATCCTGGATTATTTTTATTAATTAATGTTAAAACTTCTTTGTTTGTATATACACTTTTGTTTTTAAGGTCTAAAGAGCACACAACTGATGTTTCTGTTTGAGACAAAGGCAAATATGCTATTGGTCCACATTTAGTAAAAATTTGCACAGCTTTATTATTATCAAATTTGTCGTGTATTATTGTTCCTGTATATGCACGATTAAAATAATCCTTACTAATTTTTCTAGAAAAATATCTTTTTGAAATAGGGTTGTTTGGATCGCAATTAATAATTAAATCATATTTATTTTCTTTTATTATTTTATCTATTGAAAATTTTTTTGTAATCATCTTTTTTTTAAAGAAATTATTTTTTTTAAGTGCATTACTTAAATTATGATAATACTTATCGTTTTTTATCATATAAAATAGAATATCTTTTTTTTTAAAATTTAAAATTCTATCTTTTTTTTCCTTTTCTGAAAAAATTTCAATTTCTTTAATGGGCCAAGTGTCTTTTTTTTGAAGAGCCAATATCTCTTTATTTAAAAACTCTAAATTTTTTTTTGTTATTCCAATAGTTCTGTTTAAAGAAGAATTGACTGTCTTTTTTGTTTCATAAATCNGTACATTTATATTTTTTTTTGTCAGATTTTTAGCTAAAGATAGAGCAGTGAGACCATTACCTAAGATACAAATATTCATAATTAATTTTTAATTTTAACAATAATAATTAGGTGATACAAAGTGATTAATTTGATTCATTAATTTATGGAAATTAAAAAATTAGCCAATGTCGCACTAAATTTTAGTATCAATAGGTTTATTGAAATTTTAGCGATAATTATTGTCCTATGTGGTATTTTTGTTTTAACTTCATTAATAAGTTATTCACCGGATGACCCTAATTTTATTTTTCCTGATAATACNAAAATAAATAATATATTGGGTTTCCGTGGCAGTTTTACAGCTGATTTATTTTTTCAATCTTTTGGATTAATTTCTTTTCTAATCCCNTTAAGTTTAATTTTAACCGGAATAAACATATTCAGAAATAAGATGATTTTATTAATACTTGGTAGCCTTTTTTACTCATTGCTATACTCTTTAATTGGGTCTCTATTTTTTAGTTTTTTTCACTCTGAAACTTTTAAATTTTATGTAAATGGCAATGGTGGCTTTGTTGGTAACTATCTTGAAACAACCTTCCTTAATAATTTAATAAATATTAATTCTCAGTTTTTTTACTTCTTCTTCATTTTTATAATTTTTTCTTTATTTCTAATTAGTATTCAATTTAAAGTTAATTCTTTTTATTTATTTACTAAGAAATTATTTAATTTTTTATTCACATCTTCTAGAAAAAATTATACCAAAGAAAATGAGGTCATTAATGAATTTATACCACAAGATCAAATCAAAGATTTAATTCAAGAAGATTTACCCTTTATCAAAAATGAAACTTTACAAGACTCGAAGAAAACTAAATTTAATTTACCTCCAATAAATTTACTAAAAATTCCTAGTAGCAAAGATAAGAATAAATTAAATGAAGACGAATTCATTGATAGTAGTTTTTTAGAAAAAATTCTTTTAGATTTTGGTGTTAATGGTAATATTAAAAAAGTTAGTCACGGTCCAGTGGTTACCCTAAATGAGTTTGAACCTGCTGCTGGTGTAAAAGTTTCTAAAATTATAAATCTTTCTGATGATATTGCTCGAAACACTAGCTCTGAATCTGCTAGAATAGCAACTATTCCCGGTAGAAGCACAATTGGAATTGAACTACCTAATTCTAAAAGAGAAAATGTTTATATGAGTGAAATATTAGCTAGTAATGACTTTAGTAAAAGTAATATCAAATTACCAATCGCTTTAGGTAAAAATATTTCTGGATTACCAATAATAGGTGATCTGGCAACTATGCCTCATCTTTTAATTGCTGGTACTACTGGTTCTGGTAAATCTGTCTGTATTAATACAATAATACTTTCTTTACTTTATCGACACAAACCAAGTATGTGCAAATTCATTTTAATAGATCCAAAAATGTTGGAGCTTTCTACTTATGAAGGGATACCGCATTTATTATGTCCTGTAATAACAGAGGCAAAAAAAGCTGCTTCAGTTTTAGGTTGGGTTGTAAAGGAAATGGAAAGTAGATACAGGCTGATGACTAAAAAAGGAGTAAAAAATATCGATGGTTACAATTCAAAACACTCTTTAGCAATGCCCTATATTGTTGTTATTGTTGATGAAATGTCAGACTTAATGCTTGTAGCGGGAAAAGAGATAGAAAATTACATCCAAAAACTTTCTCAAATGGCTAGGGCTGCTGGAATACATATCATTATGGCTACGCAACGGCCTAGTGTTGATGTTATTACTGGTACTATCAAAGCAAATTTTCCCACGCGTATTTCTTTCCAGGTAACTTCAAAGATAGACAGTAGAACAATTTTGGGGGAACAAGGTGCTGAACAATTATTAGGTAAAGGAGATATGCTTTACATGTCCTCTGCTAACCGAATTATTAGAATTCATGCTCCTTTCGTTTCTGAAAATGAAATTGAAAAAGTTAACAATCATCTAAGAAATCAAGCTGAGCCAGATTATATAGATGAAATCTTAAATTTTGCAGATGAAAAAGAATTGGGAGAATCTTCTGCTAATAATCAAGATAAAGACGAATTATATCAAGAAGCCTTGAATATCATTAAATCTGAAGGCAAAGCTTCCACTTCATTCTTACAAAGAAAACTCCAAATCGGATATAACAGAGCAGCTAGAATCATTGATATGATGGAAGATGAAGGANTCGTTAGTAAAGCCAATCATGTGGGCAAAAGAGATGTCTTGTAATGATAAGATTCTTTTTAGTTATTTTTTTAATTATTTTTAGTCACCAAGTTTTAGCATCTGATAGTAAAAATATAATTAATCATTTACAAAAAACTAATAATTTAACATTCAACTTCATACAGTCTGTTGGTGAAAAACGTGAACAAGGAAAATGTGTTATTAAATATCCAAAAAAAATTTTATGTAAATATGATAATTTTAATAAGAAAACTATTGTTTCAAATGGAAAATCACTAGTGATTAAAAACAANAACTATTATATTTATCCTCTCGAAAAAACTGCCTTATCTTTATTGCTAGATAAAGAGTATTTGATATCAAAACTTAATAAATTAAAACCTAAAGAGTTAGATAAAAAATATTTAAATTATAAGAATTTTAGAAAATAATAATGAAATAAATATTTTTTTTGATAAAAAAAATTTTAATCTTGTTGGATGGCAAATTGAAGACATATATCAAAATTTAAGTATAACTTTTATTTCTTCGGTTAGGATTAATCAAATTATAAGCGATAAAATTTTTGAGTTACCAAAAAAAGATGATTAATTAAATATTTAATGTTTCTGATTTAAATATTTCCATGCCTCTAGCCAAATAGTTACTTAATGCATTTTTATGATCGTTAGAACAAGTGTGAAGCCAAATCCTTTTAGCTCCTTTTGAGAAAGAGCATTTAATTGCGTCACTAAGCAAATAACCTCCTAATTTTAAGCCTCTGTATTCTTCTAATATTCCAAAATATGCAATTTCAGCCTCTTGTTTTTCGGGCTTATAAATAAGCTCATAATATCCAGCTATTTCATCATTTTCTTTAAGCATATATGAAAAAAGGTTTGAGTCTGAAACGTGCTTTATCCAATTCTGGTCGGTCCAGACTAATCTATCTATCCAATTACAATTTTTTCCAACATTTTTATAAAAAAATTTATTTAATTGGAAATCTTTTGAGTCAATTAATTGTATAGAAAAATTTTCTGAGGGTTTTTTTACTTCTTTAAGATTTTCNAGAGATTTTATTTCTAAATATTTTCTTAAAATTGGTTTNCTCATTCTACCATTTTGCCAACTTTTTCACCTCCAAACAAGTGAAAATGTAAATGAGGAACTTCCTGGCCTCCATGCTCATTAATATTAGTTAATGCNCTATATCCCTTTCCTTTATCAACAGAAATNCCAAGTTTTTTAGCAACCGTGTTAATTCCTTTTAATAGTCCAACTATTTCACTTGCTGATGCCTTTGTAGTGAAGTCATCAAGATCTATATATTTTCCTTTTGGTATTACAAGCGCATGAATTTTTTTCTGAGGATTAATATCATAAAATGATAAGACGAACTCGTCTTCATAAATTTTTTTACATGGAATTTCTTTTCTTAAAATTTTTGCAAAAATATTATTATCATCATAAATCATTTTTTTCTCTTATCTAATTCCAGCATTACATCTTCAATTTTTATGTTGTTTGCCTCGAGATACATTATTAAATGATAAAAAACATCAGCTGCTTCATGTACTTTATTTGTATCTTTTTCGACTGCATCAATTAGCTCACTTATTTCTTCTAAGACCTTAGCTTTGCTCAAAGATTTTTCACTTAGTAATTTATTTGTATATGATCCGTTTACTGGTTTTTTTTTTCTATCTCTTGCTAAAATAAATAAATTTTCTAATGTTTTAAGCATATTAAATTCTAACAGGTATTCCTTTTGAGTCCAAATATTCCTTCGCTTCTTTAATAGAGTGTTTTCCATAATGAAATATTGATGCAGCCAATACGGCGCTAGCTTTTCCCTTTTCAATTCCATCAACTAAATGATCTAAATTTCCTACACCACCTGATGCTATTATAGGAATATTTACTATTGTGGAAATCTTAGACATTAAATCAATATCGTAACCAACTTGTGTCCCATCTCTATCCATTGAAGTAACCAATAATTCACCTGCACCACAATCTTCCATTTTTTTTGCAAAATCTAGAGCATCTATACCTGTTTTATTTCTTCCTCCATGCGTAAACACTTCCCATTTTTCATTATTTTTTTTTGCATCAATTGCAACTACAATGCATTGAGAACCAAATTTTTTAGAACTTTCAATTATTACATCAGAGTTTTGCACCGCAGCCGTATTAATTGAAACTTTATCAGCTCCACAATTCAATAATTTATTAATATCTTCAACACTTCTAACTCCACCACCAACTGTTAAAGGTACAAAACATTTCTCTGATGTTTTTCTCACAACTTCATAAATAGTCTTTCTGTTTTCATTTGAGGCCGTAATATCTAAAAAACAAATTTCATCAGCTCCGCCATCACTGTAAATTTTTGCTTGTTCAACGGGATCTCCCGCATCCTTAAGGTCAACAAAGTTAATACCTTTAACAACACGACCATTTTTAACATCAAGACATGGTATTATTCTATTTTTAAGCATCCTCTTTTACCAGTTCATTTAAATTAATATCGCCATCATAAATGGCTTTTCCAACTATTATACCTTCAATATTTTTTAAGCCTTTAGCTTTTTTGACATCTTCCATTGATGAAACTCCACCAGATATAATTACAGGGCAATTTGATACATTAGCTACTTTTGATGTCTCTTCAAAATTTGGACTTTGTTTCATTCCATCTCGATCAATATCAGTGTAAATTAACCTACTAACACCATAATCATTAACATCATTTAAGTAATCTAAAGTTAATTGATTAGAATTTTCTTTCCACCCAGACACTGACAAATACCCATCCTTAGCATCCAGACCTAAGGCAATTTTATTTGGAAATTTTTCACAAGCTCCTTTTAAAAAACTTTTATCTTTTATAGCGGCACTGCCTAAAATAATTTTCTCTACACCAACATCATTATATTTTTTAATACTATCAATAGTTCTAATCCCACCACCTACTTCAATTTTAAGATCAAATTTAGTCACTATTTCTTTAATGATATCTAAATTAACCGTCTCTCCAGTCAAAGCTCCATCCAAATCAACAATATGTAAATTTTTAAAACCATGGTCTTTATATTTACTAGCTTGGTCCACTGGTGACATTTTGTATTCCGTTTTTTTATCAAAGTCACCTTTAACTAACCTTACACATTTTTTATCTTTAATGTCTATTGCAGGAAATATTTTCATATTAAATACTGTTTATAAATTTCATCTCTTTTGGTTTTGTTCATTGTTTTTGTATCTTCTATAAATTGATTTCTCAAATCTCTTGATTTAAAAATATAAAAACAAACAGTATCCTTGCTATGATAGATGGCTTTTAATTCATCATCAATTTCGTTTAATTCTCCTGGAATATCAGCTTTTATACAAAACATTTTATATATTTATAAAATTATTAATTATTTGAAGTCCCAACTTATCACTTTTTTCAGGATGAAATTGGGTTCCAAAAATATTTTCTTTTTCAACAGAACAAACAATATTTGACGAATATTCTGTTGTTGCAGAAATTACATCTTTATCTTTAGGTATAAATTCATAGCTATGAACAAAATACATATGAGAATTATTTTCTACATTCTTTAAAATCTTACTATCTTTAAGAATATTAATTTGATTCCAGCCAATATGAGGAAGTTTAAATTTTCCATTTTGATTATTTATTTTTGAAATTTTACCTGATATCCAACCTAACCCTTTTGTTTCAGTTTCTTCATAGCCAATATCAGCAAACATTTGAAGGCCAACACAAATTCCAAGCAGGGGTTTTTTATTATTTATTGCAAATTCATTTAAAGTGTCAACTAGACCCTTTATAGAATTTAAAGCATCAATGCAGCTCTTAAACGATCCCTGGCCCGGCAATACCACCTTATCACTCGATTTAATTTTATTTAAATTTGCNGTTACTTCAATATTAACTTTATCTTTAGCTGCTTCTTTAAAAGAATTTATTACTGAACTAATGTTTCCTGAATTGTAGTCAACAATCGTGACGTTCATCAATTTTACANTGAACCTTTAGTTGATGGAATACTTTTTTTGTTTCTAGGGTCAATTTCCAACGCAGTTCTTAATGATCTTGCTAGAGCTTTAAAACAAGACTCAATTATATGATGGCTATTATCTCCATAAATATTTTCCATGTGTAATGTTATTCCTGCTGACTGGGAAAATGCTTGAAACCACTCTTTAAAGAGCTCTGTATCCATCTCTCCAAGTTTTTCTACTTTTAATTTAACTTTCCATATCAAGTAAGGTCTATTTGAAACATCTATTGCAACTCTTGTTAATGTTTCATCCATTGGAATCATCGCGTGAGCATATCTTCTAATTCCTGCATAATTTTTTAGTGCTTTCTTTAAAGCCTCACCTATCGCTATCCCTGTGTCTTCTGTAGTGTGNTGGAGATCTATATGAGTATCTCCTTTTGCTTTTAAATTTATATCTATTAATGAATGTTTTGATAGCTGTTCCAACATATGGTCTAAAAAACCTATGCCTGTATCAATTTTATATTTACCTTTTCCGTCAATATTTAATTCAACACTGATGCTTGTTTCTTTTGTTTTTCGAGAAACTTTTCCTTTTCTAGTCATAATTAATTATAGGTATATAGAGATTAGTTAATTATATCAATATTAGTAATCAAGCACTTGAACTATAAAAATTAATATCCATCTATAATCTATGACAACAATAGTACTTATAAGAAAAAATAATGAAGTAGTTGTGGCTGGAGACGGTCAAGTTAGTATGGGTAATACTGTTATAAAAAGTACTGCCGCAAAAGTGAGAAAAATTGAAAAACGAAATGTCATAGCTGGATTTGCAGGCTCAACAGCAGATGCTTTAACTTTATTTGANAGACTTGAAGCAAAACTCGAAAAACATGCCGGTAACCTTCCTCGAGCTGCTGTAGAATTGGCTAAAGACTGGAGAACTGATAAATATTTAAGAAGACTAGAGGCTTTAATGGCAATAGGAGACAAAGAAAATAGTTATATTATTTCTGGAACTGGTGACGTCTTAGAACCTGAGGGAAATGCAATCGGNATAGGTTCTGGTGGAAACTATGCACTAGCCGCTGCGAAAGTTTTATTGGACACAGATTTAAGTGCTGAAGAAGTGGCAAAAAAAGCAATACAGGTTGCTTCTGAGATTTGTGTATTTACAAATAATAATATTAAAATTGAAAAAATTTAATGAAAAAATCAAACATAACTCCTTTTCCTAAAGATAAGAAAGAAGAAACAAGTTCTTCTTTGGTTAGTTCACTTTCACCAAGAGAAATAGTTTCTGAGTTAGATAGATATGTTGTTGGACAAAATAAAGCTAAAAAAGCTGTTGCCATTGCATTAAGAAATAGATGGAGAAGACAAGCTCTTAAAGGTGAAATGAAAAATGAAATTTTACCAAAAAATATATTAATGATGGGCCCTACAGGTGTCGGAAAAACAGAAATTTCTAGAAGATTATCAAAATTAGCTGAGGCCCCTTTTGTAAAAGTAGAGGCTACAAGATTTACAGAAGTTGGTTATGTTGGTCGAGATGTTGAGCAAATTATTAGAGATCTACTTGAAATCGCAATTGCGATGGAGAAGGTAAAAAAAAGAAAAGAAGTTTTCGCAAAAGCACAAAAATTAGCTGAAGAAAAAGTTCTAGACGCAATAGTTGGAAATAAAGCAAGTTTAGCGACTAGAGAAAGTTTTAGAAAAAGATTAAGAGAAGGTGATTTGGATGATAATGAAATTGAGATAGCTGTAAATGATAGCGGCTCTCAAGCTTCTTTTGAAATACCTGGTATGCCTGGAGCAAATATTGGCATGATCAATATTGGTGAAATGATTGGAAAAACAGTTGGTAACAAGCAAAAAAAAAAGAAGATGTCTGTAAAAGAGTCCCATGAAATTCTTATTAATGATGAGTCAGACAAATTAATTGAAGAAGATAAAATTATAAGTTCTGCAAAAAATTCAACAGAAAACAATGGAATAGTTTTCTTGGATGAAATAGATAAAATTTCAGGTAGAACAGACAGAGTAGGAGGAGATGTTTCTAGAGAAGGAGTTCAGAGAGACTTGCTGCCTTTGATTGAGGGAACAACCGTAAGTACAAAATATGGGCCAATTAAAACAGATCATATTTTATTTATTGCATCTGGTGCGTTTCAACTTGCAAAGCCATCTGATCTTTTGCCTGAGCTTCAAGGAAGGCTACCAATCAGAGTCGAGCTGGAAGCTTTAACAAGTGAAGATTTTAAAAGAATTCTAAAAGAGCCAGACTATAGTTTAATAAAACAATACGTTGCTCTTTTAAAAACTGAAAATGTAGATCTAGAATTTTCTGAAGATGGAATAGATGCTATAGCAAATATGGCCTCAGAAGTTAATGCCACAGTGGAAAATATTGGTGCAAGAAGATTGCATACAATTATAGAAAGAATTTTAGATGATATTAGTTTTACAGCAACAGATAGAGCTGGTGAAAAAATTGTGATTAATTCTGATTATGTAAAACAAAATCTTGACCAATTAGTTAAAGATACAGACTTATCAAAATTTATTCTTTAATATTTTTTGATTTAAATTTATTCTTTAGGTAAATATAAAAAGCTCCACTTCCTCCATCCTCTATTTTTGCATCAGTTATTTCAATGATCATTTTATTAAGTAAACTATTATTTTCGATAAACTCTGGCACAGAATATTTTAAAATACTCAAATCTTTAGAGAGATAGGGGTTTTCTTTATTTTTGGACCGTAGACCCTTTCCTGTAATTACTATAATCTTAGTAACACTATTATCAAAACATTTTTGAATAAAACTCTCTACAGATTTATTTGCTTCTTGAAGAGAATATCCATGCAAGTCAATTTTTTTTATTTTTTCATGTCTTATTTTTTTCAAAGAAATTAGATCTTTATTTGGAATTTTTTCTTCATTTTTTAGAAATTTTTCCCAATCTTTTTTATCTTTATCTGAGATCTTTTTTATCAATTAAGTAATTGTATCAATTAATAACCAGTTTAAATTGGATGGGTTTATATCTTTAGCAAAAACCCAGGTATCGTAAACTGTTTTAATTTTTTCTGGATCACCTGAAATTAATTTTTTTTCTTTATCTTTAATACAAGTTATAATTTCACTTATGAAATCAACAGTTACTTCCAATCTATTTTCCACTTTTTTATGTGATTTAATAACCGCAGATTTTATACCTATAAATGTTATCTCAGCGTGATGACCATTTTTTTTTCTTTCTAAAAGTGCTTCCTGGAATTGATCATGAATTTTTTTACCAAGTAAGGGCTTACTCGCTATAAGTTTATTATCACTATCGCTAAAGTCAGTAATAATTGTTTCGTAAGCTATTTTAGCACCCTTTAAAAAATCTTTTTGGGCCTCTTCATCAAATTCTTGTTTTGATGGCTTTTGTTTAATTTCAAATTTTTTAAATTCTTTCTCAAATTGAGATGGCATTTTACCCTCAAAACCTGTTTTTTTTCCAAGAATTCCTCTTAAACGTAAAAAAATAAAACCAGCTATCATGGCAAGAAGAATAATGTCTATGTATTCAAAACTGTAATTCATAGCTTTATAATATTTAGTATGTTGATTAATTACAACTAGCAATTTAGACTGGGGACAAATGAACACATTTTTATTAGCTATAATTGGTATTCCAGCTCTAGAAATTTATTTATTTATTAAAGTAGGTTCCCAAATAGGTGCNCTAAACACANTATTGCTTATCTTTCTTACAGCCTTTTTTGGTATTTATTATGCCAAACACGAAGGATTCAATAATTTGAAATCTGGGATGACCCAAATGGTTAAAAACGAATTACCTGTTTATGAAATTATATCTGGTGCTGCTTTAGCCTTTGCTGCATTTCTTTTAATTTTACCTGGTTTTGCTACAGATTTAATTGGCCTATTAATTATTTTTCCACCCACAAGAAAATTGATTTTTAAAAGGGTATCAACTAAACAGAACTTTAATAATAAGAAGAATAATCAAGATTATATTAATGGAGAGTTTGAGGATCTAGATGACGACAACAGATAAATTTAAAATTTTAACAAAATTTGTAAAAGACCTTTCTAGTGAAACAGCTGACGCTCAAACATATCTTTTTGTAAAAGATAATATTTCAAAATATCATTTAAATATAGAAATTAAATCTAAACCNGTAAAAAATCAGTTAATTGAAATCAGTGCAATTTTAAAATTTCAAGACAGTCAGCCCAACGAAAGACAATCTTATTTTGAAATAACATATGTTTCAATTGTCAAAGTTGATGATGATGTTAAAGAAAAAAAAGATTTAGAAAAAATAATTCTNTGTGAGGTTCCAAAAAAAATTTACCCAGACTTAGAAAAAGTATTTTTAAATTTATTAACTGATTCTGGGTTTCCTGGNATTAAATTAGATAAAAAAATAGACTTTGATAAACTTTATAATGAAAAATTTAATTAAAATAATTTCTTTTCAAGCTATTTTTTAAATACTCTTTGTGTAATTTAATTTCATCTTCGGTTGGTTCAATTACTTTTTTATAATATTTGCTAGTTTCAATATTTTCAATTTTGTCTTTTTCAANATTTTGATTTTTAAAATCAAATAAAGGCTCTTTCTGATCTATTAAATTTATATAAACCTTTGCTAACAAATTACAATCTATCAAGGCTGTGTGTTGTGTTCGTTTCGAATTATCCACTCTATATCTTTTACATAGAGCATCTAATGAAGTGGGTGACCCTGGAAATTTGTCTCTAGCTAAAATTAATGTGTCAACTACATTATCATTTTTAATTTCTTTCTTACCAAGTAATTTTAATTCATTATTTAGGTGGGATAAGTCAAATACAGCATTATGAATTATTAATTTTTTATTTTCAATAAATTTCAAAAATTCATCTACAACATCTGAAAATTTTTTTTGAGTTGATAAAAATTCATCAGTGTAACCATGCACTTCTAAAGCTCTTTCAGAAACTTTTCTTTCGGGGTTTAAATAACAATGGAATTGATTCTTTGTAGGCACCAGATTATCAAGTTCTATACAGCCAATTTCAACAATTCTATGTCCATCTCTGACTGACAGGCCAGTTGTTTCTGTGTCTAGTACAACTTCTTTCATTTACAAAATTTTTTTTAATATATTCTTTATGCCTACCCTAACAGAATTTTCTGTAAAATTGTTTTTTATAATATGTGTAGATTTTCTTCTTTTATACTCTAGGGGTAGTTGAATTTTTTTAAATCTTTTAAATAATTTTAAATTAAAATTTTTTCTTTTTTTCAATCTTTTTAAAACATCTGCTTTTTTTGATTGTACAAATATTAAAATATCATCTTTCTTGTTAATTTTGTTTTCCATTAAAAGTGGAATATCTAAAATTACAATTTTTTTATTAATATTTTTCTTCAAAAATAAATTCATTTTTTTTCTTATCTCTAAATGAACAATATCAACTATTTTTTTTAGATTAGTTTTATTTTCTAATATTGCTTCGCAAATTTCATTTTTATTTATCGGGAATGAATAGATATATTTTGGTAATTTTTTTCTTAATTTATTAAAAATTTTTCTATTTTTTTTATATAATTTACCGACTTCAACATCAGCATTAAATACTGGGTAACCAAATCTTTTAGCTACGTAACTTTTGCCTGATCCAATATCTCCTATAATTCCAATTTTTATCATTTATCTAATAACTTAACAATTTCGATATCAATTTCTGGTTCTATATTTGTCCAAAGTTTAAAAGCATACATGGCCTGGTTTAAAAACATTTTTTGGCCATTCTTTATTTGATTTCCTCTTAGCCTTGCTTCTTTTAGAAAATTTGTTTCCTTTGGATTATAAATTAAATCATAAAATAATTTATTTTTATCCTTATCACAGTCACTAAAATCTAGATCTATTCTTTGATTTTGTTTTAATCCAATGCTCGTGGTATTAACAACTACATCGAAATTTTGAGGTCTTTGACCCCAGTCCAAAACTTCTATATTAGGAAAGATGTTTTTTAATTCATTTGCCTTCTCCTTGGTTCTGTTGCTCAGAAAAATTTTCACTAGGTCTTGCTTAAATGCTGAAATTATTGATGCTGTAACGCCTCCTGCACCAAGAATAAAAATTGTTTTTTTTTTGATGGGATTAAAAGCTTTTACATCTTTTGCTGGATATAAATCATTTATTGTTAGAGCAAACCCTGGTTTATCTGTATTATATCCTATTATTTTATTTTTTATTTTAACAAGAGTATTTACCGATTTTGTTTCCTGTGCAGTAGAATCAAGCTCATCTAGAAATGGTATAATTAATTTTTTAAATGGAACTGTTACATTAACGCCAACTAAATTTTCTTCTCTAATTTCGTTTAT